>Ga0123338_10004268_pt1 | contig 12539 bp, 11 predicted proteins | sample grotaG_FD_89793 | JGI IMG/M metagenome (GOLD analysis project Ga0123338, IMG submission 89793) | Glacier valley bacterial and archeal communities from Borup Fiord, Nunavut, Canada, to study Microbial Dark Matter (Phase II) -... | ecosystem: Environmental > Aquatic > Freshwater > Ice > Glacier ... | reverse complement strand
TTCTGAATTTCCCGCGTTCCCGCGCCGATGTACCCCTCGCCGCCGCCGGGGTTGCCCGCCGGAGACTTGCGTCCAGGCAGCACCATGGGCACTGTCAGCGCCAGTTTCAAAGCGTTCCTGCTGTTCAGCGGCAGTTCCGCCGTCGTCTTCGTGGAGAGCGTCTCGGTAATCGACGCGTCTTCCGTGTTGATGGGAGGCACATCCGCTGTCACCATAATCTTTTCCGACACTTGCCCAATCTTCAGCGTGATGTCGTTGCGAACCACCTGATTCGTCGACACTGGAATGCCTGTCAGCGTCACCGCATCGAAGCCTGCCTGCTTGACTGTCAGGTCATACGTCCCCGGCTTCACAAATAGAAATTCATATTGCCCTTCTGCATTGGTTACGGTGGAGAGCGTTTCCGCGGTGCCGGTGTTCAGCGAAGTGACGGCAGCCCCCGCAACGGAAGTGCCTGAGGCATCGGCCACGCGGCCCACCAGTGAAGTGGTAGACGTAAGTTGCCCTAATGCGCAGCCGCTCAGCGCCAGTAAAGCGGTGACAAGCTTTTTCATAGGGTCTCCTTTAAACGGTTTTCACGGGCCGAACAATGCCGCCCGGCGCCACGTATTGATGCCGCTTCGCGCTCCAGCGCGCCTCGCCATATTCGCCCATGTTGACCGTGCCTTCCATGCTGTTGGCGGCGGCCTTGCCCGTGAAATCCCAACTCAGGCGCGTGCCTTCCATCTTCTGAGAGCTCTTGAAAATCAATTCGTCGCCCGCAACAGTCCCAGCCAGATCGCCTTCCACGTATTCGCCGCGATGCGTACCCACCAGCGAATTACCGCTCTGTTCCAGCGCCAGATAGTGCGTCGCCATTCCGCGCGCAAAGCTGATGGTCATTTCCCATTGGCCCTGAACGGGAACCGGCGCACCTTGCGGCACGACAGGGTTTTGGAACTTCGGCGGCTTGGTCAGCACCGCAAGAATGCGATCAACCACCACTTTCTCATCGCCGGGCATCATCATCCAGGGCGTCACAGTAAGCGTGCTGGCCATGGTGTTCGGGCGCGTGCCAGTTCCGCCTGCCACAACAATGCGCGGCTCCTCATCCAGCAGCAACTTTGCCGCCTCAGTTCCCGTAATGCCCAACTGCGCGCCATCCCAAATGATTCGTAGGCTGGGCGTTTTGTTCGATAGTCCAATGGGCTGGATGATGCTTGTGGTGACGCCGCTCACAGCCGTCACGCGCGTGCCGATCTGGTTCAACCACCCCAGCCACTGCTGCCACTCCGCATCGTGATCGCGTGTCTTCCATGCTTCGGTTGCCGCCAACATGCCCATAATTTCTTCTTTGCCCACTTTCAGCGCGCGCCCGAAAGCATGGTGCGGAGCGCTGTTCAGCCATGCCGCCTGCAGCAAATTCTTCTCCCCCAACAGCAGCGCCGCAGCCTGAGGCCCCCGAATGCACTTGCCTCCGCTATACGCAACAGCCGTCGCGCCCCGCGCCAGGTGAATGTTCGGAAAGGTGAGCCCTTCAGCCGCCGCGTCCACCAGTACCGGAACATTGTGCCGCTTCGCCGCCGCGCACAGCACGGCCGTTCCCAGTGGACCCTCATCGCCAGGGCCTGCCAGTATGTACACCATGGCCGTCTTCTGATTGAACGCCTCATCCAGACGAGCCGGATCGTCAACTTCCACAATTTTCGCACCCACCATGCGAACCGCGTGATCGTACACATTGCGCGAGTACGTAGGAATGATCACTTCATTCTTCAGCCCGGTCAGGTCCGGCAAGCGCTGCATGCGCTCGGGGTTCGAACCCACAATGCATGCCGCAGTGGTATGAGCGATGGCCGCGCAACAGCCATTCGTAACAATGCCCCACTCCGCGCCCGTCACCTCGGCAAGCTTCTGGCTCACACCCACCATCAACTCGTCCATGTGAACGTAGTCGCGCGAAGCCGCCTCCATCGCAGCCTTGACCTGCGGCAAACTTTGCGACCCCGTGATGATGGTGAACGTGCCGCGGGCATTGATGACGGGGCTCACGCCAATCGCGCGGTATATGTTCTTGGTGGCTGCGGCAGCGGCGTTCCGCGCAGGCACGGCAGCGGCTCCGGCCAGCGCGGCCAAGCGTTGAAAAAGCTGGCGCCGACCCATGTTGTTCCAAAAAGAAGCGCTCATGATTGCATGTATCTTACGCGCAATATTACAATTTGTACACCACGCGGGAGCCAAATATGCCAGATCGAAATCGCCGTGAATTTTTGTGCAGCGCGGGGGCGGCGGCAATGCTGGGCGCCACCTATTCCGCTTCGGCCCAATCGCTCAGTCGCGCCGGCCTGCCCGGACCATATCCGGGGCGGGTCGTTGCCATTCAAAACAAAGCCGCAGTTTCAGGCCGCGCGTACAATCGCGAAGCCGTACGGCTCATGCTGAACCGCGGCATCACCGAACTCACCGGCGCGCCCTCCCCACAAGAAGCCTGGCAAAGCCTCTTTGCGCCCAGTGACGTTGTCGGCCTAAAGCTCAATCCGGTGGGCCGGCCCTTCGTCATGTCCTCGCCCGAGGTGGTGACGGAAATTATTTCTGGTTTGCAAACGGCTGGTGTACCGCTCAAGAACATCGTCGCTTACGATCGCTACAAGCGCGAGTTCCTGGAAGCCGGCTTCGATAAGTGGCTTCCCGAAGGCGTCCGCTGGACTTACGCGAGCGAACACTACGCAGCGCACCCGTTGCAGTTAGACATGGATGGCTACGATGCAAGCCAGTACGTGGAAATGGCGCTGGTGCTACCCGGCGGCGACCCCACCAACACGCATCACCGGCGCTCTTACCTTTCGAACTTCATCAGCAAAGATGTAAACAAGCTGGTGAACTTATGCGTGTTGAAGCATCACCAATCGGCCGGCGTCACCGTCTCGCTCAAGAACCTTTCGCACGGCCTCGTGAACAACGTCAGCCGAAGCCACTCCAGCAGCACTCTCAACACCTGCGGCACATTTATTCCCAACATCGTGGACCACCCGATTATCCGGTCCAAGGCCGTGCTCAATATTTGCGACGGCATACTCGCCGCCTATCACGGCGGTCCCGGCCCCAAGGTGGAGCACTATGTCTGGGCGCACAACACTATGTATTTTGCCACCGACCCAGTGGCGCTCGATAAGACCGCCATGCGAGCCATCGACGCAAAACGAACCCAAATGGGCATGCTGCCCGTCTCGACTGCGAAGCCCGACCGCGACAGCACCTTCCTGAACATGCAGGCGGAGCACATCGAAATCGCCGCCGCTCTCGGGCTTGGCGTCTTCGACGATAAGAAGATCGACGTGCGCCGCTTTACACTGGCCTGAAAGATTCCTTCGGAGCCTGGTATCGAACTTTCAGATGCGGCGTCTCAAGCAGCTTGCCACCCTGCAAACGCGAAGTAAGACAGCTTTCCAGCATCCCGCTCACCACCAGTGTGCGTTCCGCCGGGTACGGCGTTTTGCCGGTCTCGAACATCCGCTCAATGTTGCTCAGCAGGCAAGCCGAGTAAGTCACGTTGGGCACCGGGCTCAGAAAAAATTGGCAGCTCTTCACGCCCATGCCTTTCACACGCGCGGCGAAGTTAAAATCCTGAATGGCGCCCGTCAGCATCAGCAGCGTGGTCTTCAAACCGTCGTTGTGGGTGATCAGATAGGCCGCGGGATGTTTGACAAGCTTCGGCAGTTGCCCGTTCGTAGCAAGATCCTGCGTGCGTCCGTCTTCGAGCGAAAAGCCTTGCGGTGTGTCGCTGCGTGAAAGAGCCGATTGCAATAACTGATTCGACCATCGCCCGGCCGCCGCCGCTTTCCACACGGCATCGCCTTCCAACATCTCTACATGCTTCACACCTGTTTCACCGCCTTTGCGGCGTTCGATCATGCACTGCATTGCCTCCAGCGCGTGATAATCCATAGGGTCGGATCCGCCGTTGCCCACAATCAGCGCTTCCTCAATCTCGCAACCGAGCGGCAATTCCAATTCGGGCAGGCGCCATGTGACGGGCAGGGAAGAGCCGGTCAGCAAGGGAAATTTTTGCCGCTTCGATTCCGCAACCATCCACTGGGCTTTTTCAAAACTCCATGAAAGATGCTTGTCATTATAAACAGGAACCGCGCGGCCGTCTTTTTCGAACACATCCGCGCAGGCTTTGAAAAATTCATAGCGCGGGTAAAGTATCTGGCCCTTCTCATTACGCGGGTAATCGCCATGTTCGGCAATGATCAGCACCGCATCCACGGACAGTTTGTCGCCACCGCATCGCAGCGCCTGGGCAATGGTCGGATAAACCTGAAAGCCAAACTCAGAGGCACGTTGGCCGCTCAAATCGCCTTCTGGCTTCTGATCGACATACAGCGACACCACCTTCATATCCGGCCGATGCCACGCGCCCCCCGTGGGATAGCCAACCAGAAAGCGATCCGCAATGTGCTGCACATGCGACAAGTACTTGTATATGGTGCCTACCACCGCGATGCGTTTCATCAGCTTCTCTGGAATGTGGAGTCCGGCGTGGCGCGATAAGCAAAAGCCAGGTGAGGCGTTTCCATGCGCGCTCCCTTCGCGTGCAGGCTCTTCACTCCCGCCTCCGTCAGGCCCGTCGTGAGCAGCGTTCGCTCCACCGGATAGGTCGGCTTGCCCGTCAAAAACATGCGCTCCATGCCGTTTACCAGAGGGCTGAAAAATGTTGCGAGCGTGGTGCGGCCATCGGACATCGGCAAATACATCTGCGTGCTGAAGAGCCCGGTATCGAGGCGCGCCGCGAAGTTGAAATCTTTCACCAGTCCCGACATCAACAACAGCGTGCTCTTCAAGCCGTCGGTGTGTTCATACCGGTATGCCACGGGATCCTTCACCAAACGCTTCATGTCTGAGAGCGTGGGAAGAATGTCATTGAAGCCTTCGCGAGCCGGTGTCAACATATGGCTGCGGCACAGCGCAGCTTCCATCAAATCGGGTGGCCAAACGCCTTCGCCGCAAGCCTTCCAAAACGCGTCGCCACGATAGGCGGTCACGCTCTTGACGCCTGTCTCGCCGCCCCGCCGCCGCTCCACCATGCACTGTATGGTTTCCAGCCCATGAAAGTCATAGCTGTCCACACCTCCGTAGCAAACGCAGAGCGCCTCCGTGCACCGTGCATCCCGCGGCATCTCAAGTGATGGCGTGCGCCACGTAACGGGCAAGCTTGAACCCGCCATCAGCGGAAACTTCAACTCGCGCGAAGTGTCATAGATTTCTTTCGCCCATTCCCACTTCCACGAAAGGTGCTTATCGTTGAACACGGGCACGCCTCGTCCGCCCGCGCGGAACACTTTGAAAATCTCCTGGAAAAACTCATAGCGCGGATATTTCGTCTGGCCCATCTCATTGCGCGGATAGTCGCCGTGCTCACCCACAACTACAATGCCATCTACTGCCAGTTTGCCCGTCCCCAATGTCAGCGCCTCCGCGATGGTAGGACATATTTTCATGCTCGGGAAACGGCGCGCGCGGTCGCGGCTCAAATCGCGCGCACCTACTTGATCTACATATAAAGACACCAGGTCCATGGGCGGCCGATGGTATTCGCCATTCCAGCCATAGCCTTCAAGGAACCTGTCTACAATATGTTGCGTGTGGGAATATTTAAAAAACGTGGTGGTCACCGCCGCGATCTTCGGGCGCGAAAATGGGGCTTGTCCATTTGCCTGTGGTGCGGAAGCGATTCCAACCGCGCTTGCTCCGGCCAGCAACTCACGGCGCGAAATCTTGCCAAAACCTTGCATGGACGATCATTATAGACCTTCCGGAGATCTCGCTTGATACGGATTTGCTTTTGGGTTTTGGCCGCCGTTTCTTTCGCATTCGCTATCACTCCCGCCGCGACCAAGCTGCATTCCAACTCACTGGTCTTCGATGCGCATGTGCATGTCATCGACCGGCAGTTCTATCACGGCGGCGACATCGGCCAGCGCATGGCAGACGGCCAGTTCGACCTGCCCCGTGCCAAAGAGGGTGGCTTGGGCGCCATGTTGTTTTCCATTTTCGTCACCGAAGATTATTACCCGCAGCGGCTCGAAACGAAACAGACGCTCCGCCTGCTCGACCTTGCGCTCACCCAACTGGAGCGCAATCGCGCAACCATCGAATTGGCGCGAACCGCTGACGATATCGAACGCATCCATCGCTCAGGAAAGATCGCGGCGGTCCTTGACCTCGAAGGCGGCTTCGATCTCGATGGCGATCTAAGCGTGCTGCGCAACCTCTACCGCCTGGGGCTGCGTTCCGCCCAATTGCCCGCGCATAACTGGGCCAATCATTTTGCCGATTCCTGCTGTTCCGCCGCGCCTGAAAATCACGGGCTGAATGAACGCGGCCGCGCCGTGGTGCGCGAAATGAACCGCCTGGGCATGGTGATCAACGTGTCCCATGCGTCCGATGAGACCATCGCTCAAACTCTCGATATCAGCACCGCGCCCATTGTCGCTACGCATCACGGTATGCGCGCGCTCAACGATATCCCGCGCAACATGCCCGATGACCTCATGCGAAAGATCGCAGCAAGAGGCGGCGTGATCGGCTTTCAAATCGGCAACGAGTTTCACAATCGCAGAGCCTACGATTATCGAACCAGCCATGCAGGCAAACCTTTCTGGGACACGGCCGAGATCGCCCGCCGAAAGGGTCAACTCAGCATCGAAGAGATTGACCGCCTTGTGGCTCCCCAATTCCCCATGGTCGGGTTCGATATTCCTCAAGAGCTACTCTTAACACCAGCCGAGTGGATCGGAGTTCTGGGGCGCGCCATCGGCATCACAGGCGAAGATCATATCGCCATCGGCACCGATTTCGATGGCGGCCCCACACCCCCGCGCGGCATGCACAGCATCGCCGATATACCCCTTCTCACCGAAGCCATGCTCAGCCGCGGTTGGCCGGAAGCACGCATCCGCAAGGTGCTCGGCCTGAACATGCTTCGCGTCTTTCGCGCCATTACGGAAACCAAAAAATGAAATCACTCGCAGCGCTTCTCTTCGCTCTCCCCCTCTTCGCGCAGGACCCCTTAATTGAAGGCTTCAAGTTGGTGGAGGTGGCATCCGTTTCAGACGCCATTGAACAACTCTATGGGCAGCGTACTTACATGTCGCATCAAATGCGTCCGCTCTTCACAACCAAGTTCGCCGGCCCGGCCGTAACCGTTCTGCTGAAGAAGGAAGAGCATCAGGAAGGGGCCTCTGCTTCCTCCGGCATGCTCGAAGCGATCGACCACGCGCCAGCGGGCTCCGTCTACGTCATGAAGCTCGAAGGTGGTTCCGATATCGCCGGCATCGGAGGGTTGATGGCCACCGCGATGAAGGTGCGCGGCCTGGCCGGCGCGGTCATCGACGCCGCAGTCCGAGATCTTCCGCAGATCGCCAAAATTCAATTCCCCGTTTTTTCCACGGGCGTTGCTCCGTCCACTTCCGTGAACCACTATCGCTTCGCGGGCTCGAACATCCCCATCGAATGCGCGGGCGCAAAGGTGAATCCGAATGACATCATCGTGGCCGATCAGGATGGCGTCGTCGTCGTTCCAAGAACTCACGCAGCCGACATTCTGAAACGAGCGCAAGAGCTGGACGATACGGAACACCGCACGCTGCCGCTCATTGAAAAACTGCGCTCCATCACGGAGGCGGTCAAGAAGTTGGGAAGAATTTGAGCCAGAGATCTACGGCTTAATCTCCCTCACCCGGATGGTCCGGAACCATGCTGCGTCGCCATGGTTCTGTAGCGAAATTGGGCAGTCCTTTACCGGCTGCTCCGTTAGCAGCCGCACCATCGCAGGCGCCGGAGCCCATCGCGTTTGAATGCCTCCTTTCGCCGCCGGAGCATCCAGCGCCGAATCCACCACCTTTACACCATTCAGCCAATGTTCCACGTGGTTACCGCGCACCACCAGCCTGCTTTGGTTCCACTCGCCCACCGGTTTCGTGGCATCCCGCTCCGGCGCCACCATGTCATACAACGCGCCTGCCGTATGCCTCGGGTTGCTCAATGCGTCCGCATTCGTATGGTTATCCGTCATCTGATATTCGAAGCCCACAACGTAATCCTGCCCCTTTGCCTGGCGGCCCTCCAGAGGCTGGTCCAAGCTTCGCGCGACGCTCTTTTCAAAGCGCTCCCCCGGCATCCGGTCCAGGACAAAGAAATGTTTTTGAATGCGATACTTTACACCGCTATTTCCTTTGGGTGAAATGCGCCATTCCCAGGCTAATTCAAAATCCCGGAACGTTCGTTTCGTAAAAAGGTCTTCCGTAATCCTCGGGCTCACGGTCGCTTTTAAACAGCCGTCTTCTAAGGTCCATGCGGTGCCGGCGGGGTGTTTCTCGCCAGGGTCATCCCAACCCGCCATGGTCTTTCCGTCGAACAGCAGTGTCCAACCGTTGCGCTTCTCCGTGGCTGTCAGTTCATTCTCCGCCGCGGGCACAGCGCCCACGCAGACCAATGCAGCCAGTATCGTCCTTCTTAGCATGGGCAAAGAATATCACTTGCGGGCTTGACTGATGTGGTATACTTCGGACAGTTAAGAATTCTGGCAAGTCGAATTGAATAGTTTAAGGTCCTCCGAAGAAGAAGTAGCGACACTCCCTCCGCTGTGCCCCCCAACTCCATTCAACAGATTAGTCGGAACGTAAATCATTAGAAAAAGGTAGATCCATGAAAGAAACAGGTACAGTAAAGTGGTTCAACGCAGCCAAAGGTTTTGGCTTCATTCAGCGCGAAAACGGAGAGGACGTATTCGTTCATTTCTCCGCCATTGCCGCTAGCGGATATCGCTCCCTCGACGAAGGCGCGCGCGTCTCGTTCATCGTCAAGAAAGGTCCTAAGGGCCTGCAAGCGGAAGAAGTCAGCATAGCCTAAGCTTCACAAGACTTTCAGCTTTTCAAAAGGGTTCGTTTCGCACGCGTATGTCGTGCCACGAATCCTTTTTCATTTATGCCGCTTTACGCAGCCGCTTTGTCCCTGTAATGGACTTGATAAATTCCACCTCATCCTGCTTATAAGGCTTGCCGTTCTTATCGAAAATCTCGTGGAACCAAATGGCCGGCTCGCGATCTGTATAGGGCCGCTTCCAGGAATCCCACGGCAAATTCGTCTGAGTCTTTCCCGCCGCAAAACCCCAATTCATCGCCGCCACCTGATATTTACGCGCCACCGGCAACGTTCCCGTGAACGTGCTTCCATTGCCTCGCGCCATATACTCGGTGCAAAGCATGGGCCGCCCCAGGCGCTCTAACCATCGGATGCACTTCTCGAAATCTTCCGGCTTCCCGTAATTGTGAAAGCTAACGATGTCGCTCATCTCCAGTTGAATGCGCTCCGTCGCGCTCAATTTCGCATCTGACGACCAATCGCCCTTCCACACTCCACTGGTCAGCGGCTGTGTCGCTCCGGCCGCCCGCGCCCACTGAAAGACCTGCGGCAAAAGCGTGTTCACGCGCTCCACTTTGTCGGCGGGCTCCTCCTTTCCATAGCTGCTGGTGTTCAAATTGTCCGGCTCGTTCCAGATGTCCCAGCCCAAAATTCTGGTGTCGTCTTTGAAGCGACCCACCGCGCCCCGCACATACTTTTCCAAGCGCTTATACTCCACCGGATCCTCCAGCGCCTTCCGTCCCGGGCTCTGCACCCAGCCCGAATTGTGAACGCCCGGCTTTGGCTCCCGCTGCTCACCCAATTTCGGATCAGGGTCCCAACAGGAATCGAACAGCACGAACAAAGGCTTGATTCGATGCTTCTCCGCGATCGTCAGAAACTGATTCATTCGCTTGGTAAAACCCGCCGCGTCCTGCCACAGTAAATCGTGCAGGAACACGCGCATGGTCGTCATTCCCAGCCCTTCCGCCCATCCTAGTTCGCGATCGATCCGAACCGGGTCCCAGGTCTCCTTCTGCCACATCTCCAATTCGTTAATTGCCGAAGCCGGAATATAATTGCTACCCACCAGCCAGGGCTGCCGGTCATACCATGTGTTCGCCCGCTTGGTGCTCCACTGCCCGGTCTGTCCTAAGAGGCTCGCGGCCAAAAGCAATGAGACGCTACAATTCACAATTCGCATGACAACTCATGATTCTATCGCCACGCCGAATTTCCCCTGGCGCTCCGTCCTCGCGGTCGCCGCCGCGGCAGTACTGATTCATTTCTTAACCGCGCCGCGCTATGGATATTTTCGCGATGAGTTTTATATTCTGGCCTGCGGACGTCACCTGGATTGGGGCTATGTCGATCATGCTCCACTAGTCGGTCTCATCGCGCGGCTCACGTCCATCACCCTTGGCACCTCGCTATATGCGTTGCGCTTCGTCATCGGGCTGTCCGCTGCGCTCAAGTCAGTTTTCACAGCGCTGCTGGCCCGTGAACTCGGCGGCAACACATTCGCTATCGTTCTTGCGGCGTTCTCCACGCTACTGGTTCCTGGCTTCCTCGCCATTGACAATCAGTTTTCACTGAACACCTGGGAACCGCTCTTCTGGATGGCCACGCTATTGGTTGTCTTAATCGCAACGCGTCTTCACCGCCCGAAGCTGCTTCTCTGGGCCGGCCTATTTGGTGGCCTGGGTCTTGAGAACAAACACAGCGCCATCTTTTTTCTTATTGCCCTTGTTGTCGGGTTGGTGTTGAGTCCCGCCCGCCGCCTTCTTCGCGAACCATATCTTTACCTGGCCGCGTGTATCGCCGCCCTGCTCTTCCTTCCCAATTTGCTCTGGCAAATCGCGCACAACTTCCCCACCCTCGAGTTCCTGCGTAACGTCAGCAGCACACATAAGAATGTCGAACTACCGCCCGCGAAATTCATCCTGGGTCAGCTGCTGACGCTGAACCCCACCAACGCGCTCCTATGGCTGCCCGGCCTCTATTTTCTGCTTCGGAGCACCACGTTCCGCTTCCTCGGCGTCACCTATCTCGTCCTGCTCACCATCTTCATCGTGCTGCACGGGAAAGATTATTACCTTGTGCCCATCTATCCCGTTTTGCTCGCCGCCGGCGCTGTTTTCTGGTGCACCAAACGCCGGCCCTACTGGCTTGTCGCGGTGCTCATAGCAGGTGCGCTCCCAACGTTTCCCATCGTTCTTCCACTCTTACCTGCCCAGCAGGTTGCGCCTTTCATGGCGAAGCTCGGCGTCGCGCCATCTAAGACCGAAGCCAGTCACGATGGGCCCTTGCCGCAGTATTTTGGCGATGAATTCGGCTGGCCGGAACTGGCCGCCGCTACCGCCCAGGTCTATGCCGCCCTCCCTCTCGATGAGCAACTTCGTACAGCCGTCTACACAGCCAATTACGGCGAAGCAGGAGCGCTGGAATTTTACTCCTCATCATTCCGTCTGCCTCGCATCCTCTCCGCGCACAACACCTATTGGTATTGGGGAGCGGGCGCATCGCCGCAGACCCTCATCCTCGTAAATTCCGAGCGCCTCATCAGGGAAGGGCAGTGCTCCTCAGTCACTGAAGGCCCGGACGTTGGCCACCCTCTCGCCATGGCTTACGAACACTTCCGCATCCGCGTCTGCCACGGCCTGAAGCAACCTCTCCCCAGCCTCTGGCCTAAACTGAAACACTGGAGTTGAACATGCCTCTCGATCGACTGGTCCTTGAAAAGACCGCTATCCTCTACGACATTCCCCCCGAAACGGCCGACGAACAACGCCCCGACCGTACCTGGACCATGAAACAGGAACTCGGCCACCTTGTCGATTCCGCCATGAACAACCACAACCGCATCGTGCGCGCGACGCTCGACGGCCATTACACCGGCCCCGGCTACGACGCCGATGGTTGGGTCGCCCTTGCGAACTACTCTGAAATGCACTGGGCCACGCTCATCGGGTTCTGGCGCGATTTGAATCTGCAACTCGCGCGCATCATCGCCCGCGTGCCGCCGGAGCGCCTCAACGCGCCCTGCACCATCGGCGATGACGCGCCCGTCACTCTGCAATTCCTGATTGACGATTACAGCGCGCACATTCTGCACCACATCAATCAGATCCTGACTCAGTGATAATAAGAATGGCTCCCAGGCGAGCCGCCAATTCCCCCTTTAAGGACCTTACTTGTCGACCATCGTTCGTGTAACAGGCACCGAAATTCTCGATTCCCGTGGCAATCCCACCGTTGAGGCTGAAGTCTTCCTCAACGACGGCAACATGGGCCGTGCCGCCGTTCCTTCCGGCGCTTCCACCGGTGAACATGAAGCCGTGGAACTGCGCGACGGCGACGCAAATCGCTACCTAGGAAAAGGCTGTCGCAAAGCTGTTGCCAACATCAATGGCGAAATCGCGAAAACGCTGCTGGGGCACGATGCCACGCTGCAATCGAAGATTGATCGCCTGATGATTCAACTGGACGGTACCGCGAACAAGGCGCGATTGGGCGCCAATGCCATCCTTGCTGTCTCCATGGCCACCGCGCGCGCCGCATCGGCATCGCAGCGCACCGCTCTCTATCGTTATCTTGGAGGCGCATCCGCCTGCTTGCTCCCCGTGCCCATGATGAACATCATCAACGGTGGCGCG
>Ga0123338_10004267_pt1 | contig 12540 bp, 5 predicted proteins | sample grotaG_FD_89793 | JGI IMG/M metagenome (GOLD analysis project Ga0123338, IMG submission 89793) | Glacier valley bacterial and archeal communities from Borup Fiord, Nunavut, Canada, to study Microbial Dark Matter (Phase II) -... | ecosystem: Environmental > Aquatic > Freshwater > Ice > Glacier ... | reverse complement strand
CCGTCGGGTGCGGGGATATTGCCCACGTTAATGTGCGCCACTTTGGGAAGCATGCCGGTGGAATTCGCTAAAAGCGTTTTCGATAACGCGTAGAGCTGAGTTCCATTGAAGCCTCTGACGAACTGAGGAAATTCGTTGGTGCTGATAAAGAAGCCGTCCTCATTCAAGCCGATGAGGGGCTGATCTCCGAGACAGGGGCAGTTCGGATTCTTGGGAGTGCCGCCAGTTCCATCGTTGGTGGTGTTGATCTTATAGAAGCTCCACGTTCCGGTGGGATCGCCAGTCTTCGTGACCGCGATTAAGACGCTGGAGGGGCCTGTGAAATCGCCAGTCTCCGGGTTCACGTCGGCTTGGAGGACGGTGAGGAAGAAACGGTTGGTTTGGGAATCGTAGAGGCATTTCGGATCGCTGGTGAAATCGCCGCGGCGACCGCTCACGCGATTGAACTCCGGCTTCAGATTGAAGAACTGGTTGAGAGCCATGACGGGTGTGAGGGGCGCTCCGGTAGATGCGGAGAAAACACGAATGGCTGTGTTGACGGATTCAACAGCGAAGCCGTTGCCGACGCAGAAGGCTTGATCGGGGGGTTCCAGGCTGAACTGAGTATTGGTGTAGGCGCCGGTGCCGGCGGTGCGCTGATCAAAATGGTTCAGGCCCACGAAGCCAAGGTTACCGGTGATGGTGGGAACGATGGTTCCGTTCGGCGGATTGGCGGGCGAAGTGGGCGCGCTGGCCGCTCGCGGGAGAGTGATGTTACGAAAATTGCGGTCTGTTTCCTGGCGTGGAGTATCGGGGCCCTTGCCATCGGCGGCAGAGCCAGCGCCTTTGAAAGATCCGGTCCCGCTGGGTATCAGATCATGCACGGATACATTTTGAGCGAACCCGATTGTTGGCAGAAGCAGGAGCGTGGGGATAAGTTGCATGCAGAGAGAAGACAGGCGTACATTTCGATTCGCGAGTAGCGCGGAGCGCATAGAGGGAGATCATCCTTAAATGTTGGAGTCTGAAGCTTGTCAGAGGATAACAGCTTCGTTTCAAGATTGGGATTGCAAGAATTGGGGGTGATTCCGGGAGTATAGTAGCAGTTAACCAAAGATGACTACGCTGCGATGCGCGCTTATTTTTTTGCTGGCGGCTTCGGCGGCCGCGCAAGCCATTCCGGGGAAATTTTACGAATACTACACGGTGGCGCGAACTGGGAGCACTTATACCAACCTGGGTGCGGGGCCTTCCATTTCCGAAGACCGGCGGGTTGCGTTCCAGGCCACGGCAAGCAATGGCACGGGGCTGTGGCTGGGCACGGGAGCAACGGCGGCGACTAACTTCAACGCCGGGCTGACGAACCCTTCGAGTGATTTTTACGCGCTTGCGGTTCAGGTGAACCGCAGTGGCTTTGTGGTGAGCGAGGACCGCATTACCTCTACGACCCCGGCCACGACAAGTATCCGGCTTTTCAACAGCGCGTTTGCCGATACCTTTAATTACTCCGGTCGAGGGGGGCCCGGCCGCACTTACGATGCGGTGTTTGCGAATCCGGCAGTGAACATTAATGGCGATGTGGTGTTTACGGCGTTCCATCCCACTCCGCAAAAGTTTCTGGTGTATGTGCCGAATGGCGGAAGTGCTGTGGAAGTACCGATTTCTTCCGGCAACCCCAAGCCAATGATCGCGGACAACGGCAAGGTGGTGATTCAGGTGGGCGGCACGGGCAGCCAAAGCAACCAGCAGATTCGCGTATATCCTTCCGGGCTGGGCGCACCGGTAATTGTGGCGGATACGAGTGGGAACTGGCTCTCACTCGATAACGATCCCGGGATCAGCCGGGATGGGCGCATGATTGCGTTTCAAGGCAATATCAACACCGTAGGCGCGACTGCCATTGGGACAACGGCCGGTCCGGGAATCTTTGTCGCCATCGACGAGAACAGCAACAATACGTTCAACAGGATTTTGCGGCTGACCGGCGGCCAGGTGGAGAACGTTCAGGCGGATATAGCAGCGAACAAGGGCAACAAGGATGGCGTTTGCGACCCCGGTGAGATCTGCGTAACGGCGGCGGAATTGGGGTACGACATAAATGGCGCGCCGATTACGTTCAGTTCCTATGGAGTGGACGCGCGTGTGGGCGTGGCGAATGTGGACTTCGGCGCGGTGGGGATCGACGACGATACGTTCGTAGTTTCGTTTATTGGGACGCCGACATCGGCCAGCCGGCCGAATCCAATTAACACTTCCATTCCGCTGCTGTTTTCGGCGTCGCAAGGGCTGTGGACGATTCGCGTGGATGTGCAGCACGCGCTGTCTGCCGTGACAACGCGCGTGTATCATCCGGCGACGCCGATACCGGTGGTTCAGGTGGGCGATAAGTTAGGTGCGGATATTGTCACCGGCCTGGGAGTTTACGACCCGATTGCGAATGCGGGATACGACGAGAGCGGCGCAATCAGAACGATGAGGCGCGGCGACCATCGGGTGGCGTTCTGGGCCAGCACGAACAACGGCCAGGCGATCTATCGCGCGAACCATCTGGATTCCGACCAGGACGGTTTGCTGGACCATTGGGAGACTGCCGGGATCGACATGAATCAGGATGGGTTTGTCGATCTGAGCTTGAGCGCTATGGGGGCGGACCCATTTCACCGCGATCTGTTTCTTCAAGTGGATGCGGCGCTGGGTTTTAAATACCAGCCGCAGCCGGGCGTTTTCTCTTCCGATACCCCGGGGGTGCCCAGTTATTTTGAAAACAATTTTCTGAACGCGGAAGCGTTGACGGGCGCATTGTATGGAGCTACGCTTGACGGTTCCGCTCCGGCCGGGATTCCGCGCGGAATTACTCCGCATGTAGATGCAGGCCCAAACAATGATCTGCTTGGGTTTCCGCTCTCGATCAATCTGGCCGGGGCAACGCCGCGTGGAGGAAATGCGGTGCAGATGCCTGGCGCGCCGGGTACAGCTCCCGATCTGATTTACTACGGCCTTTCGGGATCGATCAACGTCCCGGGTCTAAATGCTCTCTCGTTTGAGGATGTGAAGCGAACTTACCTTGGCAATTTCGATAAGGATGCACGCGAGTTGGCATTTCATTATGTTGTGCTGGCTCCGTTTCAGGATTTCAAGCCGAACGTGACTTTGGGGCAGGGTAACCCGGCGAGCCCGTTTGTGGGTGCTGCAGCGGCGACCCAGCAGAACATAGGGTATCTGGAGCTTTCGGGGGCCCTGCCGGGGGGAATGTTTGCGGGCGACTTTGTGATGATTACCACGGGGCCAAGCGCAGGGTTCGTGACGCAGATCACGGGTTTTGCGACAAACACAGGGACGGGCAATCCACTTATCCAGTTGACCAATTCGTTTGCCACACCACCGAACGCAGGCGACAGCTTTGTGGTGTTTGATGGCAGCACGGGTCTTGCGGAAACTCAATTTGCGGCTCAGCCCGACTTCAACTCGCTGCCGGGGAACGACGTGATTGTTTCACTGCATGCCATGCCACTGGCGGCGGATGGGATTCATGGATCGAGCTGCGATCAGTGGCAGACGGTGATGCATGAATTGGGGCACACGCTGGGCTTGCGGCACGGCGGCATCGATCATGTGACCAGCGCAACCGTGAAGGGAACGGCTTACAAAAGCATGATGAGTTACACGTGGCAAATGAGTTGTACGCTGCCTTACCAAGTGGTTGGTTATTCGCAGGCGGGCGACCCCACGTTTGACGATTTCGCGAATTTGCGAATGGATATGTCGAACGTGATATTCAACGTGGGCAATAGTTTGGGGCTGGGCCTGGGCTCGGGCAGCTTCGGGAACTATATTCATCAGAATCCGGAACCAAACTACTCTCTGCACATTGCGCATAGCGGACCGCTGGATGTGGTGAACCCGGCGGTTCAGATTACTTCGCCGACGGCGGGCGCGGGGGTGAGCGGGAGCGTGACGGTGATGGTGACGGCGACGGATAACCAGGCCATCGATCATGTGACGGTGAGGTTCGATGCGAACGGTAGTGGCGTGATTGATGTGAGTGAAGCCGTGACGGCGGTGGCGATGGGCGGGAATGTGTATAAGGCGGTGTTTCCGGCGCTGACGGGAGCAGCGGGCGTGCGCGCAATTCGTGCGATTGCTTATGACCCGACGGCGAACTTCGCTTCGACGCAGGTGAATGTAACGATCGGCGGTTCAGGGACGGCGGTGCCGAATGTGGTGGGCTTGACGCAGGCGGCGGCGACGAATGCGATCACGGGCGCGGGGCTGGTGCTGGGCACGGTGAGCAGTGCGATCAGCAACACGGTGGCGTCGGGCAATGTGATAAGCGAGAGCCCAGCAGCGGGGACATCGGTGAGCGCGGGAGCGGCGGTGAATCTGGTGGTGTCGGTAGGGGCGACTTGTACCTATATTCTTTCGCCGGTGAGCCAGACGATTGGGGCAGCCGGGGGAGCGGGCGGGATTGCGGTAAGCGCTCCGGCGGGATGCGCCTGGACGGCTGTTGCGAGCGCGCCGTGGGTGACCATTACGCCGCCGGCATCGGGCAATGGAAACGGCAATGTGGCGCTTGCGATTGCGTTGAATGCGGGGCTAGGAAGGGTTGCGAATGTAACGATTGGGGGCCAGGTGGCAAACATTACGCAGACAGGAACGCTGGCGCAATATAACGTGGGCTTCTTCCAACCGAGCGGGCCGACGTGGGTGCTGGATTCGAACGGAAGCGGGGGCTACGATGCGGGTGACAACGTGTTCGCGTTCGCGGGGCAGCCGGGTGCGATTGCGGTGGTGGGCGATTGGAATGGGAATGGGAAGACGAAGGTGGGCTATTACTTGAATGGTTTCTGGGTGCTGGATTACAACGGCAATGGCGTGTATGACGGCACGGGGCCGGGCGGCGATAAGTTCTATGCGTTTGGCGGCAGCGGTGCGGCATACGTTCCGGTGGTGGGGGATTGGAACGGAGACGGGCGGACGAAGATCGGCTTCTATAACAACGGGAGCTGGGCGCTGGATACGAATGGCAATGGGACGTTCGATGGCGTGGGGCCGGGGCAGGACAGCTTCTATGGCTTTGGCGGGAACGGCGTGGGGGAAGTGCCGGTTCTAGGCGATTGGAATGGCGACCATCGCACGAAGGTGGGCTTCTTCTATCAGGGGAAGTGGGCGCTGGACTATGACGGCAACGGCACGTTTACGCTGGCGGACAAGTATTACACCACGTTCCCTTATGCGGTGGGCGATAAGCCGGTGACAGGTGACTGGACGGGCGATGGGAAGACAAAGATCGGTATCTTCCGCGGCGGGTTCTGGATCTTGGATCAGAACAACAACGGCACTTACGATGGCGTGGGGCCGGGGCAGGACAAGTTTTACGGCTTCGGCGGGAACACGGGTGAGATTCCGCTGGTGGCGGATTGGAATGGCAGCGGGACCAGCAAGATTGGGCTGTACATAAATGGATTCTGGGTGCTGGATTTTAATGGGAATGGCTCGTATGACGGCACGGGGCCGGGTGGGGACCGGTTTATCGCGTTTGGGGGGCAGAGCGGGAACCAGCCGATTATTGGGAGATGGTAGAACGGGGAAGATGGTAAATCGGGGGAGATGTTAGAATCACTCGAACGCCTTGCGACGCCGCGGCGCGTAAGATTTGGACGCCAAGGAGATTTCCGATGAAGCGCCGCAATTTTTTTCAAGTGACCGCTGGGGCTGCCGCCGCAAGCACGCTTGCCACACAGATGCCGATGAAGGCGTTCGCTGCTTCCGCTCTGGGAAAATCGCCCGAGCAGACGGCATCGGATGAAGACTTCTGGATGGCGGTGCGCAATGAGTTCACGACGGACCGCACCGTTATTAACATGAATAACGGTTACGCCAGCCCGGCGCCGCGCACGGTGCAGGAGGCGATGCGGCGGTATCTGGACTTCACCAATATGGGTCCGTTCCACACGATGGTGAAGCAGCTCGATCCGAAGATAGAGACGGTGCGGCGCATGATCGCGGAAGCCGCGGGGTGCGATGCGGAAGAGATCGCGATCACGCGGAATTCGAGCGAATCGCTGGAGATTGCGCAGTTGGGCGTGGCGCTGAAGGCCGGGGATGAGGTGCTGACGACCAATCAGGATTATCCGCGCATGCTGACCACGTTCGGGCAGCGCGTGCGGCGGGACGGCATCAAGCTAAAGACCATTTCGTTTCCGGTGCCGGTGCAGAGCATGGACGATTTATATCAGCGATTCGAGCGTGCGGTGACGCCGGAGACGAAGCTGATTCTGCTGTGTCACATTACGAATCGCACGGGGCAGATTTTTCCGGTACGGCGGATTTGCGATATGGCGCATGCGCGGAATATTCCGGTGATTGTGGATGGGGCGCATGCGTTTAACCAGTTTCCGTATAAGATTTCCGATCTGAATTGCGATTACTATGGCGTGAGTTTGCATAAGTGGACGTTCGCGCCGATTGGTACGGGGTTTCTGTATGTGAGGAAGTCGCGGATCAAAGAGACTTGGCCGCTGATGGCGTCGAACGAGCGGCAGGATGACGATATTCGCAAGTTCGAAGAGGTGGGAACGCACCCGGCGGCGAACTTCGATGCGATTTGCGAGGCGCTGACGTTCAACCAGAATATTGGGATCGAGCGGAAGGCCGCGCGGCTGCGATTTTTGAAAGACCGCTGGGCGACGCGGCTGGCGCGACATGACAAGGTTGAGATTCTGCATAATCCGAACCCGGAGATGTCGTGCGGGATTGGGATGTTCGGGTTGAAGGGGGCGGACCCGCGGAAACTGGTGGATGCGCTGCAGAACCGGCACTCGATTTACACGGTGGTGGTGCCGCATGAGGAGTACACGGGGATACGCGTGACTCCGAGTGTGTATACGACGCTTGGGGAAGTGGACTACTTCGCGGCGGCGGTGGAGAAGGAACTGAAGAATAGTTAGGTTCAGCGGCGGACGGTGAGCACGACGCCGGCCTGCGTGGCGAGGCCGTTGTATGTTGCGGTAAGCGAGTTTTCGCCATCCGGTGTGGCGAGAGGAACAGCGACGTTGAATTGATACTGGCCGGGACCAACCAAGCCTGCAAACTGCACCGTTGCCTGCACGCCGCCGATGCGGACTAGAGGGAGCGCCGGCAAGGTTCCGGACTGGACGGTGGCACCGCTCACCATGGGAACCGATGTGACGCCGAAGCCATTCGCAAGCAGTGTTACTGTTTCGCCGGGAATGGCTGGCGTGGTGAGGCCGGGGTAGAGGCTGGTGGGACCGATGAGATTTCCATTCGCGTGCCGCGCAGTGACATGCGTTCCATCGAGCACGAAGAAGGCGGGAGACAGCGCCTGAGCCTGAACGGAGAAGGCAGTGCTTGTGGCTCCGTTGTTCACGACCTGCACCTGCAAAGGACCAAGCGGCAAGCTGGGTGGCGTGAGGACATTGATCTGGTTGGGGCCGACGGAATAGATGTAGGCGCTCTTGCCGTTAAAGGTGGCGGTCACGCCATCGAGTGAGGTGGGGAGCTGGTTGTTCTTGAAATCCGCAGCGAGCCAGGTGCGCTCTCGCGATGCCAGCGACGAACCTGTGATGGTGACCCAGGTGTTCGGCGCAATGGTTGGATTGGCACTAAAGGCGTTCGTGACGCTGGCGATTGCAGGGCGGGTTGTGCCTGGCTCTGTGTCTAGCGTGGCGGCGTCGACCTGGAAGCTGAAGATAGTGCGTGCCTGGGGCCCGTTCGTGTACTCGGTGCCGGAATTCTGCGCGGTGGAATCCATGCCGATGCTGGTGACAGTGAGCGTTTTGCCATCGGCGGTTACATCGAGCACATTGAAGTTAAAGGTATCGGGGCTATAGAAATCGGCGGGCTGGGGCGAGGAACCGGCGGTGGGGTCGCCATCGCGCACAAGATCGTGCAAGCCGGGGTAACCGACCAGACCGATGGGTTCAATTTTAGCCGCCCGTTGAGCGGCCACCAGGCTGTTTGAGTATTGCTGCACCATGTCGAAGGTATGGTTTTTGATCAGATCGGGCCCGGTGGCGCCGAGGGGTCCGGCGACGATGGAGAACGAAGCGGGAACGTTTACATAAGTGGCCTGATTTTCGGTGTCGGTGGGCGAGTAAGTAACCTCGTTGATGCGGTTCTGATGATCGTCGGTCGCGATGAAGACTACGTTGAGGATGCGGTTATCGGCGATGAATTTGAGCAGGGCGTTGCGCTCCGCCCGATAGCCGCCGATGTAGGATTTGCCGCCATCGGCATTTACTGGTGAATAGGTGCTGCCCGGGCCGAAATCGGGCAGGTTGGTGAGCGTGAGGGCTCCTCCGATGGGGCCGATCTGATCGATGGGGTCGGAGAGAGAGACGAACTTCCAGGGCGTGCCGGCGTTCTGGGCGTCGAGCAACGTCTGCTCTAACCATTCGAGTTGCGTGGCACCCAGATAAGTGCGGCTGGGGTTGTTGGCGCGGGGGGCGCGGGTGTCATCGGCGGAACCGTTGGCGATCTTCAGGCGAAGGTCGCGGTAGGAGCGGGTATCGGTATTGATGTAGATCGCGTTTTTGCCCCACAATTGAGCGGAGTAGAGCTGCCGGGTTCCGTGAGTGCGCGGATCAAGGGGGTTGTTAACGGCGCCGCGATCGGCAATGGGCTGATAGTTGACGAAGACATTTTGCAGGGTTTGGAAGCCGACCGAGCGGTTGATGTAATCGTTTAAAGAGGTGTTGACGTCGTTCGGGTTGCCATCGGTGGTTGCGCGGGCGTCGACGCCGCGACCGGTGGGCATATCGGTACCGGTGGCACCGCCGATGGAACCTCCGGCGGGCGCGCCTCCGTTGATGTATTGGCGGTTGCCGAGTTCGTGATTGTCCCAGGTGGTGTAATTGCCCTGTGCGGCGTAGAGGACCTGCAAACTATTTTGGCCGCCCGCGTTGACGGGCAGAAAGTTTTCGCGATACTTCTTTTCGTAATCGGTCTGAAGCTGCGCGGCGGTAGCGAAGCCTGTGAAGGTTGGTTGGCCGTTCAGGTTGGCAGAGGAACCGGAGAGAGTGACGGACGGCGTATCGAGCCATGGCTGGCCGTTGTGCGGTCCGGTGGCGGTCAGGTTACTTGCGTTTTCGTAAATGACATCGCCTAAGTTGACGTAGAAATCCAGGTTTTGCGAAGGGATGACACTGGCGAGCGCGTAGGGGCGGATGAGGCCGTCGTAATCGCCACTGAACGCGAAGTGCAGAGGGGTGCTGACGGAGGAGGCGGGCGCGGTCTTGAATCTTCCCGTGTTACTCAGTTCGTTTGTTGGGCCGACAAAGCGGTAGAAATAGACGGTGCCATCGGCAAGGCCGGCGATCTCTAATTTGCAGGTGTAATCTTTCGTGGAATCGGTGACGCAGCCGGGAATGCGAGTGACACCGGTGGCGAAGGAAGCGTCGGTGCCGATGTTCAGCATCAGGCTGACGTTTGCGGGGGCGGCTGAATCGACAGCGCGTGTCCATAGGGTGACGCTGGTGGTGGAAGCGTCGCCAGCCGCTACACCGAGGAAGGAGACGGCGGCTTGCGAGGTGGTGAAAAGGGCGAGAAGAGCGGCGAGGAGTTTGAGGGAGGGAGTGAGTTTGTTCACGGGTAACCAGCTACCTAATTTAAACCCGAGGTCATTTCGAAATCGTGACTGAGTTTTGACGCCCCGGTTACGGCAACAAACCCCGTTTGCTTTCCCAATGGCGCAAGAAGCCTTCTGCTTGCGGGAAGCCACTATCTATTCCGCGGGAACGAGTGATTTGCGTTTGCTTGGGATACCAGTGGTCCGGTTGCTGCGAGACATGCGCATAGCAGGCTGCGCGCTTTTTCTCTTCTACGGTTGAGATGTCGACAAACTCGGTCGGCGAAAACATCATGGTGTCTTCGGCTACCTCGTAAAAATAGAGGGCCGCTTTCTTGCCGCCAATGAGCCAGGCATCTAAGACCAAAAGAGAGAGTGCCCGATGGTCGCGGTGTCGGTCGAGAGGCCAGTGGATGAAGAGGATGTCGGGGCGCTCGGCATCGAGCAAATGGCCGAAGTGGTCGTAGTGGGAGTTGTCGACGATTGCTCGGCCGTCGTATTGACCGACAAACGCGGTTCGGGCTTTGAGAACGGCGCATGCGGCACGGGCTTCAGCGGTGCGTATGGTGGCGCATTGCGTAAGATCGGCCTGGTTGCAGTAGCCTTCGCCTCGGTTCAAATACAGTAGGACAGCGTCATGCCCTAACTCGGTATAGCGCGCGATGGTTCCGCCGCAGCCGCATTCCGGATCTCCTCGATGACCACCGGCGACGAGCAGTTTCAGATGGCCGCTTTTCGAGAGCGCTGAAGAGGGGACGGCAGTCGCGACGGCAGCAAGGGCCAACACGTTGCGACGGGTGATGGACATGTTACAGCGTGAAGATGTTTTGATCCAGAAAGGTGTTGCGGAACTTGCCGCTGGGATCGTGTTTGCGGGCGAAGCGGATGAAATCGGGCAGCTTTTCATAGCGCGATTGAAGGTCGGCCGGCTTCATGGTGAAGAGTTTGCCCCAATGGGGGCGGGCTGCGTAGGGCGCGAGCTCCCGTTCAATGGCGGGCAGGAGTGCCTTGACCGCGGGCCAATCCGGCTTCCAGGTGAAATGAATGGCGACACTGGGCTGGTGATAGGCAGTGCTCATCCAAAGGTCGTCCGCGGCGATGGTGCGAATTTCGGAGATGAGGAGGTGCGGCGTGATTTGGTTGCGAAGACGCTCGATGGCAAGGATGGCGTCAACGGCATTGCGGCGAGGGATCAGGTATTCCGATTGGAGCTCTTTCCCGGCGCTGGGGGTGAAGCCCATTTTGAAGTGCGGGAGGCGTTCGTACCAGGGGCCGGGAATGCCGAGTTGTTCGGTGCAGTTCTCCGGGGACAGCTCTGAGATGGGATGCAGGTTGTGCGTTGCTAGTTTGGCACCGAAGAATTCTTGGGGGGCGGCGAAGGGAGCGCGCGCTTTGATCCAGACTTCGCGGATGTTGGAATTCTGCCAATCGGTAAAGAGGCTCACGCTATAGCCGGCGGCTTGGATGGCGTCGAAGTTACTTTTCATTTGGGCGAGCGGAAGATTCTGGTAGACGTATTGGCGAACTTTGTAAGTGGGCTCTACTGTCAGGGTGAGGCTGGTGAGAACGCCGATTGCGCCGAGGCCGACGACAGCGGCATTGAAGGGTTCGCCATCGGACTTGCTGAGTTTAATAAGGTCGCCTTCGGCGTTTAGGAATTCGAGCGCGGAGACGGCGCTTGCAAGATTCGCGTTTTTCTCGCCTGAACCGTGAGTCGCCGTGGTACATGCTCCGGCGACGGAGATGTGCGGGAGAGAGGCCAGGTTGTGAAGTGCGAAGCCTCGCTCATCGAGATAAGGGCCGAGCTGACCGTAGGTGACGCCGGGCTGTATGCTTACTGTTTTAGCGGTGGAATTCAGGCTGATCTCCCGCATCGGTTTCAGCGAGAGCAGGTGGTGCTGGCTGTCCGCGATGGTGTTGAAGCAGTGACGGCTGCCGAGAACTTTGAGCTTAGTATTCGATTTGATTACGGAGCGGATTTGGTCGAGGGACGAGGCTTCTTCGAGGTGATCGGTTCCGTAGGTGAGATTGCCGGACCAGTTGGTGAGTCGTTCTTGGGAAGAGAGGGCAAGGGCGGGGCTGACGAGGGCAGCCTTTAGGAATTGGCGCTTGTTCACGTTCGGATCATATCGCTTCCTCACAAGACAATGGGCGGAGGGCTCCGGTTCAGCTTCTAAGGCGCTTTGGCTTCCCGCATGTTCGCCGAAGGGACGAAGTGAAAGGTGTTCGAAGAGAACTTAGGATTGCTTTCATAGCTGAGGAACGTGGAGGTCACCGAAATGCGCATTTTGGCGGTTTCAGTTACCGTCACATCTCGTAAGATTAAGTCCCACTCAGGATCGATGCACATGGTTCGAACAACAGTGGCCCCCGTTGGCGGCCGCCACTCGGCCCGAACCACGGTGCAGGCGCGATCGCCCTGGGCCAGTACAACGTGATCCTTGGAAATGACCGATACGGAAACTGCATCGTCGCTCAGTCGAAACAAAGAGACTAGTGGGAGGGAACAATCTGAGTGCAGAGTGGCTGGATTTCGGTAGTAACTAAGTCCATCACCAGAGTAAAAGCTTTCCGTTCCGTCACAAACCAAAAGCGTCCTATCGTCGCCGCTATTTTCCCGCCTCATTTTAAGTGGGACTTGGGAGGAGAACGCGATATGAACTTCTTCCGAAACATCCGTCCCTAGAGCAGCCGATTGGGATTTTTCCACAACTTCCGCGCGAAAGTTGCTGGCTTTCTTTGCCCGTGCTTCTACCTTTCTAAGCAACCCGACACCATCGCGCACACTCTGGGCAGATGCGGACCCTAAGACCAGGACGCCGATGACTAGTATGGGGCGCACCGTAAGTTATTAAAGTGGGGTTGGTCGGGCTGGGGAGATTTGAACTCCCGACCTCTTGCACCCCAAGCAACAAATATCAATCACTTACAAACCATCTTCTATGAAAACACGCGACTTAGCCCGAGGCGATTTG
>Ga0123338_10004265_pt1 | contig 12542 bp, 11 predicted proteins | sample grotaG_FD_89793 | JGI IMG/M metagenome (GOLD analysis project Ga0123338, IMG submission 89793) | Glacier valley bacterial and archeal communities from Borup Fiord, Nunavut, Canada, to study Microbial Dark Matter (Phase II) -... | ecosystem: Environmental > Aquatic > Freshwater > Ice > Glacier ... | reverse complement strand
TCGAGCTTGAGCGCCGCGGCTTGATCTCTCGCGTCCCTCGTCAGGCCGGCAGCATCGCCATCTCGATCGCAGCCGACGACCTACCCCGACTCCGCCAACCGATCAAAACCACTGTGTCGGGGTACTAGGGGCAGATCTGATCGCCGCCGTTCACAGCGACCCAGCAACGACGATTTGAACCTCAAATCAGCGGCCTACTTGAGCGCAGATCGCGTGGCACTTTATTCGATCGCCCTCGTGCGCTGAGTTGCCTTGGCGGCGAGGTGCACAGAAGCCGTTGTTGGGGGCTGTTCTCGTCGAGAATGCGGTCGGGGCTCAGCAGCCAGCGCACGTGGTTAACCGCGATCGACGACGCCTGCGTGGGCATGCCAACGCCAGCTAGGACGCTAGCGAGTTGCAACGTCGTGAGCCGACTGTGCGTCAGGCCACCCAGCCAGCTCACCGCGCGCAAAATGCTTCAGCGGCGGCGCATCAGCATCCTGCATCTCATTGGAATTGTTGTTTTCCGACTCTCAGCGACGCATCACAGGCGCTAGTCAGAGTCCGCTGATTCAAAACGTGCAAGTGCGTTCCCGTCGCTGCGCGGAACAAATGCATCAACAGTGCATCAGCTAGTGCTGATGTACGCGGAGCTCGCCAAAGTCAGCGGCCTCGTCGGGGAACTCCGCGTTCCTTGTTGCTGGAAGGTGGAGGCGGGCACGGCTCTCGAATAGCGACCTCACCGCCGACCTCGCGTTCTGCTGGGCGTTAGTCTGGCGTGAAAGTGTTGTCGATTGGCGCCCGCTTTAAGCACTGGCGCAGGTATTGGGGAGCCATCTATGGGGCTATATGGTCTTGGGTAGCTGGCGCTCGACTGGAAAGCAAGAAATCGATCGGCCGCCGCGTGTCTCTATCCGCAAGGCGGGCGAGCATCACCGAGTGAAGATAGTCGGCAAGGTACGTATTTTAGGCACGCCTCTCGTAGCACCACTGACCGAGCGGCCTTGCGCTTTCTTCGACGCAGTGGCGGAAAATTATGCGGGCGTTGTGATCGCGCGCGAAACCTTCGGTCACGACTTCCTGGTCGAAGACGATACCGGGCTGGCGCTGGTGCGAGTAAAATCCGCGCAGGTCGTCGTAAAGCTCGACGCCTGCTACGAGTCCGACACGACGCAGGCGACGTCGCGTCAGTGGGCGCTACTCACACGTCACATTCGACCGCAGCGGGGACGGGTACGTTACAGAGAAGGCACACTCACACCCGGAGAGATCGTCGCGGTCGTCGGAACACCCTACCTCGAGGCCCACCCCAACCCCGACCCAAGAACCAGCGGGCAGTTTCGCGAGATGGCGATGCGCTTGGTATTCGACAGCGACGACCGAGACACTGTGCAGATCACCGACGACCTCTGAGGCCCATGCAACCCAAAGTCGACTTCCCTCGAAAAGGCGGCGTGATGGCCGACGGAACGTATTCGCGCCGCTCGCTCTCCGCGCTTCCCGAACGGCGCCTCCTGGTGCCTGAGGCGCGAGCGGATGGCTGAAGCCGTGCGTCGCGACGTTCAATACGAAGGCTGCTTCTCTGGCCCGGCGGGAGTTCCCGCTTGGCTTGGTGGTGCTGTGGGGTTTCTCTTCGGAGTCCTTCTCGGCGTCTTTGCCTGTCCAGCGAACACACAACGCCGATCGCCCAGACGAAAGCGGCTGCAGTGTTGAATCGCGCGCTCGGCACCATTTCTCGCAGAAAATCACGGAGCACATGGCCCGACGAAAATCTAGGCCGGCAACGGCCGTGTCGGTTCGAGTCCGATCCTGGCACCGACGAAAACCCGCAACTTCACCGCCCGCTGCCAGCTATTTCACCGTCGCTGCTTGGCAACAGCCAGGCACTGCCGCGGCGCCAATCGATACCATGATCGCGCCAGGACCACGATTGCGCTCACCCTGGCCATCGCACCAGGCTAGTCTGACGTCCAGGACGCACCCGAAGCACGATCGCCGGGTGGTCGATGGCGCCGACGACCTAGATCGACGAGAGAAGGTAAATGTCAGCACAGGGCCGGTTGGGTGACAAGGGTCAGATCCCGGCCGATGCGCACGGCTGCCCTGGGTGCCCCCATCCCGGCGTCGGACCCGCCGTCGCCGGTTCGCCTGACGTGAACGTCAATGCTCGGCCCGCGCTGCGCGTCGGCGATCCAGGTATCCACGCTGCTTGCTGCGGCCCGAATACGTGGACGGCTCAAAAGGGATCAAGCACGGTATTCGTCAACGGCAAGGCTGCGCACCGGCTGAATGACCTTCAGACCCACTGCGGTGGAACGGGAAAGCTGATCGAGGGTTCACCGGACGTGTTTGTCGGTGACAGCGGCGGCAGTGGCGGTGGAGGCGGAGGCGGCTCGGATGGGAGCGGGAGTGGCGCCGGGGGAGGCGGCTCCGGCGGAGGAGGGGCCGGCGTTGCTGCTGGCAGCTCGACCGAGGCAGCGAGCGCGCCTCCGCGCGAACCCTCCACTGTGGAGACGCCCCCACCGGAGAAGGCGAAGAGGACTCCGCTCGTCGTCAGCGCGCGCTGGGTCGACGAGATCGGCCGCTTCTCGAAGCCGGTGAAGATGACGGCGATCTGCGCCGACGCTGCCGGCCAGACCGCGACGTTCACCGTCTACCCGGCCGAGGGCGGTGCCGCTCTTGGCACAGCGACGGGGACGTGCGGCGACGAGTCCGTCGACGCGACGTGGACGGCGCACGCTGGACCGACACCCGACGAGGTCATCTTCGAGGTCGAGATCCCAGGCCAGAAGGCGAAGTCGCAAGTGCTCGCGTTCGTGGTCAATGCAGAGGGGACGGTGAAGATCGACGGCCAGCCGGCCGCGGATCTGGAGCTCGTCCTCAGGTCGAGCCACGGCACCGAGCACAAGGGCAAGACCGACGCCAACGGCAAATACAAGATCGAGGACGTGCCGTCGGGAGTCTACCGCCTGCGCGCCAGCCTCGAGAAGCCGCCCGCGGCGCAGTCGCCTCCGCCCAATCCGCCGGCCCCGGCCACCCCGCCCGATCCGCCCACGCCCGCGCCGCCGAAGCCGCCAACCCCGCACAACGCCATTTTGGATCTCATCGAGAAGCTGACCAAGAAACAAGAGCCATGAGGAAGCCATGAAGGTAGAGGCCGCGATCACGGACTTCCTGCGTCGGGGCGTCGAGGTCGCGACCGGCGAGCCGGCCGAGGTCGAGATCTCGACGAAGGGCGATCTGTGGCTCGAGCTGCGCGACGGATACGGTCACGATCTGCTCGCTGACGTCGCGTACACCGCGGACGGTCCGGAGGGCTCCCTCTCCGGTCGCACCGACGACAAGGGTCGGCTCAAGCACGCAGACATCAAGCTCGGGATCTACAAGCTCACCATCGGCGACGTGAAGATTGAGGTGCCGGTCCAGCGGCCAGGCGTGACCCAGCCGCAGATCCGCTGGATCGGTCACGTGCCGGCGGAGAAAGGCTAGCCATGGCGGATTCCCTTTACATCGCGCACCTCACCCCGAGCGAAGGGCGCTTCGGCGATCCGGTCACGATCGAAATCACCAATGGCAAGCTAATCCCCGTCGAGAAGGACATCACGGTCCGGCTGCTCGAGCTCGACAGCTTCAGCGTCGATCAAGTCGACGGCGGTTCGAAGTGGGTCGAGGACGAGGGCGGCGCGGGCAAGAAGAACCCAGACGATCCGCTGTGCGAGTGGAGCGGCGAGATCCACTGCGACACAGTCGACGGAGCGCCGAGCTTCAAGTTCGTCCCACTGACCTTCAAGCTCGGCCCCAAGGCGAACGACTCCTACGCCACGCGCGTGCCGGTGCGCATCGAGCACACCGACTACACGTGGAACGTGCCGATCCCCGTCGACCAGGAGCGCCAGGTCGAGGGGCCGACTCTCGAGCTCGGCGTCACTATCACGAAGGGCGGGCAGGAGGTCTACAAGGGCAGCCATTCACCGTCGCTGGTCCGTGATTGGCACTGGTGGGCGCAGGCCGCCTTCTCGCAGCCGCGCCCTGGCAACTCGGTCAAGGTGTACATCGACGCGATCGAATACTTCGGCGATCTCGCCGCCGAGATGGCGGGCGCCAAGCGATCGATCTACATCCTCGGCTGGGCGCTCGATCCGCGCGTCCAGCTCGTTCGCCCCGGGGGACCGCGCCTCTTCGAGGCCCTGCGCGACGCCGCCCAGCGCGGCGTCAAGGTGAAGATCATCATCACCGAGAGCGCGCCGCAGTTCCTCTCGATGCTCGACCTCGATGACGCGGCGAACCAGTCGTGGCTGATGGCGTACCCGAACATCGAGCTCATGCGCCACCGCCCCAACCCCAACTGGTTTGCCCGGTCCGACGGCACGGACGAAGAACGTCCGTTTTGGACCCACCACCAGAAGAACGTGATGATCGACGATCGGGTTGCGTTCGTCGGCGGGATCGATCTCGCCGACGGACGGTACGACGACCACGATCACACGCTCGATCGCGTCGAGGAGGGCGACGAGCACGCCTGGCTGACCAACGACTTGAAGTGGAAGACGTCGCAGACGGAGCACTACCTCAAGCAGCGGATGCCATGGCACGACGTTCACTCGCGCCTCGAGGGACCCAGCGCGCGCACCGTCGTGCGCAATTTCATCGAACGATGGAACGGCGAGCGCGCGTACGCGTTCGACATCCTCACCAAGCGGATCAACGGGCCCGATAGCGACTATGAAACCGCCGTCCTTGCCGACGTGCTGCGCCGGACCGAGAAATACGATCCGTACGTCTTCCAGCTGTTCACGGCGATGGAGAGCAGCCAGTCGACGACCTACAACGGCTACCTCCAGCTCATTCAGAACATCGCCATGCGGGACACGCGGATGCGCAAGTACTTCGGCTGGCTCACGATGGCGATGCGCGATCAAGGCGAGCGGGAGGAGATCCCCGCGTTCCAGCCGATCGAGCCGAAGCCCGCGCCCGAGGACCTCCCGCGGGCGGGGAACGTGACCGTCCAGGTCGTCCGCTCTGCGCAGGCCAACACCCTCGAGAAGGTGGCGGCGGACCGCATCCAGGCGCAGACCGGCGCGGATCACGAGCATTCGATCCTCGACGTCTATCGCAACGCGATCGCCAAGGCCGAGAACTACATTTACATCGAGAACCAGATCTTCATCAGCCACGTCGGTCCCGACGCCAAGGAGGACGCCGATTTCACCGAGATGTCGGCGGGCGGCCGGTCGAACGACATCGCCCAGAGGCTGCGCGAGAAGATCACGACGAAGATGACCCGCAAGGAGCCGTTCTCGGTGACGATCATCCTGCCGGAGATCTACGACGGGGATCCGTTCGAGACGTCCGGCACCGGGATCCAGCACCTCCAATGGCAAACGATCACCGAGCTCCTCCGGTTGCTGCAAAAACCGGCGGACGCAAACGGCGTCAAGGTGGACGACTACATCAAGTTCTACGCGCTACGCAGCTGGGGACTCGTTCATCCGGGCAAGGAGCCGAAGCGCGATGACGTCCCCGGCGTGCACAACGGGCCCGGAGACGCGCAGTGGAGCGAAGAGGGCATCAAGGCCGAGCTCGAAAAGCTCAAGAAGGCGGCGCAGGGCGCGCCCGTTCCGGACCCGAACCGGGCGAAGGTCGCGCGGGTCAACGTTTGCTACGTACACACCAAGCTGATGATCGTCGACGATCTCTTCCTCACCGTCGGGTCGGCGAACATCAACGACCGGAGCATGAAGGGCGACCGCGACTCCGAGATCAACCTCGCGATCCAGGATGGCGACGAGATCGAGCTCGACGTGGGGGATCCGGCGTTCAAGACGGGCCCGCGCAAGCTGCGCAAATGGAAGGCGCGCCAGCTCATTCACGAGACGCGAATGAGGCTGTGGCTGCACCATCTCGGCTACGACGACGGGGATCCCGTGGCGGAGACACTCAAGAATCCGACCTCACCGGCGACGATCAAACTGTGGCACGAGCGGGCGAAGCAGAACCACAACCTATCGACGACGATCCAGACGCTTTACCAGTCTGGCAACGAGGCCGCAGCGGCAAAGTCCCTACAAGAATACGTCGACAAGAAAATGCTCCGCGGACACATCGTGCCGATCCTCGAGCGCGCGGAGACCAAGGGCACGCTGCGGACCGGGATGCACTTCCTCGAGTAGGAGCAGCGCGACACAATTTTCCCGCGCGACGCAAGCTAGAAAGGGGCCAGCGGGGGCGGTAGACCGTGGGCATGGCTGGCTCACATGCGGCGCTGATCACGCGCGAGTTGTTGCTGCAGACGGCGCAGGTCGATCACAACAATCTCGACCTGCAGCGCGTGGCGCTCCATGAGCTTTACGCGGCCGCTGGCCACCCTTCCGAGGGCGAGCTCGACGTGGTCGCGCGCCTCGAGGCGCGCGTCCTGCCGCCGTACGCCCACGTGCTTGCTCAGCAATGCGGCCAGTAACCGATGCTCTCCTCCTCCTTCGTCGACGTGAAAATAGTTGAGCACCCGGACGGTGGTCATATTGTTGCCGTCAATATCTGGCCCTTTCCTGCCCAGGCCGTTGGCGTACGCGTCCAGTCTGCGCCCAGTGAGGGCTTCTCCGGCGCCGCGCACGTTCTTCCAGTGCGCATTGGTATGGACACGCAATATCTAAGACCGGAGCAACGAATCCGGCCATACTCCTCTTCAAAAGGCACTCGCAGAGACGCGCCATCCGCGCTCTCTCATCGATTCGAGGACATTCTCGAGCGTTTTGGCGCTGCGAAGGGGCCAGATCCGCGCTCGACACCCTCTTGGGTGGGACACCGCAGATCCGCACGCCAACGACGACTGTCTCACCAGCGGCTCGCGCTTCAACGACGCCACCTTCGCGACGTTGATGGATCGCGTGGCTCCGGGATGCTCGCTCCCGCCGGACTCTCCCCGGATGTGTCAAGCTCACGCCCGATGCTAAAAAAATTGGTGCAGCGCACCCTCATCACTCTCGGCGTCGTGGTGAACCTCGTTTTTCTCGGCATCAACCTTCGCCCCGACCGGCCGCACCTGGCCCGGCATCGCAGCTTCAAGCTCCTTCTGCGGGCCGACCCTGCACGTGCCAAGTGGATCGCGGACAACGAGCTGGGCGAATTCGAGGCTGCGAACGACGTAAAGCTCGAGGTCATCTCTGTCCATTCGTTCGAAGACGTGCTCGACGTGCTCGAGGCGGAGAAGCAGAAGCCGACCGGTTTGCTGCTCGCGACCATTGACAGCGAGCTGTCCGACGAGCTGCGCGGCAAGGGCGCGCTGCGACCGATCGCCGACGGCATGGCGCCGCTCGAGCTGGCGGACGCGGTGGAGCAGTACCTGCCGGAGGCCATCGCGCACAGCCGGGGTCCCGATCACAAGTTGTGGTTCATTCCGCGGCGCGCGGAGGTCGACGTGGCCGTCTACCTCGGCCCGGCGGTCGAGGACGTGTATCTGCACTGGGAGCAGGACCGCGGCGCGATCACCGCGGCGCTGGCCGAGGTCAACCGCACGGGACTTCCTCGCGATTATGCGTTCGAGAAAGATCCGAACGGCTGGAACAGCTACGACCTGTTCGTCGCCGCGTGGTACTGGGCGCATCACCCCGCGCCGTGGTCCGATTCCAAAACCGAGCTGGCGCCTCGCGCCGCGCTGCGCACCGGTGACAACGACGATGCTCTCCACGACCTCTTCTCAGCGTTCTACCGACATGGATTCACGGACGCCGACATCGGCAAGACCGACGTGCCGGCCGTGATCGATGCGCTGCAGTGGGAGGGCCTGTTTCGTAAGCATCACCTGTTGGCGGCGGCCTGCGAGGCGCCCGACGGCATCGACTCCGACGGCGTCAACAATTTGTTCAAGGCACGCAAGCTGGCCTGGATACCCATCAACCAGGAGGACTCGCTGTGGTTGCATGGCGGTGCACAGCGCGGCGCCGAGCGCGGCATCACGAGAGCGCACGAGCTCGGCTGGGCGATGCTCCCGACGGGCGCTTCGCTCGAGCTCGCGAATGGCAAGCCGGCGCGCATCGGCCGCACCTTCTCGGTCGCCCGCATCCAGCTGTGGGCGGTGCCCGTCCATGCATCGGATCCCAAGCTGGCGTTCGCGCTGGCGTCGTTTCTGACCCAGCGCGGCCTGCAGCAACGAGAGACTGAGGCGCAGGGCCTGTTGCCGATTCGACAGGATTTGCGCGCCGACTATTCGATCCTGTTCCGCCTCTCGTGGATGCAGCGCATCCTCGCCGCGAGCTACCACCAGCTGGCCAACGGCTCCGGCCAACTGCCGCCGCGGGTCGCTGCAGAGGAGCTCGATGTGCTGTACCAGAAGCTACGTGCTCGGGTCGTCTACGCGCGGCCTCAGGTAGCGCCGGTGACCTTCGCCGCCGTGCAGGCCGCGGTGCAGGAGACTACTCGTGGCAAGTGAGACGCCCCTGGCCGACGAGTCCGCCGAGACGCGCCTGTTGCGCGAAGACGTCGCACACCAGCGCGAGCGCGAGTCGGCCCGCGATGTGCGCGAAAAGCGCACCGAGGGGCTCAAAAACCGCGTCGCGCTGGCGGCGATCGTCCTGACCACGGCGCTGTCCTTCATCGGCAACATTCGCAGCAACCGCGCCGATGCGATCACGCTTCACAAAGATTCCGCCGAAGCGGCCCGACGGGAAGGCGCCGAGCTGTGGGCCTACTACCAGACCAAGGTGGCGGAGCGGACCAGCCTCGAGATCGCCCACGACCGTCTGCGCCTCGACCTCGAGCGGCGCGGCCTGTCGCGCACCGATCCCTCCGTCAAGCTCGAGGCGCTGCAGCTCACCGAATATGACCAGCGCATCCGCGACTTCGACGCAGACACCCAGCAGGTCTTTTATCGCGTGCAGCAGCTGGAGAAGCAGGAGGACATCGCGCAGCGGCAGAAAGTCGAGCCGACCCGTGCAACGGCTCGCTACGATCTCGCCACCAAGCTCATCACGCTGGCGCTGATCCTGCTTTCGGTCACCATCCTGTCCAACCAACTCTGGCTGTTCGTCGCCGGCCTCTGCCTCGGCGGCGTGGGCGTGCTTCTGGGCTTCAACGCCTATCTTCTATTCTTCTAGCGCGCGCCGACCATCGGTACGAACCTCGCGCGGCAGCACGGTGGCTATGAACGAGAGAAGCGTCTCGCGGTCACGAATGTCGTTCGGTTGGTACCCCAGGAAAGGTGGGGACCGAAGCAGCAGCGGAGTCCGTCCCTGCAGTTCCAGGCAGACCGCACCCAGGCAGACCGCACCGATGGTAATTTGACGCGCGTCAACGACCTGGTGCATTGCTCGAGGCGTCCGAAACCTGAGGTCTTGGATGAAGCGCGAAAATCACCGTCGGTCGGGTCCGTCTCGATCCTCGAGCGCGCGGAGACCAAGGGCACGCTGCGGACCGGGATGCACTTCCTCGAGTAGGAGCAGCGTGATAGCTCAGAGGTGAGGTGCTCTTGGAGCGGGCGACCGGAGTCGAACCGGCGACAACTTGCTTGGGAAGACGGTGATTGGTCCGAAGAAACGGGGCAGATCAGATCCGCGGCGCTTGACCCCGCAGCTACACCCCCGCCACTCAACTGGGATGTCTGACTTACAGTCTCTGAAGAAACGTTCGCAAGTCATCTAAGCAACTGTGTTGCACGTCGATCGGCCCCGAATTCCCAAATGCTTCATAAAACCTGAGAGGCCTGGGCTGCAGGGCGAGATATGCGATCATCCAAGCCTTATCTCGTCGTGCGGTGGTCGTTTGTGGGGTTCCAACACAGCTGAAAAGCTGATCAACGCAATCGGCTTTTGTTTGGTCTGGCGCTGCACGACGGATAAGAGTCTCGATACAGCCCGGTGTATATCCATCGGGTAAAATAAATGCGCCGACGGGTGGAGAACCGGTGCTCATTGTTCCGTGTGCAATTGGCGTCTTGAGACCAAAGTGTCGCAAAGCAGTCTGGGCTACTTTAAGCGCTATTTCGGCCGAGTCTTCAGCGTCAATTACCACGCCGACAGAGCGCGCCAAACCGATGTTGGGATCTCGAGAAGCGAGCTCGGCGAGTCGGGGAAGGTCGGACCCTCCTTCGGCAGTCCAACAATGAATGCCTCTCGCTTCAAACGAACCAACGAGCGCTCCGCAAACGGTTCGTTCGTCACCTCCTTCGACGAGAAGGAGAGCAAAGGGTATTGGCGGAAATGCCGGATTCTTGCGCGGCGCGCTCATCCGCGGATTTCGACATCCATCTGCTCGGCGGCCTCGATCAGGTCTCGTGTGTAGACGGTGGCTGAGGTGTGATTGTCTTTCTTGTCGATCCGGATGACTCTCAAGCCGTCGTCGGATGCGGAGGCAAAGGCTTTACTTGCTGCCTGTATGCACTCTTCTGAATGGGTCGTGACAAACAATTGAATATTACGTTTTTTGGTAACTGCTGATATCCATGCCCAGATTGACTCAAGCGTACTGTGGTGAAGACCGTTCTCGATTTCATCGATGAACATCGGTACTTCCGTCGAGGAAGCAAGACCGATTGCATACTCGAGACAGCGCTGGACACCTCCGCCCATGACGAACGCGGGGAGCATGATCGTGCTGTCGTGCATCCGAAAGAACAGCGAAGCCAATCCTGTCGGAGCGAGAATATCGACGCCCGCAATTCTGCTGTCGATCAGTCGAAGCATTTCCACAATTTCCGCGTCACGGCCTGCCTGTTTTAGCGCCGAGAAGTTGCGAACGTCTGCGTCCGTCAGATCACCTGTTGGTTCAACCCACCAAAACATAGTGTTTTGCGGCGCTGGCGGAAATGCCACGGAAGGACCAGTACAAACCGCACGAGTCGTGCTGGGTGTGGCCCCGTTCACCTTGATCTCACACGCAAGACTCCACGAAGACTGAATACCGTCCGAGCCATTTCCTTGCAAAACTGTCGTCGCAGGCTCTTTCCAGAGGCGCTGCATAGTCTGCTTAGCCAGGTCAGTCTCAATCTCCAGCGAGATTCCCCGCTCAGCATCGCCCTCCCTGAAAGCAGGCCTCCAGAAGTTATCGAAGTCGTGAATCTGGGCCTTCGCTTTTCGCCGGCCTTGCGCAAACGCGAGTGCGTTTGGTGAATGATCAGAGGCAGACGCGAGTAGAAGAGCCTCAAGCAGAGCCGTCTTCCCCGCGTCATTCTTTCCCGTAATCAAACTGACCCGAGAGAATCCAGGCACCACGAGTTTGGTGATGCCACGAAAGTTCTCGATGGTGATCTTTCGAATCTGCATTGGCGGCACGAGAAGGGTACTCCACACTGCAACTGCAGTGGAGCGGGCGACCGGAGTCGAACCGGCGACAACTTGCTTGGGAAGCAAGTACTCTACCAACTGAGTTACGCCCGCGTGTTGCAGCGACGGTTTTAGCGCTTGGGGGGACTTCGGTCAAGGGCGTCTTCGGTGGGGTGGTGGCGGTTTCCGTCGCTGGGGCGCGGCGGATTTCGGCGATTTCCGTCGCTGGGTTGGGCTTGAAAGTGGTTGAGTGCTGGGCGTCGGCGATCTACGTTTGGGCATGGCGAGTGCTGCGGCGTTGAAGCGGTTGCATCTGGCGGTTGGGTCGCATCCGGGGTTGGTGCTCGATCCCGACGACGATGCCGACGAGTTTGCCGACGAGGTTGGCGATCTTGGCGCCATCGTGAAGGCGCATGCGACGGATGTCGAGACGTTGGTCATGTGCGTCTATGCCTATCGCAAGCTGGGCCAGTTCGAGGAGGCCCATGCTGTGGCCGCGACTGCGTTGGCGCTGGGGCGGACGTTCGAGACCGTGAGCGCTGCAGCGACGGTGTTTCGCGCCGAAGAGGACGTCGATGCGGCCGGCAAGTTGTTCGACGAGGCCGCAGCGATTGATCCCACCGACACCAGCGCGCTCATGGAGAGCGGCAAGACCTTTGGCCAGGCCGAGCGGTTTGCCGACGCTGAGAGGTGTTTTGCCCGCGCCTTCGAGCGCGACCCGGAGCTGGCCGAGGCCGAGATGTGGGCGATTTATTCCGGCTATGCAGGGTGTGCCGGCGGCGAGGAAAAGCCGTTCTTGGCGCGCATGAAGACGTTCGTCAAAGCCAACCCGGAGGACGAGCTGGCCGCTGAATTTCTGGAGAAGATGGAAGACTTCATCAACGGTTAGTCAATCCCCAAAGCCGCCTTCACCGACGGCAATCGCTCTCGGCTGATCGGCACCCGCGTCTGCTCTGGATCGCTCAGCACCGCGATGTAACGACGGTCGCCTTCATGCACCAGCTCGCGCAAAAACGCGACGTTGATCATCGCGCCTCGATGCACCCGCAAGAACCCGTCTGTCCCAAAGCGGCGACAGAGCTCGTCGAGCGGGTCATCTGCCAAGAGCTCTTTGCCGTCGACGAGAATGGCCGAATAATGATCCCGCGAGATCACCGCGCAAACCCGGAGTGGGTCGAACACGATGAATTTGGCGCCGCATTTTACCGCCATGCGCGTGGGTCGGCCGGCGAGCTGGATCTGCGGTTCCCGTCGGGTACGCACTTTTTCGAGCGCGGCCGCTAGCCGCTCTTTGGCGACGGGCTTGACCAG
>Ga0123338_10004264_pt1 | contig 12546 bp, 12 predicted proteins | sample grotaG_FD_89793 | JGI IMG/M metagenome (GOLD analysis project Ga0123338, IMG submission 89793) | Glacier valley bacterial and archeal communities from Borup Fiord, Nunavut, Canada, to study Microbial Dark Matter (Phase II) -... | ecosystem: Environmental > Aquatic > Freshwater > Ice > Glacier ... | reverse complement strand
TCGGCAGAAATGGAGGGCGGCGCCACCAACCGTCCGGTGCCATCCTGCTCAACTGGCGGACAGCGGTGAGCCACAGAGTCCGCCGAACGGCGACGGCGGCAGCGGCCCGCACCAGACTGGAGATCTTCATCGAGAGTGCATCCGCATTCAGCGAGGCTCTTTGGGGAGTCCGAGCACCATTTCGCCGATGATGTTCCGTTGGATCTCCGAGCTGCCGGCATAGATCGTCCCGGCACGGGCGTTGAGGAACGTGCCCTCCCACGAGGCGGACGAGTTCGGAGCGCCCATGTCGTCCGTCGAGAAGGCGGACGAAGGTGGCCTGCCGGTGGGCGTCATCGCCTCTGCTCCGAGGATGTCGAGCGACAGTTCGGTGACGACCTTGTGGTATTCGCTCCAGAAGAGCTTGAAGATGCCGCCTTCCGGACCAGGATGCTTGCCGGCAAGGAAGCCGGTCAGCGTGCGCATCCCGAGGAACCGCATGCACTGGACCTTCGAGTAGCAGCCAGCGAGGCGTTGGCGGATCACCGGATCCTGGTCGAGCCCGCGCGCTCGCGCAAGATCGATGAGCCGGTCGAGTTCAGCGCGGAAACGCACCGGCGTCGTCGCCGCAGCCTCACCTCGTTCGAAGCCCAGCAGCGTCATGGCGACGGCCCAACCGTTGTTCAGTCCTCCGACGATGTTGTCCCTGGGGACGATCGCGTCGGTGTAGAAGACCTCGTTGAATTCGCTCTCGCCGGAGATCATCTTGATCGGGCGGACCTCGATCCCTGGCTGGCGCATATCGACGAGCATGAAGGAGATGCCTTTGTGCTTCGGAGCATCGGGATTGGTGCGGGCGAGGGTGAAGATGTGATCGGCGAGATGGCCCGCCGACGTCCAGATCTTCTGCCCGTTGAGGATCCACTGATCGCCGTCGAGCGTCGCCTTCAGTGCCAGGCTGCCGAGATCGGAACCGGCGTTCGGCTCGCTGTAGCCCTGGCACCACGTGTCCTCGCCGGAAAGGATCCTCGGGATGTAGTGCTGCTTCTGTTCCTCGGATCCCCACTGCAACAGCGTGTTGCCGAGCATGCCGATGTTGAACTGGTCGTTCGGTCCACCCGAGGGCACCCCGGCCTTGACGAACTCCTCGGCAAGGATGACCTGCTCGAGCGCCGACAGTCCTCCGCCGCCGTATGCAGCCGGCCAACCCGGAGCGATATATCCCGCATGGTAGAGGGTGATGCGCCACTGCTTGACGAACTCGGTCAAAGCCTCGCCTTCGAGCCCGCCGACACCCTTCCAGTTCGTCGGGAGGTGCTCGGCGAGGAACGCCTGGACCTTCTCGCGATAGGCCTCTGCTTCTGCGGTGTACGTCGGCTGCATCGGCGAAGGTTACCCGGCGGTAGGTCGACGCACAGGGCCGAGCGTCAACGCAGCTGCGGATCATCGAAATCGAGCCAAAGAACCGATGCAAACATCCTGAACCTCTCGGCTGTCTGAAGCTCCGAGTGGCCGATGTTGGGTCTACCCTATTATCTCGTGACTGTCACACAACTGCCTCAGCACGAACGGACCTTCGCCGAACTGTTCGATGCGATCGTCTCGAACATCAGCAGTGTCATCCACGGCAAGCCGGAGGCTGTCTCGAGAGCGGTGATGTGCCTGCTCGCCGAGGGTCATCTGCTCGTCGAGGACGTGCCCGGTGTCGGCAAGACGAGCCTCGCAAAGGCGCTGGCGGCTTCGATCGAGTGCTCGTACAAGCGCGTGCAGTTCACGCCGGACCTGTTGCCGACGGACCTCGTCGGGATCAGCATCTGGCAGCGCGACCAGGGCACGTTCCAGTTCCAGCCGGGACCGTTGTTCGCCAACGTCGTCCTCGCCGACGAGATCAACCGTGCCTCGCCGAAGACGCAGTCAGCACTGCTCGAAGCGATGGAGGAGCGACAGGTGTCTGCGGACGGGCGTACCCACATGCTCCCACTGCCATTCATGGTGATCGCCACGCAGAACCCGATCGAGCAGGAAGGCACCTACCGCCTGCCGGAGAGCCAGATGGACCGCTTTCTGATGCGCATCTCGCTCGGCTATCCGGACCGCGCCTCCGAACTGGCGATTCTCGACAACTTCGGGGCACAGGACACGCTGCTGCACGTCCGACCGGTCGTGACGACCGCCGAGATCATCGCCATGGTGGCAACGGTCCGCGAGGTCCATCTCGCCGATCCGCTCAAGGGCTACATCGTCGATATCGCCGAGATGAGCAGGCGCCACCCGGGACTCAACCTCGGCCTCTCACCGCGCGCAACCCTGCAATTGTCGAGAGCGACTCGAGCCTACGCTGCCTCACGGGGCCGGCTGTATGCCACGCCTGACGACGTCAAGTCGATCGCCGAGGACGTGCTCGCTCACCGCCTGCTCATCCGCCAGACGTCTGGATCCTCTTCGACCACCGATCGGAGCGCGGTGAACGACATTCTCTGTAGCGTCCCGGTGCCGATCGCCCCGGCTCGGCGGGCCTGACATGCCCACCCGCCAGGGCTGGCTCGTGCTCGCTGGCGGTGTGGCGACGCTGATCGTCGGGCGACTGTTCGGCGTCAGGGAACTGTTCGCCCTCGGCATTGGAATGATCGCCATCGCCCTGATGGCGTGGGCACTCGTCCGGCTTCGCCCTGTCCGGCTGCGTGTCGCCCGCAGGGTCAATCCGTCACGGGTGTACGCCGGCGAGCCCGCACGGGTCGAGATCTCCGCGCTCAACAAGGCGAAGATCCGCACGCCGATCATGCAGCTACGCGACCCGGTGAGTACGACGGGTGGCGCCAGAGTCGACGTTGCACCTTTTCGTGGTGGGACTCGGGCCCACGCCGCGTACCGTCTACCGACGGCCAAACGGGGCCTGCTGCTCATCGGCCCGCTCCGCCTGACACGGACCGATCCCTTGGGGCTGGCGAAGCGCAGCCTCGACGCTGCCCCGCTGACGAGCGTCATGGTCCTGCCTCAGTGGCACCGGGTCGGGCTGCCCGGCGGCGGCCGCAATGTCGGCGCACTCTCGAGCCATCTGCGCATCCGCGCACTCGGCCGCGAAGGTGACGAGTTCCGCGGGCTTCGTGATTACGCGCCAGGCGACGACCTCCGCAAGATCCATTGGCGGGCATCGGCGCGGAGCGACGAATTGAAGGTGCGCGACATGGACACCACTGGCTCCAGAGCGCTGACCGTCGTGCTCGACCTCGACCCCACGACCTACACGCCAGACGCCTTCGAACGAGCCGTCACGGCAGCGGCCTCGATCCTCGTGAGCGCCAGCGAACTCCATCGTTCCGTTCGATTCGAGACGAGCGCCGGGCCGCAGTCCGGGATGCGCGATGCATCCGTCGACGCAATCCTGGAACACCTGGCGGTCATCCAACCAACGACCGACGGATCGCTGTCGGACACCCTGCACTCGCTCGGCGCACGAGCATTCGACGGCGTCATCGTCGTCATCTGCGGTGAATACAACGATCAGGTCCGCTCGTCCGTGCGTGCCACCGCCCACGCCGACGCCACGGTCGTCGTCGTCTGCGGCGGCACGGTTCCCGCTTCGACCGCCGGTGTCTTCATCGTCGACGCCACTGTCGACACCGCATTCGTGGCAGCGTGGACGCAGGTCGTTGGTCACCCGGAGCACCGGGTCAACATTCCGGAACCGGTCAGGGCCTGGTCGGCATGATCGCCACCCTCGAACGTTCCCCGGAACGCGAAGCCGACCAGGAGCAGCGCTCCCAACGCAAACCGCTCCCGATCAAAGTGACGTCGCTCAGCGTCGTCGCCTCCGTTGCCCTGACCTGCGTGACGTTGGCGATCGCGCTGTCGTTCTGTCGCATCTTTCCGGGATGGGCTTTTGTTCGATCATTGGTCGTTGTCACCCTCGTGATGCATGGCTACGGGCTGTTCAGCCGCTGGCGACGGTGGACGATGCTTCCTGCAGCGCTCGTCGGCCTGGCGGTGCTCGGCGTTGTCGTCGGGTTGCTCTACTACCGCGATTCGCTCGCCGTCTTCCTGCCGACGCGTACCACCTGGGACTTGGTATGGCGCGATCTGTCCGACTCGATGAGTCAGTTCTCCAGCGCGGTCCCACCGGTTCCGGCGAGCGGCGGATTCATCCTTGCCGCAGCTCTCGGAGTCGGGTTCACGGCCCTGTTCTCCGACGTGCTCGCATTCCGCGCCTATGGTCGGGCTGAGGCGATCGTTCCGAGTCTGCTGCTGTTCGTCGTCGGATCGAGTCTCGGATACAGCCGCAACCGCATCGCCGTGACGCTGTTGTGGCTGATGACCGTCGTCATCGCCCTCGCCTTCCTCCGGGCGTTGCACTCCGAATCTTCGCGACCGTGGCTGTCCACCGATCACCGCCACAGTCCTGCCAGGGCCATCGCCGGTGCGATCGTCCCGTTCGCCCTGATCGCCGTACCAGTCGGCCTCTACGCCGGGGCCCATCTGCCAGGCTCGACCTCCAAGGCGATCCTCGATACGCACAAGGCGAACAGTGGCGCAACCGACCTGATCAGCCCACTCGTCTCGGTACGGTCGCGCTTGACGAGCCAGAGCGATGTCGAAATGTTCACGGTCAGGACCGATCATCCCTCCTACCTGCGTCTGACATCACTGTCCAATTTCGACGGCTCGGGCTGGACATCGAGCGGCGATTACGGCAGTGCCGCCAACCTCGACGACGGGAGCGGCGTCACCGGGATTGCTTCGACGTCGACGGTCGTCGTCAACCACCTCGGTTACCGGTGGGTTCCCACACAGTACGAACCGAGGCAGGTCGTGGCGAACGCCGGCGAGTTCAAATACGACAAGGCATCGTCGACGCTGCTGTATTCGCAAGCGAATCTCGTCCAGGGATTGAAGATCCAGGTGGCCTCGGTGCTGCCGAACTATTCGACAGACCAACTTCGCCAAGCTCCGCCAAGCTCCGGTCCCGAGAACAAGCGGTACCTGCAGCTTCCATCCGACTTCCCGGCGAACTTCGTGCAGTTGGCAACGCAGATCACTGCCGGTGCGACGACGCCATACGACCAGGCGATGGCCCTGCAGAACTACTTCCGCGACAACTTCACGTACAACGTCAACGTCCCAGAAGGCGACAGCGACCGCACGATGCAGGCGTTCCTCAACCAGAAGCAGGGTTTCTGCCAGCAATTCGCCGCAACCTTCGCTGCATTCGCCCGTTCCATCGGCCTGCCGACACGTGTCGCCATCGGTTTCACACCGGGTGATGTCGACGCCGACGGGCTTTACCATGTCAAGGGCAAGCATGCCCATGCGTGGCCGGAAGTCTGGCTGGACGGCTTCGGATGGGTGTACTTCGAGCCAACTCCCGGTCGCGGTGCACCAGGTGCAGACAGCTACACAGGCGTGCAACCGGCGCAGTCAGGCGGGGTCTACACCGGGACATCGTCAGGCGATGCCGGAGACCCTGGGCCTGCCGTGCCTGTCACCGCGGCACCTGCAGACTCTCGCTCTGGGGGGGACCCGGACGCCGTCGCCACGACACCTCGGTCGCCGGCACCCAAGCCGGCCATTGCGCCCGCCGCCACCCCTCTGGCACAGCACGACACCCCCATTGGCTGGTGGATCCTGTTGGCGCTGGTCATCGTCGCACTGTGGGCGGCGCTGATGCCACCGGTGATGCGGATCATCCGCAAACGACGATTCCACGACAGACCCGTGGCGTACATCGGGTCACTCTGGTCACTTGCCTGTGTCGCACTGCGTGCAGTCGGTTTCGAGGATCGCCCCGACGAGACGCCCGTGCAGCAGGCCTCACGGTCTGCAGAAGCTGCCGGTTGGGGTCAGCACGCGATCACCGAGTTGGCGCAGACGGCGACGAAAGCGGTGTACTCCCCCACGCCGCTGACACCCTCCGAGATCGCCCACGTCGACGACGTCTACCACGCCATCGCCACGGCGATCCGCCAGCGAGCTTCCGTTGCCGTCAGGGTCAGAGTGCGGCTCGATCCTCGGCTGGCAATCGCCCTGACCTAGGTATGACCTAGGCGCTATTCCGGTTTGCGCCGCTCTCGAACGCTCCGGGCGACGCCCGTCAGGTCCTGGATCCCGATCTTGCCGGCGGCACGCACGTTGCGTTCGATGACGAAGGCACAGGCCAACATGACGATGAAGCCGCAGAACGCCACGAGGTAATGGACCTGCAGTGTGGCGATCAGGAAAATCAACCCGAGGACGAGACCAAGCGCAGCCCAGCGGATGCGCCGAAGTGCATGGCGATAAATAGACGACGTGCCGACATGTTGCGCAAATTTCGGGTCATGTTCATAGAACTGTTCCTCGATCTGTCGCAGGATGCGCTGTTCGTCTTCCGAGAGCGGCATATCGGTTCTCCTGGCCGTGTTTTGCTTCGTCATCATCGCACGAATTATGGGCCCTGACAACGCGAGGCCTATGCACGATCGGATTGATCTGCGCGATCTTTACCTGAAACCGCATCAGGACCCCAGGCCTGCCCCCCGGGACGGACCGGTTGCAGCGCGCCGGCGCGCATCGTGCTCACCGGACCGATCGACTCGACCCCGAAGCGTGAACGGATTTCATCGAGCGTGCCCGTCGCCCGCAGCCATTGGGTTTCGGTCTGAACGGCCGTCGGCCCGCCTTCTGCGGCGTCGGGGGCCTCGTCGAGCAGACTGAGCTGTTGATTCGGCTCATCGAAGTTCGTGCCCGTCACGCCGAGCAACCGCACACCTGGAGTCGGATCGATGTGTTCGAACACACCCTTCATCGCCTGGGCGATTGCCTGACCGGTGGACAGCGGGATCGCGCTCGTCACCGCCCGTGTGATCGTCCTGAAGTCGTTGAATCGAACCTTCAGCGTCAGCGTCCTGGCACCGACGCCCTGCGCCCGCAGGCGGCCGGCAACGGATTCGGACAGTCTGACGATCTGGCGGTTGAGTTCGTCACGGTCGTAGAGATCGGTCGGGTAGGTCTCCTCGTTGCCGATCGACTTCATCACCCGATCTGATTCGACCGGTCTGTCATCGATGGCGTTGGCCAACCGGTAGAGGTGCGCGCCGCTGGAGGATCCGAGTGCTGTGACGAGCGTCTGTTCACCGAGACGTGCGAGATCACCGACGTTCGACAGTCCGAATCTCGCCAGACGGTCGAGCGTGGCGGGCCCGACCCCCCACAGCGCCTTGACCGGCAACGGATGCAGGAAAGCCAATTCGCCGCCGGGGCGAACCTCGACAACTCCCCTGCCAGGTTGGACGCCGGACGGCAGCGCCTTAGGTTTGGCGGCAACCGATGCCAGTTTGGCGAGAAATTTATTCGGTGCCACACCGACAGAGCACGTCAACTCGAGGTGTCGCTGGACCTGACGGCGGATCTCCGAGGCGATCGTGACGCCGTCGCCGTGGATCCGCCTCGCTCCGCTGACATCGAGGAACGCTTCGTCGAGGGCGATCGGTTCGATCATCGGCGTGAACCGTTGGAAGATTTCGTGGACCTCCGTACTGACCTCGCCGTAGAGGGCGTGGTCGCCTGGCAGGAAGATCGCCTGCGGGCAACGACGCCTGGCCTGCGCCGACGGCATCGCCGAGAACACGCCGAAGCGGCGAGCCTCGTACGACGCAGCGGCCACGACACCACGATTTCCGGTTCCACCCACGACCACCGGCTTGCCGCGCAACTCCGGCCGGCGACGCAACTCGACGGACACGTAGAACGCATCCATGTCGACGTGCAGAATCGTCCTCGCGGTCACACCCCATTCTGCCATTGCTGAACGTGCGTTCGAGAGAGCGTCGCTGCAGGTCGCCAGCACATGCGGCGCGCCGTAGGCTCCTCGGATGTCCGAGCTTCGACCACCGGTTCCGCCGTTCAACGCCGAGACGGCTCAGCAGAAGGTGCTCGCAGCTGAGGCTGCGTGGAACTCTCGGGACCCCGACCGCGTCGCCGCCGCCTACACCGTCGATTCGGTGTGGCGTAACCGTCACGAATTCGTGACCGGTCGCCAGGAGATCCGTGCGTTCCTCCAGCGCAAGTGGGAGCGCGAACTCGACTACGTCCTTCGCAAGCAGCTGTGGACCTATGCGCAGAACCGCATCGCCGTCCGATTCCAGTACGAATGGCACGACGCCGAGGATCAATGGTTCCGTTCGTACGGCAACGAGAACTGGGAGTTCGACTCACACGGCCTGATGCGCCGGCGCGAGGCAAGCATCAACGACCTACCGATCGCCGAAACGGACCGCCGCTACTTCGGCCCGCGGATGGAAGGCGACCGCCGGGACATACCCCTCACCTGACACGACACAGCACCTCACGACATCGATTCAGTCGCAGCGGCGCCACCGACTGCCACGAACAGCGTCGCGCACAGCGAGCCTGGCGACCAGTACCAGCGCCTCGCGAACGATCGGCCCTGACATCTTCGAATGGCCGACGGTGCGGTCGACGAATGTGACCGGGATCTCGGCCACGCTGCCGCCCCGTCGCACGAGGCGGTGCGTCATCTCGATCTGGAAACCGTATCCCTCTGCGCTGATGGTGTCGAGGTCGACGAGGTCGATGGCGTGCGCCGAATAGGCGCGATACCCACAGGTGGCATCGTTGACCGCCAGCCCGAGCATCGCTGCCGCGTACCGGTTACCCCAGCGCGACAGCCAACTACGCGTCCACGGCCATCCGATGATCTTGCCACCGGGTACATAGCGGCTCCCGAGGGCTGCGTCGACGCCGTGGTGCACGACCGAGACCAGTGCGGGCAGCGCAGCCGGATCGTGCGACATGTCGGCGTCCATCTGCACGACGACATCGGCGCCACTCTCGACGGCATGGCGCAGGCCGGCGCGATAGGCGGCGCCGAGACCGGACTTGCTGGCCCGTCCGAGCACTTCGATGCCGCCGAACTCGTCGTTGAGGCCCTCCGCCAGCGCAGCAGTTCCGTCGGGGCTGTTGTCATCGACAACCAGCACCCGAGCATCCGGCAATGCCTTTTTCGTCGCCCGGATCACGCCTTCGATGTTGTCCGCCTCGTTGTAGGTCGGGATCACCACCGTGATGTTCACGGCAAGAAGCCTATGACCAACGGTGGACCACGACGGCGATGATTCAGGCGACGTTGAAGTCGGTCGACACTACGATGGCATGGTGCCAGATCCGTCGAACCCACGACCCCTGTCGGCGCTGCCGTCACGATTGGCAAGAGCGGTCGCGTTCGTCGCCATTCTCGTGGGTGGGCTGCTCGGTGGTCTGATCGGATACGCACTCGTCAACGTGCAGTGCCGTGGCTCCTGTTCGATCCCCGAGTCGACCGGATCGTTCTTCGGTGCCACCCTCTGCGCGCTCGGGACCGCCGTCGTCGTCGTCCTCGGGCTCCGAGCAATGGGCGAATGGCGCGAGGTCAACGACAAGCGATGACGGTCTCCCCCGACGCCGCCCTGCTCGCAAAGCAGCTGCTGGCCATCGCCGTCCCGATCGCCAGACGCGCCGGCGAGATGGTGCGCGACGGCAGAGCCGCCGGACGACTCGATGTCGACACGAAGTCGTCGGCGACGGACATGGTGACGCAGTTCGACACGGCATCGGAACGACTGATCGTCGATGCGATCCTCGAATCACGGCCAGACGACGGATTTGTCGGCGAGGAGGGCACCGAGGTCACCGGCTCGTCCGGCGTTCGGTGGATCATCGACCCGATCGATGGAACCACCAATTTCCTCTACGACCTGCCGGGCTACAACGTCTCGATCGCCGCGGCGGTCGACGGCATCGTCGTCGCTGGTGCCGTCTACCTGCCGACGGCGGACGAAATGTTCTGCGCCGAACTCGGAGGCGGCGCACAGCTCAACGGCCGGGCGATCCGCTGTGGCGACACGACCGAACTATCCCAGGCGCTCGTCGCCACTGGTTTCAGCTATCACCGGGAAAGCCGCTTGTCACAGGCCGCCCGGCTGGGCGTGCTCATCGGCAGCGTCCGCGACATCCGCCGACTTGGGGCAGCGGCTGCGGACCTCTGCCATCTCGCCGCCGGCAGGGTGGATGCATACTACGAACAGTATTTGAACGAGTGGGACACCGCTGCCGGTGGCCTGATTGCCAGAGAAGCAGGCGCGATCGTCGGCACGTTCAACGGTTTCGCCGGAGAACCCGACGGCTTGGTTGCAGCGACGCCTGTGCTGTATCCGCAGCTTCGAGCCGCGCTGGTCTCGATTTCCGGCTGAACAATCTGCGCCACATGGCGAGCATGGCACCGTTGAGCACCCGCCATCGGGCATCATGTAAAGCAATGAGTACACACATCCTGACTGTCGAAGACGACGAGCGCATCCGCTCCGCTGTGAAACTCGCCCTCGAAGACGAGGGTTGGACAGTTGAGGAGGCGGCGACGGGCGAGGACGCGATCGAGGCGTTTCGCCGCCATCCCGCCGAAGTCGTGCTGATCGACATCATGTTGCCAGGCATCGACGGGTTCGAAGTGTGCCGCAGCATCCGTAAGACCAGTGATGTTCCGATCGTGATGGTCACCGCCCGCGCCGACACTCACGACATCGTTGCCGGTCTGGAAGCAGGCGCAGACGACTACCTGACCAAACCGTTCCAACCGAAGGAGCTTTCCGCACGTATCCGTGCGTTGCTGCGGCGAATCAAGCCGACGCCGTCAGGTCATTCCAAGCTGCTGTTCGACGACCTCGAGATCATCCCGGAGGAGGGCAAGGTGCTGCGCGACGGCGAGGAACTGCACCTCACCAAGACCGAGTTCCGTCTACTCGTCGAACTCGGACAGAACCCTGGTCGCGTGTTCAGCCGTGAGGCGCTGCTCGACAAGGTATGGGGATACGGGTACTTCGGCGACGGTCGCCTCGTGGACGTTCATGTCCGGCGCCTGCGGACCAAAGTCGAGCACGACGCTGCCAACCCACGCCACGTCGTCACGGTGCGCGGGTTGGGGTACCGGCTGCAGTAGCAGGCCTTTGTGTCTGACGTGGACGACGTCCCGCCGGTCGACGTCACCGCACAACTTCCGGTCGTCATGCTGCGGCCCGTCAGGCTGAGTTGGCGTCGCCGTCTTTCCCGGCTGTGGATTCGCCTCCGACCACAGAAGCCGGCGCTGCGCCGGCGCATTTTCCTGACCTTTTCGCTCGGATCGTTAGCATTGTCCGCATTTCTCGCAGCTGCGACGTACAGCTTCGCCCAGAACTCGCTCCTGCGGCAGCGCGATCACTCCGCCATCGACCAGGCGTATCGCAACGCGCGTGCACTCCAGGGCGACCTCGCATCGGAACCAACGGCGAGCCAGATAACCAATCGTCTGCACAACTTCGGTGTCACCCAGGCAGTCGTCGAAGTACAGGGCCAGTGGATCGCCGTGCTGACGTTCGGCCGGGCGCAGATCCCGACGGCGCTGCAGACGCGGGTGTTCCACGACCTCGTTGCTTCGCGAATGGTCATCAGTATTCACGGCGAGCCGCAGATTCTTGTCGGCATCCCGCTGCCGGAACAGAACGCTGCCTACTTCGAATTCAGTTCCCTTGCCGAGGTGCAGTCGACGTTGAGTGGCGTCGGCCGGTCGCTGCTCGCTGCGGCAATCGTGACGACGGGTATCGGCATGCTGCTCGGGGCGCTCGCCTCGCGCCGAGCCGTGCGTCCGCTCGCCGAGGCGGCGCAGGCGGCGAAGGCGATCGCCGGCGGACGCCTGGACACCCGCCTCGAACCGACGGACGACCCGGATCTGCGGTTGCTGGCGATCTCGTTCAACGACATGGCTGCCGCATTGCAGGCGCGCGTCGAGCGAGACGCCAGATTCGCATCTGACGTCAGCCACGAACTGCGGTCTCCGCTGATGACGCTGTCCGCCTCTGCGGAGGTGCTCAGCAGCCGCCGCGAGGAACTCCCCGATGAAAAATCGCGCGCCGCACTCGATCTGCTCGTCGGCGACGTCACTCGATTCCAAGGTCTCGTCGAAGACCTCTTGGAGATCTCTCGCTTCGACGCCGGCGCCATCCGACTCAACCGCGAGGACCTCGTGCTCGCCGAGTTCGTGCGCCAAGCCGTCGCCGTCAGCAGCGTTCCGGACGCCACGATCCGCGTCAGCGATCGAGGCGAGGCCCTGGTGATCGCCGGAGACAAGCGCCGCTTGGCGCGTGTCGTCGCCAACCTGCTCGACAATGCGAGGTTCTACGGCAGTGGTGAAATCTCGATCGACGTCAGCGAGGTCGCCGGTGAGACCGACCCGCTCGGCCACGCCTGGATCGCCGTCGAAGATCACGGTGCAGGCGTGCCGATGGAGGAACGGAGCCTGGTGTTCGAGCGTTTCGCCCGCGGAGGTTCAGCAGGACGCCGCAGCTTGAGCGAGGGCGCAGGACTCGGTCTGGCGCTCGTCGACGAGGACGTGAGGATGCACGGGGGCCGGGTCTGGGTCGAGGACCGACGAGACGGCGAGAGTGGCGCGCGCTTCGTCATCGAACTGCCCGCTGAAGAGGTCGGCGTATGAACGGGCGTCACCAGCGTCAGAACGGGCGTCACCAGCGTCAGAACGGGCGTCACCAGCGTCAGAACGGGCGTCACCAG
>Ga0123338_10004263_pt1 | contig 12547 bp, 9 predicted proteins | sample grotaG_FD_89793 | JGI IMG/M metagenome (GOLD analysis project Ga0123338, IMG submission 89793) | Glacier valley bacterial and archeal communities from Borup Fiord, Nunavut, Canada, to study Microbial Dark Matter (Phase II) -... | ecosystem: Environmental > Aquatic > Freshwater > Ice > Glacier ... | reverse complement strand
TGCCGATGCCGACGCGGATCGGGGTCGGCCATCCACTACCGGTCACGAATCCCTCGATCAACGCAGCGACAGCGAAGGCGCCGACGAGGCCGACGAGGATCGCACCGGTGCGGCGGCCCTCCTCGGCGATGGCGGTCATCCGCCGCCGATCGCCAGGGTCGATGACCGTCCAGCCGATGCGCAGCCCGGCGGCACCGGCGACGATCACGGCCGACAGTTCGAGCAGCCCGTGCGGCAGGATCAGACCCCAGAACTGTTGCCATCGCCCGACGTGCGTGAACAGCCCGCCGGCAATGCCGCCGTTGGCGCCGTTGTAGATCAACAGCAGCACGGTGAGGACGCAGAGGAAGATCCCGGTGACGAAGGCGAGTACCGCCACTCTGACGTTGTTGAAGAAGACCTCCGATGCGAAATCCTCTGCCGGTTGCGAGCTGTAGTAGTCCTGGAACTCGTTGTCGACGTAGGCGGCGGTGGCTGCTTTGTCACCGACTCCGGAGAATGCCGCCGGCGACTTGGCGACCCAGATCTGCAGCGCCGCCCATGGCAGCACGGTCAGCAACGCGGCGACGACGACGAACCGCCGGATGTGCCAGAAGGCGCCAGGGAACGAGTGCGTGAAGAACCGGATGATGGCCTTGCCAGAGGACGACGATGGTGCCCGCTGCCCATGGAGCACGCCGTTGGCGGCGGCGACGGACATCGTCAGCCGGGACAGCAGCGCCTGCTCCGAGCCAAAGGTCGAACGCGCATAGGCGAGATGCGACGACGTCGACTGGTAGAGGTGCAGCAGTTCGTCGAGGTCAGCCGGTGCGAGGTGGCGCGGGCGTCTGGCGACCTTCGTCAATACATCGAGTCGCTGCCATCCGAGTTGATGTTCCACGACGAACGCGTCGACATCCATACAGTGCGTACGGTATAGCGAAATCCAACGGACAAGCGTGTCGCCATCGGAGCAGACCGGACGGTGTCGAGACAACGACGGGACTTTCGCAGCGGTACCCGAGAAGGCCGTACGGTGTGGAGGGGATGGACGTGACCGAGGTGCAGCGATCGGGGATCATCGTGACGCCGGAGGCGGTAGTCATCGAACTCGACACCGGCGGGATCGCCACGCGGCTGTTGGAGGGGACCATCGATCTGCTGGTGCGTGGCGGGATCTTCCTCGTCATCGTGTTGTTCTTCGCCGCCGCCCACGTCGGTCATCAGACGATCGTGCTGTCGCTGCTCGTGTTCGTCGTCACCCTCGGGTACCCGATCGTCTGTGAGTCGATGCTACGCGGCCGCACGATCGGCAAGATGGCGACGGGTCTGCGCGTGGTCACGACCGACGGAGCGCCGATCCAGTTCCGCCACGCCGCGTTGCGCGGGATGGGGGGCCTCGTCGATTTCTTCCTCCCTGGATTCGGTCTGACCGGTCTGCTGTGTATCTGGTCCACACAGCGCAATCAGCGCGTCGGCGACATGCTCGCCGGGACGATCGTGGTGCGCGACCGCCCGCTCGAATGGGCTGCCAACGCCTTCTGGTTCGCGCCGCCGTACGGATTCGAGCGCTACGCCGAGACGATCGATCCGACGGCGATGCGGGTCGACGACTACACGCTGGCGCGCACGTTTCTGCTGCGGAACCGCCAGATGACCGAATCATCGCGCCGGGCTCTCGGTACGAGAATCGCCACTGGCCTCGCCATCCGCCTCGGCCACGATGTCCCCCCGCAGGTGTCGGCGGAGACGTTCATCGTCTGTGCACTGGCCCGTTACCAACGCCGTAATCACGCCGCCGGCCGGCTCGGTTACCGATAGCCGAAGGACGTGCGCCGGCCCCGTCGGACCCGGCCGTCGAGGTCAGCAGATAACGTGGGGTTCGTGGCTGAGACACCGATCACTTATCTCGATCATGCTGCCACTACGCCAATGCGGCCGGAAGCGGTGCAGGCGATGCTGCCATTCTTCTCCGAGCGTTTCGCCAATCCATCGGGGTCGCATCGCGCCTCGCGCGACGCCAGGTTGGCGATCGACGACGCTCGCGAGATCGTTGCCGACTGCCTCGGCGTCAAGGCCGGAGAGATCATCTTCACGGGCTGCGGAACGGAATCCGACAACACGGCGATCCTCGGCCCGACCCGCTCAGCGGGTGGCACGGCCGTCTGCCCGGCCAGCGAGCACCACGCGATCCTCCACCCGGTCGAGCACATCGGCGGGCGGATCATCGGCGTCGACGAGCAGTGCCAGGTGCGGATGGATGAACTCAGCGCAGCACTCGATCCGGCGCATGGGGATCAGGTTCGTGTCGTCAGCGTGATGGCGGCGAACAACGAGGTCGGCACGATCCAGCCGCTCGCAGCGATCAGCACGCTGGTGAGGCGGCTCGCACCCGCGGCGGTGCTGCATACCGACGCTGTCCAGGCTGCGGCATGGCTCGACCTTGCGGCGATCACGCCACTCGTCGACATGATGTCGCTGTCGGGTCACAAGTTCGGCGGCCCGAAGGGCGTCGGCGTCCTGTGGAGCCGCAGCGATCAGCGGTTCGAGCCGCTGCTACTCGGCGGTGGCCAGGAACGCGATCGTCGTAGCGGGACACACAACGTTGCCGGCATCGTCGCCTTCGCCGAAGCGCTCCGACTGACGGTCGCCGAGCGGGAATCGACGAATGTCCGTGTCACGATGCTGCGCAATCGGCTGGTCGACGGCCTGCTGGCGATGTCTCCATGTGTCGTCGAAACCGTGTCCCGTGACGTCAAGCTGCCTGGCGCTGCGCACATGATGTTCGAGGGTCTGGAGAACGAGTCGTTGTTGTTCCTGCTCGACCAGGAGGGCATCTGCGCGTCTGCGGCGTCAGCATGTGCGAGCGGGGCGATGGAGCCGTCGCATGTGTTGGCGGCAATGGGCGTGCAGCGCGAGCTGGCGCACGGGGCGATCCGCTTCTCGCTCGGCCGGACGACGACCGATGCCGACATCGATCGTCTCCTGTCGGTGATGCCGGCGATCCTCGACCGGCTCACCGCCACGGTCGAGGTGGCGAATTTCGCAGCAGGTACGAGAACCTCCACCTCGACCACGACCAGGGCTGTGAAGGCGTCGTCGTGAGGGTGCTGTTGGCGATGAGCGGCGGCGTCGATTCGTCGGTCGCCGGAGCGGTCCTGCTGGACGAGGGTCACGAGGTCGTCGGAGTGACGATGAAGTTGTGGGGTGGCGAGAGCGACACAGGTTGCTGCTCGGTGTCCGATGTCGACGATGCCAGACGAGTCGCCCAGCAACTCGGTATCGACCATCTGGTGTTCAACTTCACCGAGGACTTCAACACGTACGTCGTCGATCCGTACGTGCAGGCGCACACCGTCGGGGTGACACCGAATCCGTGTATCGAATGCAACCGTCACCTGAAGTTCGCCAGGCTGAGCGAACGGGCGACGACGCTCGGCTTCGACGCTGTCGCCACCGGTCACCACACGCGTATCGGCACTGACGCCGCCGGGGTCAGACGGATCGCACGCGGCGCCGATCCTGCCAAGGATCAGAGCTATGTCGTGCACATGCTCGACCAGCGCGAACTAGCGCGCACGATGTTCCCGATCGGTGACATGACGAAGGCCGACGTCCGCGCCCGTGCTGCGCAGATCGGCCTTCGCACCGCCGCCAAGCCGGACAGTCAGGACGTCTGCTTCATCGGGGCGACGACCGGTCGCCAGGTCTTTCTCGGCTCGCGTATCCCGTTCAGGTCGGCGGTCGTGCGTGACCTCGACGGTGTCGACATCGGCAGCGTCGACGCTGTCGAACTCGTCACGATCGGTCAGCGGCGCGGCCTCGACCTCGGCGGATCGGTCGGCCGTCGATACGTCGTCGATGTCGATCCGGTCGGTGGCGTCGTCACCGTCGGCGACGACGCGGACCTCTACGTCGGTTCGTTGCAGGTGAGCAACGTGACGTGGGGCGACGAGCCGATCGAGGGCGACGTGCTCGTGCAGTGCAGCGCCCACGGCGACGCGCACGCTGCCAACCTCGACGCCGACGGTCTGCTGCACTGGCACGAGCCGCAGCGCCGGATCTCACCGGGCCAGAGTGCCGTGTTCTACGACCTCACCGACACGTTCGTGCTCGGCGGAGGCATCGCCGCCTGAAGAAGTCCGGGCTCAGATGATCGGCAGCGTGCGGCGTGCCGATTCGGCGAGCGCCCTGCCTGGCCGGCTCGGGCTGATCATCACGCCAGTCGCATGGATCGCCCTGCCCTGGGGGTTCTTGTTGTCGGCGGCATAGACGAACGTTTCGCTCTCTGCCAACTGCACTTCCAGTCGCGGTCCGGTCGTGCCACCGGTCAGATCTGCCGCACCACTGCCGACAGGCGCGAGGCCGACGCCGACGATCGCCGTGTTCAGCACCATGGCGGTTTCGGCGAGCACGAGTTGGTCGTGGATGACGACGCCGGACGGGACGAAGACGAGCCAACGGCGGGAGAAGCGGTGGAAACTGGCGCGCAGCTGGCGCGAGGCAGCGACGCCGGCGACCGTCAGGACCCCGCCGGCGATCCACTCGTGGGCGCCGACGAGGAGGAGTCCTGAGACGAGCGGACCGGCCGCTGCGATCCAACCGAGCGTCAGCGGCAGGATGAACGGAACGGGCAGCCGCAGCGGCAACCTCGTCTCGTCGCCGTATGCCGACTGCTGGACGAAGATCCGCGCGAATTCACTGGAGAAACCGGTGACCAGGGCGATCGCCGCCAGCGCCAGCGCAACTGCGGCGTGGACAGCCGTCGCCCCTGAGGCAGCGGCGATGACGCAGACAGCGACTCCGACCGGAAGCAGCAGGCGCACCATTGTCAACGTCGCCGTGCTGGTGACGGCCATGGCAACGAAGCAGACGGCGAACAACGCCCACAGGGCAACGCCGGCGATCCAGCGGAGCAACGCCGTCCGACCGTCCAGGGCGTCGGAGAAGGCGCTGCCGCCGACCACCGCCAACAGCACCCACGCAATCCTGCAGGCCCACAGGATCACGATGTCGGTGCGGGTGAGCGAACGTGGCTGGTTGGACGGCACACCACATGACTCAAGCAGGGAGCCTCCGACTCGCCAACCTCACCGCTCTACTATCAGACTTGTCCCGAGTCGTGCGGAAGGAGGACGACGTGGCCATTCGCCTTCCTGCGGGCACGCCTACCGGAGTCGGCAGTCTGCCGCACCGCAGCGCTCCCGCCGCTGCTGCGTTCGTCCTTCGTCAGACCCCTGCCCTGCCGGCGGTCCCATCGCTACCCCGCCGTTCACCTGCAGAGGGCATGATCGCCCAGGCGGTCATCGGCATCCAGGGGGTCGCGCCCGGACAGTACGGATCGGTGTCGGTCGACCCGGCGCGTATCGATCCGGAGGCACCGGTCAAGACCGATTTCGAGCACGACGCCTTCGCCGGTTTCCGGGCGTTCATCGCTGCCGCCATCGCTCAGGACTACGTCGGTCCGATCAAATGGCAGTTCGTCGGGCCGGTGACGTTGGGGATGACGCTGCTGCGTGCCGGTATCCACGTGGACGTTGCCTTCGAGGTTGCGCTGCAGGCCGTTCGCAGCCACACGGCGGCGATGTTCGAATGCCTGACGATCGCCCTTCCGGCGAGTGACCATGTCGTCATGCTCGACGAGCCGTCGCTCAACGAGGCGCAGCTCAACGAATTCCCGATCGCCCCCGACACGACGATCGACCTCGTGTCGAGCGCCCTCGCCGGACTGGAGAAGGTGGCGACAGTCGGTGTGCACTGCTGCGGCGAGACGGACTGGGCCCATGTGCTGTCGGCGGGGCCGGCGATCATCTCGCTCCCTGTCAGGGCGGACCTCACCAAGCAGGCAAGCTACATCGCCCGATTCCTGGAAGCGGGCGGCACGATCATGTGGGGCGCTGTCGTCACCGACGGCGTATTGTCGTACTCGGCAGAACGACCGTGGCGTGAACTGAACGACGCATGGGCGGTGTTGACAGACCTCGGCTGCGATCCGCTGCAGCTACGCCAACAGTCGATGATTTCACCGGTCTGCGGTCTCGGCTTACACAGCGACGGTGTCGCCGAACACGTCTTCGACCTCGTCAGCGACGTCTCGGAGCGCGTCCAACGCCAGGTGAACTCACCGACGTTCCGCCGCAGCCGCTTCTGAACACGCGGGGTGCAGCGATGGCGGACGGCTTGCTCCGCAATCTCTCGTTATCGTCTCTGCGGTGACGACCGTCAAGAAGACCGACTCGACATCGTTGGACGAGGCCAAGGCACGAGCCGAAAATCTGCGGACGGCGATTGCGTATCACAACGACCACTACAACAACCTCGACTCGCCGGAGATCAGCGATGCCGAGTTCGATCAGCTCGTCCGTGATCTGCGGCAGCTGGAGACCGATTTCCCGGATCTGATCGATGAGACATCACCGACGCAATCGGTTGGGGCGACGCCCGGTGCAACGTTCGATGCGGTCAGGCACCGCGTGCCGATGACGAGTCTCGACAATGCGATGGACAGCAGCGAACTCGGCGCATGGGGCGACCGGGTGGCCCGTGGATTGGGTGGGGCCGAGGCGACGTTCGTCTGCGAATTGAAGATCGATGGCCTGGCGATGAGCCTCCGTTACGAGAACGGTGTGATGGTGCAGGCCGCAACGCGTGGCGACGGGCGTGTCGGCGAGGACGTCACGCCGAACGTCGCAACCGTCGCGGCGATCCCCAAGACGCTGCCGCCCGGATCGCCGGACGTGTTGGAGGTCCGCGGCGAGATCTACATGCCGCTCGCCAGTTTCGAGGCGCTCAACGCCCGCGCCGCCGCCGCCGGAACACAACGTTTCGTCAACCCGCGCAACGCCGGTGCCGGCAGTCTGCGTCAGAAAGATCCTGCGGTCACGGCGAGCCGTGAGCTGAGTTTCTGGAGTTATCAGCTCGGCGAAGTCGTCGGCGGCCCGGAGTTCACGTCGCATCACGAGACGCTCGAATACCTCCGCTCGCTCGGGTTCCCGGTCAACCCCAACATCCGACAGATGGCGACGCGCGACGAGGTCGAGTCGTACTGCTTTCACTGGCGCGACTCGCGCCACGAACTGCCGTATGAGATCGACGGTGTCGTCGTCAAGGTGGATTCGCTCGCCCAACGCGAGACCCTCGGGTTCACGTCGAAGGCGCCGCGGTGGGCGATCGCCTTCAAGTTCCCACCGGAGGAGCGAAATACGATCCTGCGCAACATCCAGGTCTCGGTCGGGCGCACAGGCCGGGCGACGCCGTTCGCCGTGCTCGAACCGGTCTTCGTCGGTGGTTCGACGGTCAGCATGGCGACACTGCACAATCAGGATCAGGTGCGTATCAAGGACGTCCGTCCCGGTGACACCGTCGTCGTCCGCAAGGCCGGCGACGTCATCCCCGAAGTCGTCGGACCGGTGCTGTCGCTACGCCTGCCGGATAGCGTCCCGTGGGAGTTTCCGACGACGTGTTCGTGTCCACTGCAGTCGACATTCGTCCGGGCCGAGGGCGAGGCGGACACCCGCTGCGTCGAGCCGGAATGCCCGTTCCAGCGTGATCAGCGGATCATCCACTTCGCGTCCCGCGGTGGCATGGATATCGAGGGGATGGGGGAGCGAACCGTGTTTGCGCTCGCCGACAGCGGGCTCGTCCGAGACTATGCCGGTCTCTACTCGTTGACCGTCGACGATCTACTGACACTCGAAGGATTCGGCCAGATCAGCGCCACCAATCTGTTCAAGGCGATCCAGGGCTCGAAGGATCGCCCCTTGCCGAGACTGCTCGTCGGGCTGGGCATCAAGAACCTCGGGCCGTCAGCCGCCGAAGCGCTCGCACGGGCCTTCGGCACACTCGACGCGATCATCGGCGCCTCGCATGCCGATCTGGCGACGACCGAGGGTGTCGGTGGGGTGATCGCCGACAAGGTCGTCAACTGGTTCAGTGATCCCGCGCACCGAGAGCTCATCGAGCGTTTGCGTATGGGCGGCGTCGAGTTCGGCAACGTCGTCGTCAGCCGCCTCGCTCAGAACCTTGCAGGCAAGGCAATCGTCGTCACCGGCGGGCTCGAAGGGTTCAACCGCGAGGAGGCCGAGACGGCGATCAAGGACCGCGGCGGCAAGAGCCCTGGCAGCGTCAGCGCCAAGACGTTCGCCGTGGTCGTCGGCAACGAACCTGGGGCGAGCAAACTGACCAAAGCGGAAACCCTCGGCATCCCGATGCTCGACGAAGCAGGCTTCCGCTTCGTACTGGAGACCGGCGAGTTGCCGCCAGGTTCCGGCGAGTTGCCGCCAGGTTCCGACGAGTCAGCGGGGGACGCCAGCGTGCCTCCAGTCGGCGAGTAGGCGGCGTGGCGTTCGGAATTCGTCAGTTGCGCAACAGCATCCTGGCCTGTTGGACATCGCTGCCGAGTTGGGTGATCAGTTCGTCGACCGAGGCGAAGCGCTGCTCGTGGCGCAGCCAGCGGCGGAAGCCGACGTGCAGGCGCGTGCCGTAGATGTCGCCGTCGAAGTCCAGCAGGTGCGCCTCGACGAGTACCTTGCCGTCCTGTTCGACGGTCGGGCGCACGCCGATGTTCACGGCTGCACGCCGCTCCTCGCCGTCGTCCATCAGCGCGATCGCCGCATAGACGCCGTTCATCGGCACGAGCCGATTCTGCGGCAGTTCGAGATTTGCCGTCGGAAAGCGGATGGTCCGTCCGAGACCGCTGCCATAGACGACCGTGCCGGACAGCGTGAACGTGCGACCCAACCAGTCGTTCGCCCGAGCGATGTCGCCGACCGCCAATGCCGATCGAATGCGCGCGCTGCTGATCAGGCGACCGTCGGGATCGCTCCAGCGAGGCACCTCGATGACCCCGACATTGTGACGCTCGCATTCGTCGCGCAGATACGGATAGCGGGCGCTTGCGGGATCGTCCGGCAGGCACGACATCACGATCGTCTCGGGGTGGAGGCGCTCGATGATCTCGGCAATCGCCAACGAACCGGCCTCGCCGGATCCTGGGGCGTCGACCGTGACGGCGAGGGCTGAGGACACGCCGGAGGCCATCAGCACCCAGCACCGCTCGTCGATACCGTTCAACAACTGTCCGGCGGTGCCGTCGTCGAGCACGACCCCGACGAGCGGATGGCGAAACCGCCTGGCGAGTAAGGAAGCGTGGTGGACGAGTTGACGGTGGCCGATGTGGAATCCGTCGAACTCGCCGAGCACGACGATCGGACGCCGCATTTTCGTCGAATCGAAGATCGGCTGCACGAACCAAAACTACCGATTGTGAGGAGGTACGTCAGCGGTCAGCGGTCAGCGGTCAGCGGTCAGCGGTCAGCGTTCCCGGTCCGAGTTCGTCGGCCGAAGTTCGTCGGTCAGGCCTCGACGATGAATGTGTAGTCGAACGCCAGGTGGGTGTCCGGGGTGGCGATCTTCCAATACTCGACGCGCACGGTCTGCGTACCGGGGTTGAACTTGTCGATCGGCGCGCCTTCCTGCGGCTGATATGTGAGGGTGGAGTTGCCGGGATCGAAGACCGTGTTCTTGCTCTTGCTGGCGCTCGTCGGCTGGCTGTTCAGCGGGTTGTCGGAGGCCGTGAGTTGGTCGACCGGGATGGCGACACCGTTGATGATCAGCTCGCCGGTGTATCCACTCGTCAGCCTGACCTGGATGCTCGCCTGACGGAGCTGACGGCTGCCCGTCGTCGGGTCGATCACTTCGATACCGATCGGCAGCCCCGATGCGGCTTTGCCGGTCACCCCGTTCTTGACAGCCATGGCGATGAACAGGAAACCGACGGCTATGCCGACACTCAACAGGAATTGCACTCGGTCGAAGGGACGCCGTTTGGCCATATCCCAGAGTCTCGCTGCTGAACGGCCGACTCGCACGATTCGCGTAGGTGACAGTTGCACCATCCGCAGCTCCCCAGCTGTCCGCAGCTGTCCCAGTCGCAACCCACAGCTGTCCAGTCGCAACCCGCAGCTGGGGGGGGGTGCCACTGGCGTCAGCGGTTGCCCCGCTAGCGTTGTAACGCCATGTCCGATCTGTCAGCCGCCACGACCGGCCTCCTCATCGCCGGCCGCTACGAGTTGGTTGCCAGGCGTGGATCCGTCGCCGATGGCGCGATCTTCGAGGCGATGGACCAGCAGCAGGAGCGAACGGTCGACATCAAGCTGCTGAGCCCGGTGATCGCCGCCAACCCGGAACTCAATCGCTCGTTCCGGCGGCTCGCCAACCAGCTCACCGAGCTGAGCCACCCGAATGTCGTCGCCGTCTACGATTTCGGCGTCGCCACGGTCGGCGACCAGCGATTGCCGTACCTCGTGACCGAACACCTGCCAGGCGGCAACCTGCGCACGATCATCGATCGCGGCCGCAAGCTGACGCCGTCGCAGGCCGTCGTCATCGGTCTCGACGCTTGTCGCGGCCTCGATCACATTCATCGCCGCGGGGCGATCCACAGCGAGATCCGGCCGGAGAATCTTGTCTTCGGTGACGATCGCCGGTTGCGGCTCGACAACCTCGGCCTCGCCGGTCTCAACGCCGCAGCCCACGGTCTTGCAGTAGCTGACCTCGACATCAACGTTGCCCGTTACGCCTCTCCGGAGCAGGCGCTGCGCCAGGGGATCACCGCCAAGACGGACGTCTATTCGCTGACGTTGTGCCTCGTCGAGTCGATCACCGGCAACCTGCCGTTCGTCGGTGACACGACGGCGTCGACGTTGAACAACCGCGTCGACAAGCTCATGCCTGTATCAGCGGACCTCGGCCCACTCGCTTCGGTCTTCGAACACGCCGGCCGCCCGGACCCGACCGAACGCTCGAGTGCAGGAGAACTCGGCCGCGACATGATGCAGGTTGCCAGTACGTTGCCGCGTCCGACGCCGTTGCCGATCGCCGGCACCGGCGCCTCACTCTTCGAATCGCCAGAAGGTCATGAGACCACCAGCGAGTTGACCCGCTTCCGCGACCCGACGGGGACGATGAACGTCCCGTCGGCAGCCGATCTCGACCCGAGCGGAGCGATGCGCAGGCCGGCCGACCCGTCTGGCTCGTTGACACGTCCGGATTCGACAGGGTCGTTGCGACGGCCACTCGACGGCAGCGGATCGATCAGCAGGCCACGAGTCGTCCAAGTCGAAGATGACGCCGCCGGTGTCGGAGCCGACGGGGGTCCGCGACGACCCGTGCTGCTCTATCTGATGATCGTCCTGGGACTGATCGTCGCTTCCATTCTTGGTGTCGTCGCTTACCGCAAACTTGCAACGCCGAGTTACAACGTTCCGAACCTCGTCGGTCTCGAAGAGGGCGAGGCGCGCAATGTCGTCTCCGGCAACGGTTGGAACATCATCGTCCAGTCCCAACAGGACGACTCGCAGCCTGCCGGCAAGATCTTCAAGACCTCCCCCGTGTCCGGAGCGAAACTGAAGAAGTCTCAGGCGCTGGTGCTCTATCTCTCGACCGGTGCGACCCTGGCGACATTGCCCGACATCGCCGGCAAGGCGCTGACCGACGTGACGGCGCAGATGCAGGCACTCGGTCTGGTGTTGACGTCGACGGAGCAGTTCCACGAGACGGTCGCTGCCGGCACCGTCATCTCGTGGACCGTCCCTGCGCAACCGGCGCTCGTCGCCGGGGCGCAGGTCGTCAAAGGCACCCAGATCGCCGTGATCGTCTCCAAGGGACCGGCGCCGCGGACGATTCCGTCGCTCGTCGGTCTGACGCTCGACGTTGCGACGGCGCAGTTGACGGCATTGCAGCTGACGATCGTCAACGACGGCGACGCGTTCAGCGACACCATGCCGGCCGGAGCGATCACCGCTCAGAGCATTGCTCCCAAGACGGGCGTCGACCGCGGCACCGTTGTGCATGTTCAGGTATCGAAAGGCCAGGACCTCGTTGTTCTGCCGACACTCTCCGGCACCATCACCGACGTGACCGCGCAGCTGGCTGCCGGCGGCCTGACCGTCGGCAAGGTCCTCGGAGGCGACCCGACGCTGGCACTGGTGTCGGCTTCCGTCGGCGGCAACCTCGTGTCTCCCGGTAGCCAGCTGAAGCGTGGTTCGGCGGTCGACCTGACGTTCACTCCGCCGCCGCCACCCACAACCGTTGCGACTGCCCCTCCGACGAGTTGACCGTGGCTGGACAACCAGTCGGTGACTCGCACGTTGGCCCCCGGCGGCGCATCCCCTCCGTGACTCCCATTCGGTGAGCGCGCGCTTCGTTCGGTACTGTTCGGCTGCTGCGAAACGTCAGTGTCGACGTGTACTGAGAGACTTGGAGACCCCATGGGTGCTTTGGACGGAAGAGTTGCGATCATCACCGGAGCAGGCCGCGGTATCGGCAGGGAACACGCGCTGCTGTTCGCTGCGGAGGGTGCCAAGGTCGTCGTCAACGATCTCGGTGGGGCCAATGACGGTTCTGGTTCTGACGCTTCGCCAGCCCGGCAGGTCGTCGCCGAAATCGCCGCGATGGGCGGCGAGGCAATCGCCAACGGCGACAATGTCGCCGATTGGGAGGGTGGCCAGCGGCTGATCAACTCGGCGATCGACACCTTTGGCGACCTCGACATCCTCGTCAACAACGC
>Ga0123338_10004261_pt1 | contig 12551 bp, 12 predicted proteins | sample grotaG_FD_89793 | JGI IMG/M metagenome (GOLD analysis project Ga0123338, IMG submission 89793) | Glacier valley bacterial and archeal communities from Borup Fiord, Nunavut, Canada, to study Microbial Dark Matter (Phase II) -... | ecosystem: Environmental > Aquatic > Freshwater > Ice > Glacier ... | reverse complement strand
TCGCTAAACCATCGAAATGAGGGGTCCCTGTTGGACGCCGATCACCCCGCTAAGGGGGTCCCTTTTGCACGCCGATCCACAGCGGAGGTCGGAGGCGAAGGCCGTCGCACTGACGCCGACGCCCGTCGGCGACCGCGCCGACCGGGAATCGTCGCGGTCGCATCCCCGGCCCGTGTTGAAGGTTTCACGTAGCATCGCATCACGAGGTTATGGCTTACAGCTTGGCGAGTGCCTTCGTGACCGTCTCGGGGTAGACTTTCGACTAGGACGGGTATGACACGCTGGGTGGATGGGCAGTTAGTCAAGCGGCGGCAAGCAGAAGCTCGTCGTTTAGCCGCTGTCCGACCCACGTCTTAGTGTGGCGTGGATGATCCTGGACGATCCCGTAATTTCTGGCGATCTCGTCCCTGACCACTAAGAGGCCGGGCGGAAGGTTTCGCGACAGCATCGAGTAGAGGCGTTGGGCTCGACGGTCCCTCGTCGCGGCTGCGACTTGGAAATCGATGACGTTCGCTACGTCGCGTTCCGGGATGGTTTCGATCCGAGGCGCCTTTCGGGCTTGTCCATGACGAAGAGCATAGCTCGCCAGCGCTCCGGCGAACATGCGGCGTTCGAAGGAGAATGGGCATTTCGCATGCGCCCAGACGAGACGCTCGTGCGAAAACCCGCTGTGACCACGACGTTCGATGCAATTGGCGGTGATGAAGAAAGAGCGCCATTCATCGGCCGTCTGTGGATTGTCGTTGCATACGAGGCTTTCTGCCTCCTCAAATCGACCGGACAGCGCGAGAAGGGTCGCTAGGCCGTTGCGTGAACGGATGTCGTAGGCATCCTGTTGAATGAGTTCCTGGTAAGCCGCTCGGGAATCGGCGATTGCACCAAGGCGCCGGAGCATCTCGGCCCGGGTCCGTTGAAGTCGGTGGCTATACGGGAAACGCCGCAGTGCGGCGTCGATGACCTGCAAAGCTCGGTCGTATTTTCCCTCCCGCCGAATCGCAGTGACCTGCGCGGACACTAGCCGTACGTCGCGGGGGAAGCGGGCGATCGCTTCGGCGAACAGGTTTCCTGCGAGAGCATGCCTGCCGGCCTCGCTGGCTGTGGTGGCATGCCTGCCGGCCGCTCTTGGACTTCCAGGAAACCGCCGGACGGTCTGGGCCGCATAAAGGGCTGCTTGGCGTGGATCGCCGACATCTCGCAGCGTGTCGATTAGTCCGATATACCCATCCACGAGGCGTGGAAAATGCCGGATGAGCCCGGTGTATCGGCTGCGGGCCTCGTCCAGCCTGCCTGTTCGACGGCAGATGTCTGCGAGCCCAATCAGCGCCGCGCTCTTGTCGCCCGAAAACCCCTCGGCTTCCTCGAAGCTCTTCCACGCCTCCTCGAACCGGCCCTGCCGTACAAGCATCCAGCCGCGTGTCTGCCGCGGGAGCGGGTCGTACGGGAACCTAGTCTCGGCCAAGGTAACGTGCGCCAGCGCGTCGTCGATTCGTCCGAGATCCGAGAGTGCGACGGCGCAGCCTACGAAGGAATGGATTTGGTCGGATGACCCTTCAAGCAGGTCGGAGGCTTCGGCGTGGAGGTCTAGCTGCTCCTGATGTCGACCGAGCAACCGCATGACACGTGCCCGGCCAGACATCGCATAGGCGCGCTCTCCGAGCTCTTCGGCGCGGCTGTACTCCCGGAGTGCTTCGTCCGTCCGCTCCGCCGACGCGAGGGCATCGGCCAGCTGAGTATGCGTTCGAGCATCGCCCGGTTCGATTTCAGTCGCGCGGAACGCCCAATCAAGAGCAAGGTCGAAGGCCTCCATCTCGCGTGCATTCTGGCTCAGACGCGTGAGCGACATGGCGAGATAGGCGTTCCCACCGTCGGCGAGCTGCCGTTGCTCAAGTTCCGCGACGAAACGACGAGCCGCCGGGAAGTCGCCGACGCTGACCTTTTCAAGGATCGCAGCCTGCTGTTCGAACACCTGCCGCTTGCGTTCGAAGGCTCCAGTACGACTGCCGTACTCGGCACGGTCTGGTTCGGACGGCTCCTCCATCTCGGGGAGTGACATTCGGCGGCTTGTTTGTGCAGTTTGCCGCAGCGCGACCGTCCACGCCTGCACCACGGCACGAGCCTCCGGGACTGACCATAGGCTCCGGTGCACCTCGAGAATGCAGGCGTCGGACAGACCTGTCGGCCCTTTTCCTAGGACCAGTGAACGAAAGGCTCCGGTCGCGATCGCAGTTTCGCGGAAATCGGCTTTCTGCTCGCTGCCGCCGAACCGCGCCTCATCAACTTTGTCGAACGCATCGCTGATGAGGCGGATCTCCGGTTGCCGTTCCGCGATGCGAGCGAGGAGTTCGGACGCGACGGGCAGTTGCGCGACGAGCGTTGTGGCCCGGGTGGTTTTCGCCTCCCGTGGCAGTGGACGTTGCAGGAACTGGTTCTCGAGATGATGCAGCACGTGTTTGTGTGCGAGCAGACGTTCGAAGAGCGCAGCGGCATCATCAAGCCCGCTGTCGCTTTCCTCCGCGTCGAGAAGCATGATGAACAGGCGTAATGCCCGATCCTTCGCCCATTCGGTTTCCAGACAACGCTCGACCTCACCGAGGTTCTTGGCATCGATGCTGAGGACGTCTGGAGTCGTCCCCAGGATTCGCCCGAGATCGCCGGCAACCACGTCGACCAACTCGGTAGGTCCACGGCGGCCAAGGCGCCAGCCCGTCGGGGCTTCGATCGCGTATGCTGCTGCCTTGCCAGAGATCATTGCCTTCACAGAAGGATCTCCTCGAAGGTAATGCCGAAGCTAACCAGCTTCGGCTTCATCCTTTTCCATTGTAGGCGTTCGAACTCGTCGTCCACAACAACGGCGTAGACATGTTCAAAGGCTCTTGGGTGCAATGGTCCGTACAGGTGGGCTTCGACGAAATCGGTGTAGCCGCTCGTTCGTTCCGCCGTCTCCATGAGAATGCCGGAGAACTCCTCGTCCGTTGTCGTCGCTTCGATTTTGGTCCCGAGTTTGGCCATCGCGAGTTTGGCACGGTCCCCCCATACGGCTCGATAACCATAGGGAATCGTGTCCGACCCTCCCGAGGGGTGGTTGGTAGCGAAGATCATTGGGTTTTCCTCGAACACTGTTGTCCGTCTACACGTCATGTCCCCACGAAGCGTTATGGCGCAGCTGCCGTAATGCGGAACGCCGCGGCCGTCGATCGAAAGTGCGCCGAAATGGAGGTCTGCGTAGAAGAACGGGTTGACCCGTGAGTCGTTAGCCTCACGTTGCGGATCGAATTCGTTGTTTCGGGGCATACGGAGACCAGCTCGCACGGCGGGGTAGAAGGCCTGCATAAGCTCTCCGTTTCCTCCGAGCAGATTGCAGAGGTCACCCTGGGACCGGCTGATGACCGTCTTGGACGTCGCTACGATGCGGCCGAAGGCCTCCAGTCTGAGCCGACATCCTCTTGCGTTGGCGGACACACGCGCCGCCGAAAGTCGGGTGTCGAGGGCGTCGCGCTCCAGCTGACGCTCGGCATAGCGCACGTTTGGAAATCCAACGTCGATGCCGCACACGATAAACCGTTCCACATTGGTAGGGATCTCCTGCCCACAGGCGCATTTAGGCAGGGCGGGGATCTTGCGGCGATTTGCTGGCATGGCGGATCGGCAGTTGGCACCCTATCCGCCGTCGTTGCAAGCGCCGCCCGCGCGTCGTGTCACTTCGATGCTTTATGTCGTCCTGCGGCATCGCCTTGCGACTTATGGGACTCGGCAAGATAGTGTGCGGAATCGGTCCTTGCCCGTGAATGGGTGTCGTTATGATCCCGGCGGCTTGTGGATGGAATCGCCCTATCGAATAACCCTCTCAGGACCGACTAGCACGGCATTTGAGAACGTAAGGCCTGATAACCGACGTGATCGTACATAGAACAGATCGGGTCTAAATACTGGTGACCGATCCCCGAATGTGCGATCATTCTGCCGCCACAGGGAGAAGCCACATGGCCAAGTTTTACGTCGAAGCCCGCCCGCAGGGCCGCTCCGAGGGTAGTGCAATATATTGTAGAGGACCCTTCCGATCACGTGCTCGCTACCAAGGCGCCAATTTCCGCGCTTAAGGGGTAATTTACATGACAAATTTACATCACGATCCCGACAATTTTTTCCTCTGGTCGCAAAAGCCGGATCGTGGAATAATATTTATGCGTTCGGATATACTACTTTTTCCAATGATAATTATTTGGTTTACTGCACTGATCCATATCATCGACTCGTCAGGTCTTGACATATCCCTCTTCTATAAGGTTTTATCTTACATAATAATAGGCACAATCATAATCTCTGGCCGGGTATTTCTAGATGTTTTAATAAGGTCTGGCACAATTTATGCCTTGACCAAAGAACGATTCTATATAATCCATGACTGGCCTTTCTATTGGTCAAAAAGCGTCTTGATTCAAGATCTATCAAGTTACTCAGTCAGTTATTCACTGAATAATAAAATAATCATTGATTTAGGGAGGAATCTCCGTGATCCCTGGCCAGCAACTGGGTGGTCGGCATGGCTCCCGTCGCTAAGCAGGAGATGGCGCGTATTAGGAATTTCTGACAAAGAGGGCTTTATAGAAGTCTTAGAAAAAGCCAGAATCGATCGCCCTGATTAACTATTGTATGTTGCAAATGGGCAAGTGGAGATTACCAACTAAATTTTGGTCGTACTGTTCATGTTTCGTAACGAACTCCACTTTCATCGCGGGATTGTACCCGTTTTTGGTTAAGCTTGCAATAAAGTCGTCTTTATTGTTTGGCCACTCTCCAATTATGTGATGCACACCCAACGTCTCGAGGACTTCTTTATTCAAAGAATATACAGTATTTTCAAATGCGACGCCAATCTTATTTGGGTCGGTGTTGTAGTGTTCGTCAACCAGAATAATGCATTTTGGGTGAAGCATCATATTTGATATTGATAGGAGCTCAGGACTGAGCCCCAGTGATTGGTACAGGCGATATTCCCGCAGTGAGACAGTCTGAAATTCTTTCGGAAAAGCTTTCAAATCGCTTCTTTCATAATCCTTTAGTTGCGCCGTTGTTGAGTTGTGAAACGCCACAACGGAGCCTGGCTCTACGTATTTATGTCTTCCTGCTAGCCAAATATTCTGAGCGCATCCTGACGTGCAAAATTTGCTAGCTACCACGTCAATATGCCGATCGCGGACCATTTCGCCAATCGAGAGACTTTCGTTAGCATCCCCACCATCGCTCGTAATTTTAATAGTGTCTATATTTTGATTTGAGGCAATTGCCTTACGAATCTCGGGGCCTGTACGGCTATTTATAGGACCTTCGAACACAAATACGTGCTCACTATTTGTAATGGATTTGGAATTGAAAGCGAACGCCATTCCTGCAATTAACGCCATAGTCGCTATGATCAGTGATGGTTTGAGCATAGCGACCATGGCATTACCTAGCTAATTATCTGTTTGAAAAACTGAGATTCGTCAGCTTCGACTATTGCCTTAGTCAGAAGGATTGTTTTCCCTGTGTAGAGACTTCTCTATTTCATGCGCCCATATAGCAGCATACGGTGTCGCAGCATCCTGCGTGATATGTCCGGCCCAGACTAGAGCTGAGTTAGCCTGGGTTCCTGTCCATCCGTAAGTCGTCGCTGTACTAAGTCCGAGACCAACTCCCACACCCCACGCACTTAGGTCGGGGGTCCATGCGGCGAAGAATGGACCGAGGTTGTAAGCAGTCGACCAGTCTGTGTGAAGACCATCCAGGTCATTAGTCACACCAATGGCTCCCGACAATCCAGTAACCTGACCAGCGGACCAGTAGGAGGTACCATTTCCTCCAATAGTGTATGCTCCACCTAAGTCAGCTCCGGCACTCACAGTAAAAAAGCTATGCGATAAGACTCGATCAACTAATTGGGAGATATCTGCAATAAGCGTAGAGGGATCTACTGTCGATCGCGACGCGCTTATAACGTAGTCTCCGTTCGGTGCCCAATACTCTGAAATATGACTACCATCGCTTTGTGTAAAGCTTATTGATCCATTTGTACCAGAAGCACCGCTATTGTTTAATCCAGAGCCAAAGCCACCAAATCCAAACGCCCCCCCTGAGCCTCCGTAACTACCAGGCGAATTCAAGCCAAAATCGGCAAATGAACTACCAAGAATTGAGCCTGTATTAGTAAGAATGGAACTACTAGTTTTAGTCGTGGTGAGGCCTCCGGAGACAGCCTCAACCTCAATTGATGTCAGCTCACGCATTGTCTTTCCCCTTGTTCGACGGCGCCTAAACGAGCCGTCTTTCCTCCGCGCGTCCGTCATGGACAAACAACAGCCGTCCCTCCGTTCGTGCGAAAGCTCGGTGCGTGACGATGATCTTCGTCGCCTGAACTCCGGCTAGCGCGTCGTCGATGCGCGCATGGTTGTCGGGATCGAGCGACGCGGTGACCTCGTCGGCAAATATGTAAATCGGCGCACGGTATAGCGCGCGGGCAATCAAAACCCGCTGACGCTGGCCGCCCGAGAGACTGCTGCCCATGTCGCCGACGAGGCTCTCGTAGCCCATCGGCATCCGGTCGATCTCGGCAGCAATCGCTGCCTGCGCTGCAACCGCGTATACTTGGTCCATGTCGATCCCGGGGTCGAACAGCGCGATGTTCTCGGCGATACTGCCGGCGTACAGGAGATCATCCTGCATTACCGCCCCGATTTGGTGACGGTAAGCGGCCTTCCCGTAGGTGGCGAGTGGAATGCCGTCGACCAGTACCTCGCCGGCGGTCGGTTCAAGCAGGCCGAGCATGATTTTCATAAGCGTGGTCTTGCCACCGCCGCTCGGGCCGGTGATGGTCAGCGTCTCGCCGGCCTCGACGATGAGATCGACGCCCTTCAAAACCTCCGGCTCACCCGCGCCGTAGCTGAACCGGATCCCGCGCAGCTCAATCTGCCCTGTAAGCGGCAAGCGCTCAACGCCGGTGCCGACCGCGCCGATTTCGGGCGGGGTGAGCGCAATGTCGGCGATGCGGGCAAGATGGACGGTGTTAAGCTGCCAGTTGAGCCCGGCCTCCACGAGCCGAGTGCCGGCCCCGAGGAACTGCTGCTTGTACGCTTGATAGGCAAAGATCATGCCCACAGTTAACTCGGCCTTCATCGCCATGTTGATGGCGAGGTACACGAAGATCACATTTTCTAGCCCGAGGATCGCGGTTTGCACCGCGTCGAACCCAGCCCCGACTCGCCCGGTCTTGATCTGGGCGTTGACGGCTTCCGCTTTCCGGTTCTGCCAAATGCGCTGGCGGTTCGCCTCTTGGCCAAACGTTTTGACTCCGAGAATGCCGCGGACGCTTTCGATCAACGCCGACTGTTCGGCCGCCCCGGCGGTGATCGCGCTAACGTTTAAGGCGCGCAGCATCCGAAGGAAGCTCAGCCGCATCGCAAGGTAGAGCAACAACGCTACGACCGCGATCCCGGCGAGCTTGGGACTGTAGACGAGCATCAACACCAGCGTGGCGATGCCCATAACGCCGTCGAGGAGCGCCGCCATCAGCCCCTGCGTCAGCATGGTGACGATCGGCGTCGTCGAACCGAACCGGCTGATGACGTCGCCGACATGACGCCGTTCGAACCACGGCAGGGGCAGCCGCATCATGTGGCGGAATAGGTTGACCACCACTTGGTAGCCGAGCTGAGTGCCAAGGCCGAGCAACACCCACGCCCGCAGCCACCCTGTCGCCAGCTGGATCAGCACCAACCCCGCGAACCCGGCGGCTAGCACGGCGATTAGGTCGGTATCGAACGCCGGCAATGCGGTATCGATAGCCGTCTGCACGTAGAACGGCGTCGCCAGCGAGACGAACTGGAGGACGAGTGACAACAGTCCAACTTGGACGATCGTCCGTTTGAGGCCGGTCGCCCGTGACCATAGCTGCGACAGCTTGAGGGTCGGTGCCGCGCGTTTGGGTTGGAACCGCTCAGACAGCGTCAGTTCGAGGACGACACCGGTAAAGTGCGCCGACAGTTCGTCGCGAGACAGCAAACGCTCACCGTGCGCCGGGTCGTGGATGCGGTAGGTTCGCCTGCCGAGCCGTCGGTCGATCCTGGTGAGCACAACGAAGTGCGACAGGTCCCAGTGAAGGATCGCCGGCAGCGGCGCGTCGTGGAGATCCTCGATGTCGCCGCGCAGCCCCCGCGCGTTGAATCCGAGCTCGTCGGCGATCTTCATCAGGGTCGCGAGCCGCGCCCCCTTGAGCGATATCGAGAACCGCCGCCGCAGCGTCGCTAGGTCGACCTTGTGGCCGTGATAGCTCGCGACCATCGCTAGACATGCGAGACCGCACTCGGCCGCTTCGGCCTGGCGGATGATCGGCGTTCGCCGCAGCCCGCGCACTTCCAGCAGAGCAAGCGGGTGCGCGGTCACTGCCTCAACTCCGGTTCGACACGGCGCGGAGCGGGTCGAGCAGCCAGGCGAGGAACGTCCGCCGTTCGAGGACAATGTTCGCCGCCAGCGTCATCCCCGGCTGCAGCAACGTGTCGGTTCCGAACACCCGTACCGTTTGCCGATCGAGCACGACTTCGACGCGGTACACCGCCTCCTTGAGCTGGAGCGGCGCGTCGATCTCGTTCGGCGCAATCACCGCGCGGCTGACGCGAGCGATATGCCCGCCGAAACTGCCGAACCGCTGGTAAGGAAACGCGTCGTAGAGCAGTCGGACGGGCTGCCCGACCGCGACGAACCCCATCGATCGTGACGGAGCATATAGATCGACCCGCATCGTAGCCCGCTCGGGGACGATCGTCATCAGCGGTACGCGACCGTCCGCAAACCGGCCAGGTGCCGTCTGGACTGCCGTGACGCGTCCGTTGATCGGGGCCGTAACGGTATAGCCCTGCTCAGCTGACTGTTGCGCTCTGCCCTGCGCTAGCTGCTCGATCGACGCCTGAAGGTTCGACGCGTTCGCGGCGCTATCAATCGGCAATCGTGCCAACTCGGCCTGCGCCGCAGTCATCGACGCCACTGCAGCGTCACGCTGCTGGAGGAACGACCGGCGCTGCAGCTCTGCCTGAAGCCATAACTGGCGGCGGCGCTCGGATTCCGCGCGTGTGATGAAGCCGTCGACGACGACGCGGCCGATTTCCTCAAAGCTGTGCTTGGTGGACGTAATCACACCGTCTTGAAGGGTCAATTGCTCGGTCAGCTCGGACGCCTGCCCACGCCCGCCGGTGATCGTCGCCGCGAGCCTGCGGCGCTCAGCAGCGACCCGCGCCGGTTCAAGTTCGAGCCGTTGCTGAGCAAGCCTGCGCTGCGCATCGATCGCGGCAAGGCTGGTGGTCGACGTCGTGTCGCCGGATTCGGTCGTCTGCTCGACGTGGACAGTCGCTAGTGGCGCGCCTGCGGCGACGACATCGCCGTCGCGGACATCAACCTTGATGACAACACCCGGCCGCGGAGCGACAATTTTGGCCAGCGGCTCGACTGAGGCGACTACACCCTGCACGGGTTCGGTCCGCGCGTAGCTTGCTAGCGCCGCCCATGTAAGTGCACCGGCGGCGACGCAGATGACGAATCCGGTGGTCAGCCATGCCGGTACGCTTGAGGTCAGCATCACTTCGCCATGAAGACGGGTTCCGCGCGCGGCTATCACCTCGTCCCGAAATAGCGATCCCACCACTGTGCTCCCTGCATCAAACGAAGAGTTTTTAACTCCACGTTTACTGACGGCGGAGAGCCCTCCAGCTCCACAGAAGAAAGCTAGCTTAGCAGTTGCCGACCGGCAACAGGGCTTTCCGGTCGTCGATGGTTTTTTCAGTGTAGAAAGCTATTCGGGTCTATTTGTCGCGCCGACGTTCATCCATGATCGGCAATGGCGTTCTTGATAGTATTCCGCAGCGCTGTTGCAGCCGCACTTCGGCACTCCCTCACCCCAGCCTTGTACCGCGCTACTTCAGACGCTTCCGCCCGCTGGTGAGGAAACCGTGGTCAAGGCAATGGCCGCGTCCGTTCCCGAATCAACGGCGCGGCTGCTTAAGATCGGCGGGTTCGGGATGGTTGGCCAGGCGCTGCGCAGCTAATCGAAATGCATGGCGTGATCCGGAGGCGCGGTCGTCGGCGATGTCCGACTTCCGTGTCACATCTCTGCCGCCCGAGGACGCCCGGACCTTTCAACCCAGGCGTCCTCGGCTGGGTTCGCCACGCCGGCCCTACGGGAAGCCTGGCGCAACCCTCATCCGACGCCCTCCGGAGCCTCGTCATCACTGTCCTGCATACGCTTCGCGTCGTCGGCGAGAGCGATGCGCCCATACTCGTCGCAGACCGCCATCGGCGGTGCCGTCCCCCAGGATCCGGCCCTCGCCGTCGAAATGCGCCCTCGACGCCGCCATGTCCTGGAGAGCACTGGTCGAGGCCACCGTTCGCTGCGTGCGCTCGCTGGGCACGCTATTATGGGCAGCGCTGGCAGATAGGGAAAATGGGCATTCAGCTTCAGATTGCGGGCCTATCCGATCTCGTCGACCGCTTTGAGGAGGTGCTCGCGATGCACGGCGTCAGCATTCCCCAGCATGCTTCGACCGGCGCCGACATGCTTCCTCTCTGGCGGATATTGGACGAAATCAGAGGAGGGTTCGTCGGCACGCCCGACGACATGCGCCTCGAGTATACCGCCGGGCTGGCGGTCCACGATCTCGCCGCGAAGGTGCTGGCGGTAGAGGACCACCCGGACTTCCCGACGCTCATTCCCCACCTGAGGATGCTCGCGCAAGGGGCGGTCCACCTGACACAGGAACCGCCTGCCGATGCTGACGCGTACAACAAGCTCGTGGACATCTACTGGGCCACGTTGCTGATGGCGAGAGGCACCAGGGTCCTGCTCGATCACCCAAAAAACTCGAAGGGCGACAATCCCGACGTGATCGCGTTGAACCACGGCAAGCCCGCCCGCGCCTATGCCTTCAAGACGGTGCGATCGCCGTATACGCAGAGCCTCCTCGATCACATCGGCAAGGGCGTAGGACAGATCGAGCGATGCCCGGCGCTGGAAGGCATCGTGGCTGTCAACCTCACCCCCCGCCTACTAGACGCAGGTCTCTGGCCGGAGGGCGGCTTCTTCGCGGACTGGCGGCAGCCCGCCACCGACACAATCGGAACGCTGACAGGGCTGTTCTACGACGTCCGGAAGGATAATGGGCAGGAAGCGATCGACCGCGTCTTCGCGGGTAAGAAGGCGGTCGGCTCGATCCTGTGCGTCGCGTTCATCCCGACGGTCGCCAGAAACCCGAAACCGGCCACGCGGTGGTCATGCCCGTGAAGGTCGCGACGCTCGTCAATCTAGTCGCGGACCGCCCCCCGTCCGCAGAAATGTTGGCCGAGATAGTGGCAGCGAACCACACTATGCAGACCGCGCTCGGCTGACGCCGAAATCATAACAGAAAATCCTTAGCGTCGTGCGACGGCAATGAGTGCGGTTGAGGGTATCGGAAGGACCGGTTGATTGCGGGCCATCTGTCGTACCTCGGCGACCACTGCTGACTTCTCCGCATCGCTCAGGCCGGCCCAATCGGGTGACATGCCAAATAGCGTGTCGGGAGTGGCGAGCGCAATGACGTCAAGTTCGAAGTCATGTGTGACACGCTCGATCTGAGGATCGCTATAACCCGCAGCGACCATTTCGCGCGAGAAATCCGCTGGATCGCTCAGCGCTTTCACCGCCTCGGGCATCGTCATCTCCTCGCGCTCGGGAAACAGCTTTCGGCGGATTTGGTCGAGTAACAAGAAAGTCGCCGCACCCCGGTCCTGCCAAGTCGCGACCACGCCATGCCCATCACGCTTCGTCACCCGCGCCATCTCGGCCAGTCCCTTGCGCCAGTCGGGGAACATAATTACGCCGAACATCGAAAAGACCGCATCGAAGCTGGCGTCTGGCACGGGCAACGCCTGCCCATCCATGACTTGCGCATCGACATTGGGCAGCCCGGCTGCGGCGATGCGCGCCACCATGCCGGGCGAGAAATCCGTCGCGAGAACCTGTGCGCCGGTCCGCGCCGCCGCCAGCGCAAGCGCGCCGGTCCCCGCCGCTACGTCAAGGACGCGACTTTCTAGTCCAAGCGCCACGAGTGCGAGCGCGGTTTCCGCAAAGCGGGCGGTGAAAGGGTGAGCTGTTGCTTCATACTGTCGAGCGGCGGTGTCCCAATGATCGGAGTTTTCGAATTCTCGCATTTTCGTTACTCCACGTTTCATGTAACATGTTAGGTAGCGTGAACCCGTGCGTTTGCCAATCTTGGTCGGTGTTTGAAGGTTGCGGGATGCGAAGTGATAGCCGCCTTTCCCGAATGCTTCACGTCCTGCTCCATATGGCGCGGCACGACGGTCCGATCACCTCAGAGAAGATCGCGCTAATGCTCGGCACGAACCCGGTGGTGGTCCGCCGCACAATGGCCGGGCTGTAAATAGGCGTCGAACCGGGACCCCCGATCGGCGTCCAAAAGGGACCCCCTTGTGGCGCTGGCGGGCGTCGACGCTGGGCACACCGTTCGCGCTGCTTGCGGCGTAGGGAGGGCGTA
>Ga0123338_10004260_pt1 | contig 12551 bp, 12 predicted proteins | sample grotaG_FD_89793 | JGI IMG/M metagenome (GOLD analysis project Ga0123338, IMG submission 89793) | Glacier valley bacterial and archeal communities from Borup Fiord, Nunavut, Canada, to study Microbial Dark Matter (Phase II) -... | ecosystem: Environmental > Aquatic > Freshwater > Ice > Glacier ... | reverse complement strand
ATACAAGATAGAAGCGGGCCAAATCGTGCAGGACCATTTGGTTTATTACAACCTATTGCCGATGCTGGAAAAATGTTTTTTAAGGAAGAATTTATACCAGCTCATTCAAATAAATGGTTATTCATTGCCGGCCCTGCATTAGCCATGTTAACAGCTTTAATGTCAAGTGCAGTAATTCCATTTGGTAAAAGTATAATGGTTGGAGAAAACTATTATCCATTAGTTGGTATTGATGTTAATATTGGTGTTTTATATATTTTTGGTTTGGTTTCTCTGGGTGTTTATGGTATTATGGTAGGTGGATGGGCATCTAACAATAAATTTTCTCTCCTAGGCGCCTTAAGAGCTGCCTCTCAAAATATTAGTTATGAATTAGCAATGGGCTTATCCATGGTTGCTGTGTTAATGATGTATGGAACTCTTTCCTTAACTGAAATTACATTAAAGCAAACGGGTTTTAATTGGACAATCATTTATCAACCTCTTGGTTTTATAATTTTTCTTGTTTGTGCTTTTGCAGAATGCAACAGAACGCCTTTTGATTTGCCAGAATGTGAAACAGAATTAGTAGGAGGATATCATACAGAATATAGCAGCATGAAATTAGGATTTTATTTATTTTCAGAATACATAAATATGTTTGTTTCGTCTGCTTTAATGGCAACATTATATTTTGGTGGGTATAATTATCCAGGTTGGCATTATGTATACTCAATTGTAACTGAACATTTTGGACATGCAACAGGTCATAATGTATATGTTCTGATAGGAACTAGTGTATTTTTTGCTAAAATTTTATTTGGAATATTTTTCTTTATGTGGGTTCGTTGGACGTTACCGCGTTTTCGCTACGACCAATTAATGGATTTAGGATGGAAGGGTTTAATACCTACTGCGATTTTTAATATAGTTTTAACTGGAAGCGCAATACTTGCTCAGGATTATTTCCAATTTAAAGGAATTTATTTTGCAATTTATTATGGGGGTGTGTTTTTACTCATTATAGGTGGGATTTTATGGAGTTTTCTTAATTATAAGAAAAAAATTGTTTTGGTGAAGGCTTAAGTCATGAATAATATATTTGATAATTATGCAACTTACTAATAGGGCAAAAAAATTAGAACAAAAACCATTGACTTTTGCTGAATCTATTTATTTACCAGCAATTGCTCAAGGTTTGGGAATAACCCTTAAACATTTTTTTAGTAAAAAGGCTACAATTCAATACCCTGAAGAAAAAAGACCATTTAGTCCTATTTTTAGAGGTTTACATGTTTTAAAACTTGATGAACAAGGTAGGGAAAGGTGCACCGCCTGTGGTTTATGTGCAGTTGCATGCCCAGCGGAAGCCATAACAATGATTGCTGGCGAAAGACAAAAAGGTGAAGAGAATTTGTATAGGGAGGAAAAATATGCAGTAAAATATGAAATTAACATGTTGCGATGCATATTTTGTGGTTTGTGTGAAGAAGCATGTCCGAAAGCCGCAATTTTTTTACAATCAGATAAAATGGCTCCTGTATTCACAGAAAGAGATCAAGTTATTTATGGAAAAGATAGATTAGTGGAGGATATAAACAATAGAGCAAATACTGGAATACAAAAATTTATTTCCGAAGCTGAAATGACTCCAAAATTGCGTTAATACTTTTTTTATAACACTTTATTTTAAGATGTTTTACTTTTGCGATTCAAATTGTTAAATACATTTTAACCTTATAACTTGCCGACTTAAATAATTATACGATGATTAAGGATATTCCTTTCTTATTTCTAGCAATCATAACACTTTTTAGTGCAATTATGGTAATTGCTTCTAAAAATCCCATTCATAGCATATTGTATTTAATCTTTACATTCTTTACTTTATCTGCACATTATATCCGGCTTAATGCTCAATTTATAAGCGTTGTAAACCTAATCGTTTATGCAGGTGCTATAATGGTTTTATTTCTATTTACTTTAATGTTTTTAAACTTAAGATCAGATACAGAACCTTCAAAACCAGTAATGATTAAATTTTTGGCTGTAATTTCAGGAGGCTTAATCTTTGTTTTATTATTAGCAGCTTTTATAAAAGCAGATCACTCACAAATTATTTCTAAAAATCCTAATTCTCAGATTGGGATGGTTGAAGTATTAGGTAAGGTTTTATTTAAAGAATATTTACTTCCTTTCGAGTTAGCTTCTGTTTTATTTCTAGTTTCTATGATCGGTGCAATACTTTTAGGAAAAAAAGAAAAAAGGTCTGAAAATCAGGTAAAATTAATTAGTTCTGATAAAACTGAAGATCTTTTAAAAATAGAAAAATCGTCCGAATATAATTTATTAAAAGACTGAATTAATATATAAAGAGTATGAATGAAGCAATGATTGGTGATGTGCCTTTAAATTACTATATTTTTTTAGCCACCGCAATATTTGTTATAGGAATAGTTGGAGTGTTAATTCGTAGAAACGCATTGATTATTTTCATGTCTGTTGAGTTGATGTTAAATGCAGTAAATTTATTAATGGTTGCCTTCTCAACATATCGTTCAGACCCTTCAGGACAAGTTTTCGTATTTTTTATTATGGCTGTTGCTGCTGCTGAAGTTTCAGTTGGTTTGGCAATAATTGTTTTAATATATAGAAATATCAAAAGCATTGATGTAAATCTGCTTAATAAATTAAAGTGGTAAAACATTTTTTATTAAACATTCATTTTGATAAAAGCAAAATATGGATTTGAGTAAATTAGAAAATATTGTTAAATTATTTTGCATCTTAATTATTTTCACTCCCCTTCTTGGGTTTGTAATAAATGGACTTGGTTTTAGAAAAATCTCAAAGGGAGCAGCAGCTTTAATAGGTACCTTATCTGTAGTAATATCTTTTATAACCACTATGGTTTTATTGTATTACTTTAAAACTATGGGTAACGCAACGTTAGCAGTTAATATGTTTAACTGGATTAAAGTTGGAGACACTGAAATAGGATTTTCATTTTACATTGATCAACTCACCTTATTAATGCTCAGTATAATTACTGGAGTTGGTTCCTTAATTCATATTTACTCAATAGGTTATATGAAAAATGACAAAGGTTTCGGGAAATTTTTTTCCTTTTTGAATCTCTTCGTTTTTTTTATGCTTGTTTTAGTAATGGGTGGAAACTATGTAGTAATGTTTATTGGATGGGAAGGTGTTGGTTTATGTTCATACTTATTGATAGGGTTTTGGAATACTAATTCTAATTATGGTGATGCAGCGCGAAAAGCGTTTATCATGAACAGAATTGGTGATTTAGGTTTTTTATTAGGAATTTTTCTAATATTTAATCATTTCGGAGGAGTTGGTTTTGATTCTATTTCTTATCAGGCAGTAAATATGAAAGTAGGTGACCCTACCATAATGTGGATCACAATATTTTTATTTATAGGTGCAATGGGTAAATCAGCTCAAATTCCATTATATACATGGCTACCAGATGCAATGGCAGGTCCTACTCCTGTTTCGGCCTTAATACATGCTGCTACTATGGTTACTGCTGGGGTTTATATGATTGTGAGGTCTAATCTATTGTATTCTTTAGCACCGGTTACTTTGTCAATAATTGCTTGGGTTGGTTTAGCCACAGCCTTATTTGCAGCAACTATCGGTATTTTCCAAAATGATATTAAAAAAGTATTAGCTTATTCAACGGTTAGCCAACTTGGTTATATGTTTTTAGGTTTAGGGGTTGGTGCATTTTCTTCAAGCATGTTTCATGTATTGACCCATGCATTTTTTAAAGCACTTCTTTTTCTTGCTGCAGGTAGTGTTATTCATGCAATGAGTGAAGAGCAAGACATAAGAAGAATGGGAGGTCTAAATAAAAAATTAAAAATTACTTTTTTAACGTTTTTAATTGGAACAATCGCGATTTCGGGAATTCCACCTTTTGCAGGTTTCTTTTCCAAAGATGATATTCTAGCCCATGTATATGAACATAATAAATTGATGTGGGCACTTGGCGTTCTCGGATCAGTCCTTACATCCTTTTATATGTTTCGATTATTATTTTTAACATTTTTTGGTTCGTTTCGAGGATCACACGAACAGGAACACCACCTTCATGAATCACCTTTGAGCATCACGATACCTCTTATAATTCTTGCAGCTCTTTCAACTGTAGCAGGCTTTATTGGTCTACCAGAGGTTTTTAGTAAAGTAAATATTCTTTTTAATTTCTTATCTCCAATTTATAATGATGCAAAAACTGTTCGACCAGAGATGTTCACGGTTCATTCAAATTATCATACAGAAATTTTATTAATGAGTATTTCTGCCGGAGCTGCAGTTCTTTCAATGATTGTAGCCTACATAGTATATATTGTTAAAAAGAAAATACCGAATGAAGATGAACAAATAGGAGGTCTTTCTAAGCTAATTTATAATAAATATTATATTGACGAATTATATAATGGTTTATTTGTGAAGCCAATTTCATTATTATCAAATATTTTCTACTCTGCATTTGAAAAAATAATTGATGGTGGTGTTAATGGAACAGGTATTTTGGTTACAAAATCAGGAAATTTACTAAGGAAAATCCAAACAGGGGAAATCGGTTATTATGTATTTTACATGGTATTTGGGATTGGTTTAGTCCTGTTATTAAATTATTTTTTATAATATTTCTTAAAAGAGCTTGGATAGTGTGATAGAAAATATCACATCCGAAAAATATTAAATTATAAATATGATTACAGCAATTTTACTTTTTTTTCCAGCTATCGCAGCCATGTTATTGTTATTTTTTAATGGAAAGGCGGTAAAAAAAGCAGCTTTGCTTTTAACAATATTAGAATTTGGTGTTGCAGTATGGGCATTTAGTCAATTTTCTGTTGAATCAGGAACAAATTATGCTTTAAAATTAAATTGGATTCCTTCATTAGGTATTAGCTTTAATGTCGGAATGGATGGGATAAGCTTATTACTTGTTCTACTAACAACCTTTTTAGTACCTATCATTATTCTCTCAACCTTTACTCATGATTATGACAATCCTGGATCTTTTTATGCGCTAATTTTATTAATGCAAGCAGGTTTAATTGGAGTATTTGTTTCACTTGATGCATTTTTGTTTTATTTTTTCTGGGAGGTTGCGCTTATTCCAATTTATTTCATTGCAGGTTTATGGGGTGGTGATAGAAGAATTGAAGTTACATTCAAGTTTTTCATTTATACAATGCTTGGGAGCTTGTTTATGTTAGTTTCATTATCCTATTTATATTTTTCTACACCTGGAACCCATTCTTCGGATATTAAAGCTATGTATAACTTGGCTTTAAATGCTAAAACTCAGGGAATATTATTTTGGGGTTTATTCATAGCCTTTGCCATAAAAATGCCAATATTTCCTTTCCATACTTGGCAACCTGATACTTATACAGAGTCGCCAACACCTGCTACCATGTTATTATCCGGAATAATGTTAAAAATGGGTATTTATGGCGTAATCAGGTGGATTTTACCTATCGTACCATTAGGCGTTCAACAATGGGGTACAACTGTAATGGTATTGTCGATAATAGGAATAGTTTATGGTGCAATCATAGCCGTTCAACAAAATGATATAAAAAGATTAATTGCTTATTCTTCATTTTCACATGTGGGATTAATGGCAGCAGGTGTTTTTTCTTTATCTCTTTCCGGTCTTCAAGGTTCTGTTATTCAAATGCTCAGCCATGGAATAAATGTGGTGGGAATATTTTTTATCGTCCAAATTATAAGTGACCGCTTACATACCAGAGATATAACTAAGTTAGGTGGTATTACAAAAAACGCACCTTACCTCACCGTTTTATTCATGATTTTGCTATTAGGCAGTGTAGCACTACCATTGACAAATGGATTTATTGGCGAGTTTTTATTATTAAAGGGAATTTTCGAATACAAGATATGGATGTCGATAGTTGCAGGATCAACAATAATATTTGGTGCAGTATATATGCTTAGAATGTTTCAAAAGGTTATGTTGGGAGAAATCAATGAATTAACTTCATCAATAAATGACTTGAATTTAACAGAAAAGTTAACTTTAATTCCTTTAGCTATAATGGTTTTTGTTATTGGCATTTATCCAAACCTATTTTTAAAAGTTTCTGAACCGGCTATTGTTGAAATTATAAAAGCAGCAACAAATAGCAGTTTAGGTTTAAAATAAATTTTCGGAAATTATCTTTATAGATAATCCATTTAATTATTAATTCATGAATTCGATAATATTTCTTTCCGTATTTGGTATTGTAATATTGTTTTTAGGTTTCTTAAAAAACAAACAAACATTATTACCAATTGCATTAACTTTTGTTTTTGCAGCGCTTGCCATAAATTTTACTGATTGGAACCACCCAAAAAATTACTTTGGTGGGATGCTTAAGGTAGATGATGCCTCAGTAGCGTTTACAGGAATTATATTATTAACTGTTTTATTAATTTTACCTCTCTCTCAGAAATACATTCGAAATAAAGATTCTCATTTGGCAGAATATTATGCATTAATGCTTTTTGCAGCAGTAGGGGCAATAATGATGGTCAGTTTTGGCAACATGATAATGTTATTTCTCGGTCTTGAAATTCTATCTATAAGTATGTACATACTTGCAGGAAGTGATCAAAGAAATTTAAAATCAAATGAAGCAGCATTAAAATATTTTTTAATGGGTGCTTTTGCCACTGGTATTTTATTATTTGGAATTGCTTTAATTTATGGCGGAACAGGATCTTTCGATACACACATTATTGGAAATATCATTTCTTCAACTACGGGAAATAAAGCAATAATTGCAGTTGGTACCCTTTTAATATTAATAGGGATGCTTTTTAAAGTTTCTGCAGCTCCTTTTCATTTTTGGACTCCTGATGTTTATGAAGGTACGCCTACATTATTTACAATATATATGTCAACTATCGTTAAAACTGCAGGTTTTGCTGCTCTTTTGAGGTTGATTACTTTATGTTTTTCAGGAATTCAGGATACTTGGGTAATAATTTTAGCTTGTATTTGTGTTTTAACACTTTTGATTGGGAATGTTACAGCTACTTTTCAACAAAATACAAAACGCATGATGGCTTATTCAAGTATTTCACATGCTGGTTATATGCTCATTGCTTTATTGGCCCTTTCAGGATTTTCTCAAAAAGCAATATTATTTTATTCTCTAGCTTACAGTATTGCGAGTGTTGGTGCCTTCGGAGTTTTAATGGCCGTTTCTGATGCAAAAGGTTCAGAAAATTTTGAAGCCTTTAATGGTTTAGGAAAAAGTAATCCAAGCTTGGCATTTGTAATGACAATTTGCAGTTTATCTCTTGCAGGAATTCCTTTAACGGCTGGTTTTTTTGGAAAGTTTTTTGTTTTTGTAAGTGCTTTTCAACAAAATTTAGTTTGGGTATTAATACCTGCTATTTTAATGACTGCTGTTGGGGTATATTATTATTTTAAGGTAATTATAGCAATGTATATGAAATCTGGAGATAATATTGAAATTGATCTTTCACCAGCATATCAATTGGTTTTAGTAATAACTTCTGTTGCTACACTGGTTTTAGGAATTATGCCTCAAATTTTTAGTGAAATTTTAAAATAAATCTAAATCTCTACTAAAATTAAGAGATTTAGATTATAAGAATTCGAAATAAAAATTAATCCTTCTTTTTTGGTAATAGTACTTGATCTATTTCATAAACAGTTCCATTCGAAGCTTTTTTCCCTGCGCCTAATATATAGGCATGATTTCCTCTTTCATCAGATAATTTAATTTTTTTTCCTTCAAGCGAAACTAAAATTTTTCCATTTTCTAAAGTTGTTAAGTTTGTTTTTCCCTTACCAGCTTTTATAAGTTGTGAAATTTTATTTATATCTAAATTTTCTTTTAAAATTAGATACGAAATCATTCCACGAAGTTTTTCTTTATTTTCAGGTTTGTTCAATTCATCAAAAGTAGTTTCAGGTGCCATTTTATCAAACGCCAAATTACTTGGGGCAAAAAAAGTATAAGGTCCTTTTTCTTTCAAAGATTCTGTCATATCCGCATTTTTCAATGCATCTTGCAAACGAGAATAATCCTTTGAATTAATTATTGCAAGTATATCCTGATTTTGCGCAGATGCATTATGTGCAATACTTAATCCCAATATGATTAGAACTGAATAAAATATTTTTTTCATTTTAGTAGAGTTAAATTATTTTAATGTTCGTAAAGAAATCGTACCAATGATTGAATAAAACTAAGAATAATTTTTAATTTAGATTTTTGTCATGCCGATGGCAAAACATTAGATTTGCATAATTAATATAAATTTAAAATATGTCAGATATCACACAACCACTAAAAACTGTTGCATTAAATGATTTGCATGTACAATTAGGTGCAAAAATGGTTCCGTTTGCAGGCTTTAATATGCCGGTCCGTTATAGTTCTGATTTAGATGAGCACAATACTGTACGCAATGGAGTTGGTGTATTTGATGTATCTCATATGGGTGAATTTAGAATAACAGGAGAAGATGCATTGAAATTAATTCAAAAAGTAACTACAAATGATGCTTCTAAATTAGTTGATGGCAAAGTTCAATATTCTTGCATGACAAATACTAAAGGGGGTATAGTTGATGATTTGCTTATTTATAAAATAAAAGATAATTTATATTATTTGGTTGTTAATGCATCAAATATTGAAAAGGATTGGAATTGGATAAAATCTTACAATAAAGAAGGTGCAAAAATGGAGAATGTATCAGATAATACATGTCTTTTTGCAGTTCAAGGTCCAAAAGCAGCAGCTACTTTACAAAAAATTACAGATATAGATTTATCAACAATTGAACAATATTCATTTAAAATCGGTACGCTAGCTGGTGTTGAAAATATTTATATTTCAGCAACAGGATATACTGGTGCAGGTGGTTTTGAATTATATTTGGAAAATAAAGATGCGCATACAATTTGGAATGCCATTTTCGAAGCAGGTAAAGAATTTGGAATTAAACCTATTGGCTTAGGTGCAAGAGATACTTTAAGATTGGAAATGGGTTTTTGTTTGTATGGAAATGATATTGATGATACTACATCGCCATTAGAAGCAGGATTAGGTTGGATTACAAAATTCAGTAAAGATTTTGTAAATTCTGATCAACACCTAAAGCAAAAAGCAAAAGGAGCTTCGAAAAAATTAGTAGGTTTTGAAATGATAGAAAAATCTTTCCCAAGAAGTCATTATGAAATTTTTGCTGAAAACGGTGAAAAAATTGGTGATGTAACTTCCGGAACTATCTCCCCAACGCTTGGATATGGTATTGGAATGGGCTATGTACACATTGATTACAGCAAACCTGATTCTGAAATTTATGTTAAAATCAGGGATAAAAAATACAAGGCAAAAGTGGTTAAAATGCCTTTCATAAATAAATAATTGCAGCCGAAATAATGATGAATATTGATGTTTGCTTGAGTCCTGAACTCTTGCATTTATATAATTTAAAAAATAAAATTGTTGTAGTTGTTGATATTTTACGAGCTACTTCGTGTATGGTAACTGCTTTTGCAAATGAAGTTGAAAGCATTACCCCTGTTGCATCAGTTGATGAATGTAAATTTTTACAAAGCCAGGGCTATATGGCAGCTGCTGAAAGAGACGCCTGTAAAATTGATGGTTTTGATTTGGATAATTCCCCATTTAGTTATTTAAATAGCGATATTAAAAACAAAAAAATTGCTGTTACTACTACAAATGGTACTTTAGCGATAACAAAATCTATTACAGCTGAACAGGTTATAATTGGATCATTTTTAAATATAAAAGCGGTTGCTAAGTATATTAAAGAACAACAGTTAAATGTTTTGATCGTTTGTGCTGGTTGGAAAGGAAAAATAAATATCGAGGATACAATTTTTGCAGGTGCTTTGGCCGAAGAACTTTCTGATAGTTTTGTTTTTGACGATGACTCCACTTTAATAGCTCACAATCTTTACATGACTAATAAAGATAATCTTTTCAAATTTTTAACACTTTCTTCTCACGTAAAAAGATTACAACGCCTTAATTTAGATAAGGATATTTTATTTTGCCTCCAAAGAGACATTTACAATGTTGTTCCTATACTGATAGGCAATGAACTATTTTGTTCAGTAAAAAGTAAAATGCACATGGCGTAACATTAGATTTAAAAATAAAAAATGTCATTTGAAAAAAATTCAAATGACATTTTTTATTTCTACTAATATAATTTATTTTTTATAAGTATCAGTAACATAAACTTTATTTCCTGCACTGTTAACATAATATCTTCCACCTTTTGGACCTTCGTAAACTGTACGGCCTTTGTCGTCTTTTCCAATTGCTTTGTCAGCACCCGCTACTTTCTTTAAAACAGATGGTTGAGCTTCTATGTCTTCTTCTTTTTTTGTTTCTTTTTTAGTTACTGTTTCTTTTTTAGTTACTGTTTCTTTTTTTACAGTTTCTTTTTTTTCATTCTCTTTTTTGCCCTTTGTTTCAGTTTCTTTTTTTACAGTTTCCTTTTTTGTTACCTCTTTAGATTCTTTTTTTTCTTTAGGTTCTTTTTTTTCCTTTGCTTCTTTTTTTTCTTCCTTCTTTTCTACTTCCTTCTTTTCTGTTTTAGTTGATTTTACTTCTTTAGTTTCCTTTTTTTCTTTAGTTTTTGGTTTTGCCTGACCAAAAGTATTAATTGTAGAGAATAGGCAAATAAATCCTAAAATAAATGATAGTTTTTTCATGAATTACTCTTAGTTTGATTGTTATGTAAAATAAATGCCAATTTAAAAAAAAACATTAACATACAATTATTTTTTACGCAATTTTATCCCGCAACTAACTTTTTTAATTTTATCATTATGATCTGGGGTTTTTCGGCTTTTGTTATATTTATTATTTCTATTTTTTATTGGTTTATAAGCAGAAAACAAAGCAATAGAAGAAAAATATTAAAATCAGCTTTTCCAGTGGAATGGGAATCCATTTTAAATGAAAAAGTGGCATTTTATGTAGGTTTGAAGGATGAAGAAAAAATTCGTTTTAAAAAATTGATTCATGTTTTTATTAATGAAAAACGAATTGTTGGCATTAAAACAGAAATAAATGACGAAATAAAATTATTAGTAGCCGCTAGTGCCATCATACCAGTGTTTGGATTGAAAAATTGGGAATATGATAATTTGGGAGAAATATTTGTAACCGATGGTACAGTTAGAGATTATGAAATAGATAAGGAGCATTCCAATTCTATACTTGGCCAAGTACAACCAATGTTTGGTCACACATATTATATGACATTATCCAAAAAATCTCTTTTGCATGGTTTTAATTATAACGATGAAGAGAATGTTGGTATTCACGAATTTGCTCATATTCTTGATGAATCCGATGGCGTAATCGATGGAATTCCTTCAAATTATTTACCTCCAGAATTAATACCACAATGGATCAAAATAGCTGATGAAGAAATGAGTGAAATAAAAAAAGGAAAATCGACTATTAATGAATATGGTGCAACTAACAGAGCAGAGTTCTTTGCAGTTTCAACAGAATATTTTTTCGATAAGCCAAAAGATCTATTAAAAGAAAATCCTACATTATATAATTTACTAAAAAAAACTTACCATCAAGACCCTGTCAAATTTTTTAACTTCGATATTAAAAAAATATTTTATCCATATGGAAAAAAAATGGACAGGAACGCACCATGCCCATGTGGAAGTGGATTAAAATTTAAAAATTGCTGTTTAAAAAAAGAAAACTAATTTCATTTTAATTGACCTATAAAAAATTATTTTTAAATATTGATTTATTGATATTGATATACTCATGAAATTATTTCCAACAGAGAAAATAGAAAATAACAAATCGTATTGGACGAGAACCCTATTTAATTTAGCACCACTTTACATGGCAACTGGTGCTAAAATAAAATTTTGTTCAAATGATTTCAAAGAAATTCATGTAAAACTTACTAAAAACATACTTACTAAAAATTATGTAAATACTATTTTCGGTGGTAGCATGTATAGCAGTATCGATCCTATATACATGCTTATGTTCATGCAAATTTTAGGAAAAAATTATGTTGTGTGGGATAAAGCTGCTACCATAAGATTTATTAAACCTGCAAACAAGATGTTGAAATGCAGATTTTTAATAACGGATGAGTTGGTAGAAAGTATAAAAAATAAAATCAAAAATGAAGGTGAAATGAATTTAGAATTGGCACTTGATTATCTTGATGAAAATGAAAAGCCATGTGCTGCTTTTACCAAAACGTTATACATAGCTGAAAAGAATTTTTATATCGAGAAGAGAAAAAACAAAGGACATTCAATTGATTACAAACCCAGGTTTTAATAATTTATTATTATTTCTTCCCCATAATGTAGACTTTTATCTATATTTTATCTTTTTGAAATAGGCATTTAAGTATTACATAATTAATTTGAAAATAATAAAAAGAAGCAAGATATGAATAAAAGAAAGCAAGAATTAGAAGGTGTAAGCCTGAAATTACGGCGGGCGTGT
>Ga0123338_10004259_pt1 | contig 12551 bp, 6 predicted proteins | sample grotaG_FD_89793 | JGI IMG/M metagenome (GOLD analysis project Ga0123338, IMG submission 89793) | Glacier valley bacterial and archeal communities from Borup Fiord, Nunavut, Canada, to study Microbial Dark Matter (Phase II) -... | ecosystem: Environmental > Aquatic > Freshwater > Ice > Glacier ... | reverse complement strand
CTTCGTGCTATCAAAGGACGGAGAAGTTCTAATGAAGATTGACAGACCTGATAGTTATCTGTTTAGCGCCAGAAGTAGATATAAGCCTACAGGAGTAGCTGTTACCTCGGGAGATATTATTTATGTAATTGGTGAAGGTTCCTACGAGGGGGTTATGCAATTTAATGCAGAGGGTGAATTTCAAGGTTATTTTGCTGCTAACTCTACAGAAATGACGATGTTACAAAGATTACAGGAGTTAATATTTTCAAAGGAACAGCTAGACCGGATATTTACTCGTACACCAAGAGCAATACAAAATATTGATATTACAGAAAGAGACCTATTATATAGTGTTACACAGAATTCAGAAGTTTCCTATTCCTGGAAAGCGTCCTCTAGCGCTGGCGATAATAATGTTAAACTTCATAACCTTGCAGGAAATGATATACTCAATAAAAGTAATAATATGAAACAGGAATGGAACTTCGTCGATATTGCTGCTGGTCCCTATGGTAATAGCTTTGCCCTTACCTATACAGGAATCATCAATGAATATGATAGTAAGGGAGATCTAGTTTTTTCATTTGGAGGCCGCGCAGTATCTAGTGAGCGAAATGGATTATTCACTTATGCATCAGCAATTGACATAGATGATCAAGGATTTCTCTATATTATCGATAGTGAAAAAGGTTTAATCCAGGTATACTATCCGACAGAATTTGCAGTTATTACACATAAAGCGATTGCCCAGTTGGAGAATGGAAATTATTCAGAAAGCAAGGAAACTTGGGCGTCCTTATTAAAATTGAATGGCATGTCAAGAATAGCCCATAATGGCTATGGAAAAACCTTGTATTATCAACAGAATTATAAAGAGGCAATGGAGCATTTTTATCTTGCAGGAAATCAAGAATACTATTCAGAGGTATTTTGGGAAATCAGAGATGCCTGGATTAATAAGCATATCGCTTCTTTTATAATAGGATTAATTCTTCTTTTTTGTCTATGGAAAGTAATCAGATTTGTTGTAAAGAAAAAAAAATGGTTTCAATTAGAAAACGATAATAATTCTAAGAATGTAATGAAAGACTTGCTTTTTACAAAGAAGCTGCTACTTCATCCAATTGATAGTTTCTATGATATTAAGCACAAAAAAAGAGGGTCTGTTCAAGCAGCGTCTATAATTTATGTGTTAACTTTTCTTGTTTTTGTATGGGATCAATTATTCCGCGGGTTTGTTTTTAATCAGTCCGATATTAAAAACACGTCCTTATTATCAATAGCTGCATTGTTTTTCATCCCATGCTTTCTGTGGGTGATTGGTAATTACCTAGTAAGCTCAATCAATGAAGGGGAAGGCTCATTAAGAAATGTTTATATTGGAACAGCATATGCATTTGTACCATATGTTTTATTGACACCGATAACCTTGCTTTTAACTTATATACTAACCTTGAATGAAAAGTTTATTGTCCAATTCTCTGGAACCTTCTTTCTCTGCTGGTCAGGAGTCGTTTTATTTTTAGGTATTATCGAGATTCATAATTATACTGTTCGTGAAGCCCTCAAGAACATCATGATTACTCTGTTTTTTATTGTTATAGCAGTGACTGCATTCTCAATTCTTTACGTGATTTGGGCGCGAATCGTTGAATTTTTACAAAATGTAGGAGGAGAGGTGATGTACCGTGCGTTTTACTAAAAAAGGGATACTCCTTGCCTTGTCATTATTAAGCATTGTTATTATTGTACGGGTGGCAGGAAGAGAAGAAACAAAATATGAATTTAACGTTTCGGATACCTCTGAAATCGAAATAAATTCAAATCGCCATACCCAAGCAGAAACAGAAGGACAGAAGGTTAAAAGTATTGTGAGTTTGGATGAATTTGAGAAAAAGTTGGAAAATGATAAGTTGGAAATCTGGTTTCATGAAAAACTAGCTTCAATCAGAATCGTTGATAAACGAAGCGGCTACTTATGGGGATTTGTTGGTGTAGAGAAGCCTTCAAATTTGAATAAGGCATGGTATGCAATGGCTAATTCACTATGTACGATTGAATATTATGATAACAAGGGTGCTGACAGTAAAATAAGCCTTTCCTCCGGCGACATTGAAAAGGAGTACATATGGAAGGAAAATTCCCTGGAGTGTAGGATGAATGCCAAAAAAATTGGCATTCGTCTTACCTTTAAGATAACATTGGAGGATAATTTGCTTACTTTTTCTACTGTGGAGAAAAGCCTGGTGGAAAGCGGTGACTCCAAAATAAAGTCCATTTATTATGCACCGTTTCTAGGGGCTACTCAGGAGACAGAAATCGACGGTTATATGCTTGTTCCCGATGGTCCTGGTGCTCTTATAAGATATACAACAGCTATGGAATACACCTCAAACTTTTCAAAGAAGGTATATGGAACAGATATGGGTATTGATACCCTGGAGCTACCCAGCGGTATGATGGCATCAAGAAGTGATGATTATTTAGTAGAGGAGCCTCAGATTTCAATGCCAATTTACGGAATCGTGCATGGAGTTAATCAAAATGGTGTATTGGCGGTTCTGAAAAATGGGGTAGAATATGCTACCATAACAGCGAATGTATCTGGTATTACTACCAATTATAACTGGATTGCTGCAAGATTTGATTATCGACAAAGTTATATGCATCCCACTACAAAATCTGGAACTGGTATCTATATGCCACAGGAAAATATAAATCTGATACAACCAGAGATTAGTTATTATTTCCTTACCGGGGAGGAGGCCAACTACTCCGGTATGGCTATATATTATCGTAATCTGTTGGAGGAAGAAGGAATATTAAGTTCGGAACGTATCGATGCTACGATACCGTTACGCATAGATGTGCTGGGAGCAGATGTGAAGAAGGGATTTTTGTATAATCCACTGAAGATCTTTACGACAACCAACGAAGCAGAGAGAATGGTAACAGAATTGAGTGAGATAGGAATAACCAATCTAACCCTGACTTATCTGGGTTGGCAGAAAGGCGGCATCAATGGAGCGAAGTTCTCGGAACTGGGGTTTGAGGCCAATGTAGGTAAAGAAAAAAACTATATTGCATTAAAAGAAAAGATAGAGGCTCAAAACGGAAGATTGTATCTTTATCTTGATCCTGTTTCCGCAAATACAAAGCAAATAAGTAAAGTGCGGCAAGCTGTTGTTACGCTGTCAAAGACTTATGCACTGACAAAACGCGCAGATAAACAGCTGATGTTTCCTGAAACATATTTCATTAAACCCTCTGTTACTCAAAAGCTTATTCAGGATAGTAGTGAAAAACTTGGATCGATTCCCCTTGCTTTTGATAATATTGGATATCGGCTATATGCGGATTATACACGAAATAAGTGGATCACCAGGCAGGAAACACGATACCTTATCATCGAACAGATAAAAGCTTCGGAGTATGCACCTGCACTATACCAGCCTAATCTATACTTATGGAAATATACCGGCGAATATTACGATATACCAATGGTAAACAGCCAATATTTATTTGAGACGGACACAGTTCCATTTATGCAAATCGTCCTAAAAGGAAATGTGGATTATTATGCTCCTTATTCTAATCAGGGATATTACTCTGCAAACAGTATCCTAAAGATGATTGAATATGGTACTTATCCATCCTTTATTGTTGCTGCTGCTGAAAATTTTGAATTGATAGATACCCCGCAGGTGGATCTTTTTACAGTAAACTTCAATGATTGGAAGGGTAGTATTCAAAACATATATTTTCAAATAAATGAGTCCTTGTCACGAGTGGAAGGTTCTAAGATTCTGGAACATAAAGTTCTGATGCCCGGTATTGTTAGTGTGAAATACGACAATGGGATAACTATCTTCGTGAATTATACTTCGACGGATTATAGTGTAGAAGCTGCGACGGTACCAGCACTTGGCTTTGCAGTAATTGAAAGGTAGGGACACTAAGAATGAAAGTAAGGACAAAGAAACACTCGATGACAATTAAAAAAAGAAACGCTGTTACTGGATATCTGTTTATCTCTTTATGGATCATTGGATTTCTATTTTTTACATTGTATCCAACTATCTATTCCATGAAGCTTAGTACAAATGAACTGCAGATTACAGTCGACGGAATTCTTATGAAGTTTAAAGGGCTGTATTATTTTAACGAGGCAATTAATGTTGATACTGCCTTTAAGATAAGTCTGACTGATACCATTACATTCATTGGTTGTGCTACACCGATCATCATTGTCTTCGCATTAATCATAGCTTTAATGCTCAACAGGAAATTCTATGGGCGCTCTTTTTTCAGAGGATTGTTTTTCCTTCCGGTGATCATTTTTAGTGGTCCAGTAATCAGTGAATTATTGACTGAGTATATTGTAGGCATAGATGCAAATCCTGTTATTTTATCATTTATTAATGGACTCCCTTCCATGATAAAAAAACCTATTTTATTTTCCTTACAAAACTTTATTTTTATTCTATGGTTTTCAGGAGCGCAAATATTAATATTTCTTGCAGGATTGCAAAAGATTGGTTCTGAGGTGTATGAGGCAGCATCGATAGATGGTGCTTCTGCCTGGGAAAAGTTTTGGAAGATTACATTACCCTTTATGAAACCCTTTGCATTAGTTAATTCAATTTATACGGTTATGGAGATAGCAAATTATAGCTACAATAGTGTAAACAGAAAAATTGCAAGTCATTTGCTTGAAGTCAATCGCCCTTACAGCTTCTCAGCAGCTATGTCATGGATTTATTTTGGAGTTGTATTAGGCATTTTACTTTTAGTATATCTGATATTTCGAGGCTTTGGGAGGAGGGATAAGGATTGAAGCAAGCAAAAACAAAGGTGTCCTCTGACAAGTTGATGGTTACCCATGTTAGCTTAAAAAAAGTTTTATTTGGGTCACGGGATAAAATGGGAAAGATAAATTTACTAGTTTACTATTTTATTATTGGGGGAATAGGATTCCTTTTCTTGTATCCTGTTCTTTACATGATTATTAATAGTTTAATGGCACCGGAAGATTTGGTGGATCCTGCAGTATCCTGGGTTCCTACTAGCATCTACTTTGGAAATTATATTAAAGCATTTAAAACTCTTGGGTTTATGGAAAGCTTCCGAAACTCTGTAATCATGTCCATCGTACCTGCAACTTTGCAAACAATGACAGCTGCATTGGTAGGGTACGGATTTGCACGATTCGAGTTTCCGTTAAAGAAATTCTGGTTGGTCGTAATTATAGCTACCTTTATTATACCGGCACAAGTAACGGTAATACCAAGATATATAATGTTTAGTAATTACAATATGATTAATACTCCGTGGCCTAATTTCCTTCCAGCTTTATTCGGACAAGGAATGAAAAGTGCAATTTTCATCTTGATATTTTTCCAGTTTTTCAGTAGTTATCCAAAGTCTTTGGATGAGGCTGCACAATTGGATGGAGCTGGAAAGTTGAGAGTTTTTACTACTATGGCCTTACCAATGGCAAAACCGGCAATCGTAGTTTCTCTTCTGTTTTCTTTTGTTTGGTATTGGAATGAAACATCACAGTCTTCCTTATTCTTTGGATCAGTAATTAAAACTCTGCCGATGAAGCTTGGTAGTTTTGCTGATTCCTATAAAACAATATATAACCCTAACGATGCTAATGTCTTTAGTGCAATCAATGAATCCATTAGTCTTTCTGGAACATTTCTTTCCATACTGCCCTTACTCATTATCTATTTTATTTTGCAAAAACATTTTGTTGAAAGTGTGGAACGCTCGGGAATTACTGGTGAGTAAAGTATGAACAAAAAACGTTCACACTTGGGAAGAACACCAGAATGAGATTCCAAAAGTGTTAAGAAAGATCGTCTTAACACTTGGCAAATTCATTCTGAACTTCTTCCGGGTTATTTGAGATGCCGGAGTGCGGCATCATGTCTAGAAGAGATAAAAATGGAATGGGTATGTAAGGCACTCATTCACAGAAATTGGAGGAGAAGAGTGAAAGATTTTTCAAATCATTCACTCGAAAAGTTTGTGCCTGCGTAACCAAAGTGTGAAGGACACACTTGGCGCAAACTTAATACGCGCAAAAGGCATGCGCAGGAATGAGGAGAATTATGATAAAAAAATGGTGGCATAGCTCAGTTGTGTATCAAATCTACCCGAGAAGCTTTATGGATAGTAATGGTGATGGAATAGGTGATATAAAAGGTATCATTGAAAAACTTGACTACATCTCCAATTTAGGTGTCGATGTTATTTGGTTAAGTCCAGTTTTTAAATCACCGAATGATGATAATGGCTATGATATTAGTGACTATAAAGATGTCATGGATGATTTTGGTACTATGGAAGATATGGAACTACTATTGAATGAGGTAAAAAAAAGAGATATAAAAATACTTATGGATTTAGTTCCAAATCATACTTCAGATGAGCATCCTTGGTTTATTGAAGCTAAAAAGTCGAAGGACAACCCCTACAGAGATTATTATATTTGGCGTGACGCTGTGGATGGACATGAACCGAATGATTTAGGTTCCACATTTTCGGGTAGTGCATGGGAGTTGGAGAAAGCATCAGGTCAATATTATTTACACCTTTTCAGTAAAAAACAACCGGATTTAAATTGGCAAAATCCTAAGGTTAGAAAAGAAATATGGGATATTATGAATTTTTGGATAGGGAAAGGAATAGGTGGTTTTCGCATCGATGTGATAGAATTAATTGGAAAAGAACCTGATAGAAAAGTAACGGGGAACGGTCCAAAGTTACATGAATATATCAGAGAAATCAATATAAATACCTTCGGTGATAAAGATTTATTAACCGTAGGAGAATGCTGGGGAGCTACACCGGAAATAGCAAAGAAGTACTCGAATCCGGATGGTAGTGAATTAAGCATGATATTTCAATTTGAACATATCGGCTTAGATCAGATTCCAGGGAAAGAAAAATGGGATTTACAATCGCTTGACCTGCTGGAACTAAAAAGAGTGTTAAGTAAGTGGCAGACAACGTTTCATGAAGATGGATGGAATACTCTATTTTGGAATAACCATGATTTACCTAGAATTGTATCCAGATGGGGAAATGATAAGGAATATCGTATAGAAAGTGCAAAAATGCTAGCGACCTTACTTCATGGCATGAAAGGAACACCATTCATTTATCAAGGGGAAGAATTAAGCATGACCAATGTAAGATTTGCTGAAATATTCCAATATAAGGATATTGAGACAACCAATATGTATCAAGATCGTATAGCAAAAGGTTACCGCAAGAGTGATATCATGGAATCAATCTATGCAAAGGGACGCGATAATGCTAGAACACCGATGCAATGGAGCGCTGGGCAAAATGGTGGTTTCACAACTGGAACCCCTTGGATAGAAGTGAATCCGGATTATATTGAGATCAATGCAGAGAGCCAAGTCAATGACCCTACGTCAGTATTCAATTATTATAAAGAATTGATACATATTCGTAAAGAAAATCCAGCCATCGTCTATGGAGATTATCAATTATTGCTTCCAGAAGACAAAAATATATTTGCATATGCTAGAACTTTAAAGGATGCAATGATATTGGTAATCTGTAATTTCACCATAGAAGCAGTGCAATATAGACTGCCCAAAGATATCGCAGAGCGGGACAAGGATCTAATCTTAGCTAATTATGAGGATTGCTCATCGGTTACCATGCTGAGACCTTATGAAGCGAGAATGTATAAGGTATATTAACATATCTAGTAGATTTCTACTCAGTATACAATTAGTTATAATTACTGAAGTGCTTATATATAAAGTGTTTTACGGTACAAAGCAAGGCCCAACGCTTATCAGTACCTCTGTGAGAAGGTAAAGTGAAAGGACGCATCGCAGTCTAACTTAAAAAGTTATTTTGCGACGCGCCCTTTGCTTGAATTAATATTGCCGGAGACGGATGCACAGCAACAGTAATGTGATTTTTTAGGCATCAGTTAGGATAAAAGCAATTAGACAGAATAGGTTAACTTGTGATAATATAAGATAATTAACTGAGTAACGTTGGCTTGGAAGCTATTCAATTGGGAGGATAAGTTGCAATAATACAGAATGAGGAATTGGCAGAAATGAATTATAGTTTGGAGAGGCATATCAATGGAAAGAAAAGTTGGTTCACTCAATTGGAATAAAAGATTAATAGGGCTGTTAGTAGGCATATCTATTTTACTGATAGGCTTTTTGTATATTACCCTTTTTCCTAAAAAGGATAATGACCGGATATATCCGAAAGGCGGAGTTTTAGATTTGCAGAACTGGAATTCGAAGGAGAACGGTATATTAAACCTAGGTGGGCAATGGGATTTTTACTGGAAGAACATTTTGTCTTATGATGAGGCAGTTTTCGCAAATTCCAAGCCGGATTTGACAGTAGATATACCGAATATCTGGAACTTTTATAAAATGGATGGGGAGAACCTGCCAGGATTTGGTTATGCTACCTATGTCCTTAAAGTAAATAATGCCACACCAGGGGAGAAATTGGCGCTAAGAGTTCCTACCTTTTCTACATCTTATGAGTTATATATCGATAATAGCCTTGTTTCTTCCAATGGAACGGTAGGCACGAGTGAAGAGGAGTCTTCTCCGGATTACCATCCCAAAGTGATTGAATTCACACCTACGAATACAAGTTTTCTAATGATTGCTCATGTTGCAAATTATACATATTCAAGAGGTGGTATGTGGTATGCGATCAATATGGGTACACCGCAGCAAATCAGAAAAATGGATATGACAGTTACGGCTAAGGATATATTTTTGTTCGGAGCCTTATTAGTTCTGGCATTTTATTATTTGAGTTTGTTCTTACTGCGTCGTGAGGATAAGAGCAGCTTGTATTTCGTATTCATGTGTCTTATCTTAACCTTTCGTACTCTTATTTGTGATAATTATTTAATTTATGGACTGTTTCCGTCAATAAGTTATCGTGGAATCATTATTATTGAATATTTTACTTTAATCATGTTTCCGGTATGCGCAGCATATATGATTAGCCAGTTATTCCCGAAAGAGAGCTCGCGCAAAATTTTAAAATTATCATTGGTATACGCAATAGGGGCCATGATGATGCTCCTACTGACATCGGTTTTCTTCTTCACAGGATTAGTATACATAATTGAGGGTATAGCGCTTCTTATTAGTACATATTCCGTAATTATCTTGAGTAAAGCATTTATCAAAGGAGAAAAAGATTCCCTGATTATGCTACTGGGGGCACTTGTTGTAATTCTATTCGGTATTCGTGATATGATTTATCAAAATAGTATTATACAAAGCAACGTGGGTGAATTGGTGTCCTTCGGACTTTTCATCTTATTACTTTTCCAGTCCTTTGTTCTTTCTAGAAGATTTTCTGCTGCGTTTACAGAAGTTCATTCCCTATCACAAAAACTTCTGAGCTTGGATAAGATCAAGGATGAGTTTCTTGCAAATACCTCCCATGAATTACGGACACCCTTAAGCGGAATACTTGGTATTACGGAAGCGATGCTAAAGGGCAGTGATGGGGATCTTAATAGTAAGCAAAGACAAAATCTGTCTATCATCGCAGGAAGCGGTAGAAGACTTGCAAATCTTGTAAATGATATTTTAGATTATTCAAAGATGAAGAATGGTGATATCGGTCTTAATCTTAGATCTATTCAGGTTGAGGGTTTAATCTATACCGTAGTTAGTGTGTTCAAGCAGTTAAGCTCAACAAAGGAACTGGATATGATTACTGATGTGCCGGAAAAGTTACCACCGATACGGGCTGATGAAAACAGAGTTGTGCAGATATTATACAACTTAATTGGTAATGCAGCTAAATTTACAGTTAAGGGTTTTATTAAAATTTCAGTCAGACAGATTGGAGATTTTATAGAAATATGTGTAAGTGATACGGGGGAAGGCATTCCCAAAGACAAACTGGAGGATATTTTTACATCCTTCGAACAGGTTGATACATCCTTGACGCGAAGGCATGGAGGAACAGGACTTGGACTTGCTATAACAAAACAGCTGGTGGAGCTTTTGGGTGGACGAATATGGGTGGAGTCCCAACCAGGTGAAGGCTCACACTTTTATTTTACAATTCCGGTATCTGAAGTTACTGCAGAGGAAAACGAATCCGATATTATAATGCCGGAACTGGAAGCAGAACCAAAAGAAATTGAGATTGATTTGGAAGTGCCGGGTAAGGTAAGATTACTATTGGTAGATGATGATATAGTTAATCTTCAGGCTGCAAAAGCAATTCTAAAGCTAGGTGGATATGGTGTAACAGCAGTTAACAGTGGTAAGTTGGCGCTAAAAGAGATTGAGAAACATTCTGTATATTCCTTGATTATATTGGATGTTATGATGCCTGTAATGTCCGGCTATGAGGTATGCAAAAAGTTGAGAGAAGGTAAGTCTATCTTTGAACTGCCAATATTAATGCTAACAGCCAAGGCTTCAGCGAGGGATATTGTTATGGGCTTAGAAGTAGGAGCGAATGATTATCTTCCCAAGCCATATGAACCTGAGGAACTGCTTGCAAGGGTAAAAACGCTTGTAAATCTAAAGTTATCGGTGGACAATGCAATGGCAGCAGAGATGGCGTTTATGCAGGCACAGATTAAACCGCATTTTCTATTTAATACCTTAAATGCAATTTCTTCCTTCTGTGATACGGATCCAGTCCGTGCCCAGCGGTTGATCGATAATTTTTCTAATTATTTAAGGCAGAGTTTTGATTTTAAAGATTTGGAGATGTATGTGCCGCTGGATCGTGAGCTTAGCTTGGTAAAATCCTATGTAGAGATAGAAAAGGCACGCTTTGGAGATAAATTCAGCCTTGAGATTAACATAGACGTTACAATGAACAGTAAGATACTTTTCCTTTCGATACAGCCTTTGGTTGAAAATTCCATCAATCATGGTCTAAGGAAAAGGAAAGGAACGGGTATCGTTAAAGTATCGATTGTTCCTGTTATAGAAGGATTAATGGTTAGTGTGGAGGATGATGGTCAGGGTATTCCAGCAGATAAACTGGAAGGATTGCTGGATACAGATACCGGACGTGGAATTGGCCTCTGGAATATTGACAGAAGACTTAAAAAGTTATTTGGCAAAGGACTAATGATTAGCAGTACGTATGGTAAAGGTACTAAGGTGTCTTATATATTTCCGTCGGAGGTGAATTAATTGCTTAGAACAATAATTGTTGATGATGAACCGCCTGCTCTAGGTAGGCTGGAAAAACTGCTCACGGATAGTAGTATGGCGACCGTGGAGGGGAAATTTACGGAAGCCCTGGAAGCCCTAGATTATTTAAAAAATAATCAGGTAGACGCTGTATTTCTTGACATTGAAATGCCGGACATGGATGGTATTGAGCTGGCAAGCCGTATTATCGACCTTCAGGAAAAGACAGCGATTGTCTTTGTAACGGCTTGTAACCAATATGCGGTAGAGGCATTTCATCTGAATGCACTTGATTACCTTCTAAAGCCAGTATCAGCAGATCGATTGAAAGAGAGCCTTAATAGAATTATAGAGGAAAAAGGCATTCTTCTACCGTCGGGAAGAATACATATTAATTGTTTTGGAAAGTTTGGCGTATTTGTAGGGGAGGAAGAGGTAAAATTCCGTACGGAAAAAGCACAGGAGCTATTGGCTTTTCTGATTAATAATAAAGGCGGCTATGTAAGTCGAAGTAAAATAATCGATAACCTATGGGAAGATTTTGAAGGGGACAGAGCGATAGCTCATTTAAATACAACCCTGCATAATGTGAAAAAAGCTTTGCTACAGTATGGAATTCATATTAATGTCATTTATGACACTGGGAGCTATCGGATGGATGCCGATGGAGTAAGCTGTGATTATCTACAGTTCAGGGATTTTATATTAACGGTGGGAGCAGTAAGCGGTAATAATATTTTGGATTTTGAAAAAGCAGCCGCATTATATTCCGGTGAATATCTTTCCGGATGGGATTTCGAATGGATAGAAGGAAAAAGACTACAGATGGAGGAAGAATACGTTCAGCTGCTACTTGCAATATCTAATTATTATTTAGAAATAGGTGATTATCAGAGCGCTGTAAAGTGGTTGAAGATAGGACTACAGCAGGAACCACTCCACAGGGAATTGAATTATCGGTTGATAGAGGCTCTATTACTTTGTAAGGAACAGGTTATTGCAATGAAATATTTTAAGATTTTCTCCAATGGTTTAATGAAAAAATCGGGTATGGAGCCGGACGAAGATTTTCAGAGGATGATGCGGCTTAAAGTAAAATAAACTTAGATGTTGATAAAGAACTTAATAGGATATACGTATAACATGAATCAGGGTATGAATTCTAAGAAAATAATTGAATTCGTATGCTGATTTTTTTATTCATGACAAGTGAAACGGCTTGCCGTTTCACTTGTATACAATCGATTACATCCGTTCAGTCACGGTTGAGTGGCATAGTATAAAATAGAGAAAGATGTAAGAATATGTTGAATTCTCAGCGTGTTTAAAAATAACAAAATACAGTTTAAATAG
>Ga0123338_10004256_pt1 | contig 12555 bp, 14 predicted proteins | sample grotaG_FD_89793 | JGI IMG/M metagenome (GOLD analysis project Ga0123338, IMG submission 89793) | Glacier valley bacterial and archeal communities from Borup Fiord, Nunavut, Canada, to study Microbial Dark Matter (Phase II) -... | ecosystem: Environmental > Aquatic > Freshwater > Ice > Glacier ... | reverse complement strand
GACGAATTCGGACAGGCCGGGATATTCGGAATCGGAGCGCGCGGTGAGGCCGCGGCTTGAAGACATTTTCAATCGCTGCGAACAGCGCTTGTTTGTCTCTTCTTTTAGTTCGTCGATTCACCGTCTGCAGCAGGTGATCGATATTTCGGAAGAGTTCGGGCGCAAGGTTTCGATTGTGGGTCGCAGCATGACGAACGTGACGGAGATTGCGCACAATCTTGGGTTGCTGTCGATTCCGGATGGAATTTTGATGCGTCCGCAAGACGTGATGAATGCGCCGGCGAACAAGACCACGATTCTGATTTCCGGCACGCAGGGCGAGCCGATGAGCGCTCTTTCGCGCGTGGCCGTGGACAATCACAAGAACATCTCCATCGCCAAGGGCGATACGGTTGTGATGAGTTCGCGCATTATTCCCGGCAATGAGAAGAACATCTTTCGCGTGATCGACCATCTTTCGCGGCGCGGGGCCGATGTGATGTACGGCAGCATGAATCCGCCGATCCATGTATCGGGCCATGGCAGCGTGGAAGAACTGCGGCTGGTGCTGAATCTGGTGCGGCCGAAATACTTTATGCCGGTGCATGGCGAATATCGCCAGCTTTCGAAACATGCGCGCCTGGCGGACCATCTGCGGCATTCGGGCCTGAAAGAAAGCTTTGTGCTGGAGACGGGCGACATATTGGAGATCGATTCGCAGAACGCGCGGAAGGCGGGGCGCGTGACGGTGGGCCGCGTCTGCATCGATTCCGGCGTGGTGGATGAGATTGTGGGCGACATGGTGATTCGCGACCGGCGGCATTTGGCCGAGGACGGCATTGTGTTGACCATCATTGCGATCAATAAGCTGACCGGCAAAGTGGAAGCGCCGCCGGAAGTGGTGGCACGCGGCTTTGCTTCGGAGGAAGGTTCGGAGTTTATGAAGAACGCCAAGCAGGTGGTGGCGCGCACTCTTGAGAATTCGTCGGCGGAAGAGAAGATGGATTGGGGCGTGATGAAAGAGAAAGTCCGCGCGGATTTGAAGCGGTATATCTCGAAGCATACGCAGCGGCGGCCTTTGATTATGCCGGTGATATTGGAGATTTGATCACTGACGCGTCCGGCTTTGAGGGTTGGGCAGAGAGCACGGTCGCGCCACGTTCCGAGGCTGAACTGCCGTTCGGCGAGCCGATCACATTGGTCGGTGGGAATACCGGCGTTACGGGTGGCGGCGTCCCGCAGGGCGGCTTGCTGGTCTCGCTGCGGCATTTTGACAAGCTTGAGATTCATGATGGCTATGCGTCCGTAGGGGCTGGCGTACTGCTGAAAGATTTGCAGGCGGCGGCTTTGCGCACGGGCCAGTTTTATCCGCCGGATCCGACGGAAAACTGGGCGTCAGTGGGTGGGACGATTGCGACGAATGCGAGTGGGTCGCGGAGTTTCAAGTATGGAGCGACCCGCCGGTGGATCAGGAGTTTGCGTGTTGCGACGATGGACGGCCAGGTTCGGACGTTTCATCGGGGGGACCGGATCGATTTCGATGTTCCATCGCTGCCGGTGCCGCGGACTACGAAGACTACGGCGGGGTATCCATTGCAGCCGGGGATGGACTGGATCGATCTGTTTGCCGGTTCGGAAGGCACGCTGGGGATTGTGCTGGAAGCGGAACTGACTTTGCTGCCTGAGCCGAAGGAACTGCTGACAGGCGTGGTTTTCTTTTCGGGTGAGCCGCCGGAGGACTGGCGCGGGATTCCCGGATTGCGGATGCTGGAGTATTTCGATGCGAACTCACTGCGGTTGCTGAATGCGCCGGGGAATTCAGCGCTGCTGGTAGAGCAGGAGAATCCGGATCTGGATGCCTGGGATCTGGATGGCGCCGTGGATTCGTGGTTTGGGACGGAAGCGGCGGACCGGGAACGTTTTCGTAAATTCCGGCACAGCTTGCCGGAGCGCGTGAACGAAGAGGTACGGCGGTTGGGGCAGCGGAAAGTGGGAAGCGACTTTGCGGTGCCGACGGAGCGCAATCTGGATATGCTGCGAATTTACCGGGAGCGTTGCGAGCAGGAATTTCCCGGGCGGTATGTGATCTTTGGGCACTACGGTGATGCCCACCTGCATGTTAACTTGTTCGACCAGAGCGGGCAGGCTTTATTGACGGAGTTTGCGCAGGTTGCGGTAGGGATGGGCGGGACGGTGAGTGCTGAGCATGGGTTAGGGAAGCGCAAGCGGGAACTGCTGGCTTTGCAGTTCAACCCCACGGAAATAAAGGCTATGCGCGATGTGAAAAGCCGATTGGACCCGGCGTGGCTGTTGGGGCGGGGGACGTTGTTCGAGGGAGCCTGAGCGATGAGGTCAGTTTATTTTTTCTTCTTGTGAACGGTTTTTTTGGTGGGGTTCGGCGCGACGTCGTCACCTTCGGCGCGGGCTTCGCTGAGGCCGATGGCGATGGCTTGTTTGGGGTTGGTGACTTTTTGGCCGGAACTGGATTTGAGGTTGCCGGTCTTGAATTCGTGCATGACCTTGCCGACTTTCTTGCTGGCTGCTGCTTTCTTTTTGGTTGGCATGGAATTGGTGTTGCAAGTTCCCGGCCACGAGCCGGTGCTACATGTACATGCCGCCGTTTATATCGAGGACTGCTCCCGTGATGTAGGCGGCTTTGTCGCTTGCCAGGAATGCCACGGCTTCGGCGATGTCTTCGGGCTGGCCGAAACGGCCTAGCGGGATGCTGGATAAGATTTTGGTCTTGAGCTCTTCGGGGAGATTGGCGGTCATATCGGTATCTATGAAGCCGGGGGCTACCGCGTTAACGGTGACGTTTCTTGAACCCATTTCCTGGGCCAGGGATTTGGTGAGGCCGATGAGCCCGGCTTTTGCTGCTACGTAATTTGCCTGGCCCGCATTGCCGCTGCGGCCAACCACCGAGGAGAGATTCACAATCCTTCCCCACCTTTCCTTCATCATGGATGGAAGGACGGCCTGGCAGGCTGCGAAGGCTCCTGAAAGATTTGTGGCAATGACCGCATCCCAATCCGACTGTTTCATGCGCATGGCGATGCCGTCGCGCGTGATAGCGGCGTTGTTGACCAGGATATCGATGTGGCCGAATTCTTTAGCGGCGGCGTTGATGGCGGCCTTGACGGTATCGACGGCGCTCATATCGAGTTCGAGGACGAAGGTTTCGCCTTCGATTGCGGCGGCGGCCTGGTTAAGCAATTCGCGGTTCCTGGCGGCGAGGATGATTCGTACTCCTGCCTGGGCGAGTGCCTTGGCGCATGCTAATCCAATTCCGCGGCTTGCGCCCGTTACTAAAGCTGTTCTCATTCGAAACTAAGATCATAGCTAAATGGCCTACCGAAACCTGCGTGAGTTTATCAACGCTCTTGAAAAGCACGGCGAGTTGAAGCGTATTCCGTTTGAGGTGGATACGGAACTGGAGATGACGGAGTTTGCGGACCGCGCGGTGAAGAGCGGCGGGCCGGCGCTGTTATTTGAGAAACCGAAAGGATCGACCATTCCCGTTCTGATCAATAGCATGGCTAGTATGCGGCGGATGGAGATTGCAATGGAGGTCGACGGAATTGAGGAAATCGCGGGGCGCATTGTGGAGTTCCTGGAGCTGACCAAGCAGAAGCCGGAAGGCATGCTGGGCAAACTGAAGATGCTTCCGAAGCTGGCGGAGATGGGCAGCTTCTTCCCGAAGAGTGTTAGCAAGGCTCACTGTCAGGAAGTGGTACAGACCGAGGGATTCTCTCTGTTCGATTTACCGGTTCTGAAGTGCTGGCCGGAAGATGGCGGGCGTTACATTACATTACCGATGGTGTTTTCGAAGAACCCGGAGACCGGGAAGCGCAACTGCGGGATGTATCGCATTCAGGTGTACGACGAACGGACGACGGGCATGCACTGGCAGACGCATAAGCAGGGCGCGGAACATTACCGGCGGCGCATGGCGGAAGGCGTGGATACGCGGATGGATGTTGCGGTGGCAATTGGGTGCGACCCGGCCACGATGTATTCGGCGATTCTGCCGCTGCCGCCCGAGATTGATGAAATGCTGGTGGCCGGGTTTTTGCGCAACGAGGCCGTGGAGATGGTGAAGTGCAAGACGGTGGATCTGGAGGTGCCGGCGGAAGCGGAGATTGTGCTGGAGGGATACGTGACCTTGGGGGAGCTTCGGACTGAGGGGCCGTTTGGGGATCATACGGGGTTCTATTCGCTGGCGGATGAGTATCCGGTGTTCCATGTAACTTGTATGACGCGCAGGAAGAACCCGGTGTATGCGACGACCATTGTGGGGCCGCCTCCGATGGAGGACTTTTATATGGGCAAGGCGATTGAGCGGATCTTTCTGCCGCTGATGCGGCTGCAGTTGCCGGAAGTGCGGGACATCTGCATGCCGGCGGAGGGCGTGTTTCATAACCTGATTCTGGTTTCGATCCGGAAGAGTTATCCGGGGCATGCGCGGAAGGTGATGTCGGCAATTTGGGGGTTGGGGCAGGCGATGTTCAGTAAGTGCATTGTGGTGGTGGATGAGCAGGTGGATGTGCAGAACGTGAGTTCCGTGGCATGGCAGGCCTTCAACAACATAGATCCGGAGCGGGACATTCAGTTTACGTTGGGGCCGGTGGATTCGCTGGATCATGCGAGCCGACTGGTGAATTATGGATCTAAGATGGGCGTGGATGCGACGCGCAAGTGGGCGGGGGAGGGGTTTACGCGGGAATGGCCGGGCGTGATTGAGATGAGCGCGGATGTGAAAACGCGCGTGGATGAGATGTGGAAGCGGGCGGGGTTGAAGTAACCGCTAGTGAGTTAGGGCGTAGACGATGTAATTAACGCCGATGCGCATACCGAGAGAGCTGTACTTTTCGGGGTATTGGGGGTTATCGGCATGTTCCCAGGAATCGCCGAGATCCATGTTGTGGCAGATGGCGACCATGAGGCGATTCTTATCGTCGTAGATGCCGCGCCAACGGGGCTGGTAACCATCCTTTTCGTAAATACGGCCGGAGTAAAGGAACTGCTGGCCGGGAACCTGGAAGCGGCCTTCGAGATCGTAGAGGGTGTGGAAGATGGGATCGCTGTTTTCGATTTCGACGATGGGGCGGTCGGGGAAGACGCGGTTCATGCTGGCTATGAAGACGTCCCATTCCTGGGTACCGTGGAAATCGTCGCACATGAAGAAGCCGCCGCGAAGGAGGTAATCGCGGAGTTTGGCGGCTTGGGAATCGGAGAGGTTCCAGTGGCCGACTTCGACGCCATAGAGCCAGGGCCAGTTATAGACATCGTCGCCATCATCGAGATTGACGGGCTGTTCGACGCTGCGGGCGGAGACGCGGGTGAGGCGGCGGACGGCGGCGGAGAGGTGGCGATCGGACCGGGGATAATCGATGGTCCAGTTGGACGAGCCCTGGGTCCAATCGCCGCCTTCATGCCAGCCACCGCGATAGCCGCCGCGGGTGGGGGGGTACATGAGGCGCGCGAAGACCCATTCGGTTTTTTCCTGAAAATCAGGGGGGAGTGGGAAATTCTCGTATTCGTAGCCGGGATATTCGCGGAAGGGCTTTTGGAAAGCGTAGAGGCCGGTCAGCAGCAGAAGGCTGGAGAGGGCGGCGGCGAGGATGGTTCTGAGTCTCATCGTGCAGAAGCACAGCCGAATTGTCTTCAGGGTAGCACGCGACTTTGTTAAGCTTACTGGAGAGAACATGGTGGGTATAGCTCAGTCGGTAGAGCGCCGGATTGTGATTCCGGAAGTCACGGGTTCGAGCCCCGTTACCCACCCCACCTTTTGAAGCCTGAGAGCCTTAGTCACGCTCCAGCCCGGGACGTGGTCGAACGTCTTCGCGCGCTGGAAAGCCGTCTTGACACACTCAGTGGCGCCCCCGGATTCAGGATTCAGCCCTTGCGCGATGCATTCGCCCTGCATGCGGTGAACCGGGGCAAGCAGTACGCTGAGGCGTTGAGGCAGGCTAGCGGCTTTGCGTTGGAGATTGCACGAAGTGTGAATTCCCAAGTGGAGTTGCGCCTGAGCGGGGTTGCCGACAAGGCCGCGAGTGTGTTGCTGGAGAAGCAATTTCCAGCCACGGGCCGGGACCACTCGCGGATTGCGGAACAGGAAGAGATGCTGCCGGGAATGCTGGAGCAGTTCGCGGAGCTGCGGCGGTCCGTTGAGGCGCGGGGCGAGAAGCTGGATGCCGCGCTTGGGCGTGTGGACGAACTTTGGCGGCAGCAGGATGCGACGGGACACGGCGGCTGGCGCGTGGTGATGCGGGCAGTGGGGGAGCGGGTAGAGTTTGAGAAGAACCAGCAACCGGCCTTCACGGACCAGTACCGGGGGGATATTGCCGGCGAGGTGCTTCCGCCCGCGGTTCCGGGACTGAAGTGTGCGCGGTGCGGGAGCGCGAGCGTGCGGCGCGTGCGGCGCGAGACCATGCTGGAAGAAGCGCTGCGGCTCGGGTTTATTGCGCCTTACCGCTGTTCTGTTTGCGGCGAGCGGTCATTCCACTTCCGCTAGACCGTTATGAATGTCGGCTGAAGCGGCGGAGCCGGAAAATTTCCGCGACGGATACCCAGAGATCAAGAAAGCCCAGGCCGCTGATGGCCCCCTTAAAAAACGGGTTATGCCACCATTCGTTCCAGCGGGCGAGCTGCAGGGTGGGGGACATGGCAAAGAGGTTATGGTCCCAATCGTCGGTCCAGGGATAGATGACGAGGAAGAGGCCAAGCTCCAGGCAGAAGATGATGAAGACCACGGCCCAGACCTTTTGAAACCAGTGGGGCTTGGCGGGCGGGGGAGCGGCGGTTGTGGTGGCGCCCGGTTCTTCGGTCATGAGCGGGAACTCCGCAGGCGGACGGGCCCGAAAGAGAAGCGGTGGAGAGGACAGGGGCCGTGGCGATCGAGCGCTTTCAGGTGCTCGGGTGTTTGATAGCCTTTGTGGCGGCTGAGCCCGTATTGGGGGTAAATGTCGTCCCATTCGCGCATGGTGCCGTCGCGGAACACTTTGGCAATGATGGAGGCGGCGGCGATGGCGTGGCAGCGTTCATCGCCCTGAACGATGGGGAACTGGGCGACGGCGACATCGAGCGGGAAAGCGTCGACCAGGATGTAATCGGCCGCGGGCTGGAGCTGTTCGACGGCGAGCTTCATGGCGAGGCGGGAAGCATGGTGGATGTTGATGCGGTCGATGGTTTCGGCGTCGACGGATGCAACAGCCCAGGCGATAGCACGTTCCTGAATGCGGCGGGCGAGCACTTCGCGGTGGGCAGGTTCTACCTTTTTGGAATCGTCAAGACCACGGATAGGGCGACCGGGACAGAGAATAACTGCTCCGGCTACGACGGCACCGAACAAGGAACCGCGGCCGACTTCATCGGCACCGGCGACGGACACAAATCCGCGCGAGCGCAGATCCAGCTCAAGCGAGCCATCGCAGATCCAAGTGCCCTTTCCGAGGGGCTGCTTCAGAGCGAGCCTTTTAGATGCGGACCCGTTAGGAACGTTCTTTGAGCCGAGCGGCTTTGCCTTTGAGACCACGGAGGTAATAGAGTTTAGCGCGGCGGACCCGGCCCGTGCGAACGATATCGATGTGATCGATTGTGCGGCCATGCAATGGGAAGATGCGTTCGACGCCCTGGCCGAAGCTAAATTTCCGGACAGTGATGGTGTCCCCGAGGCCGGTATTGTTACGCGCGATGAGGGTGCCTTCGAAAATCTGGATGCGCTCTTTTTCGCCTTCCTTGATTTTGACGTGGACCTTCAAGGTATCGCCCGGACGGAAGACCGGAATATCCGTTCGGAGGTGTTTCTTGATGAAATTGCTAAGTAACTGATTCTGCATGACTAAACCTAGAGTGTACACCAATCGGGGTGGAAACGCACTGGTAGGCAGAGCCGCAGAGGATAGAGGTTGGAGCCGGGCTGCCTGGTGTTTTGCGGCGGAAACGCATGTCAGGCAGCGGCGCGGAGGAGGGGAGAAGGTGTTTCGGCGGTGCAATCTTCCTTGGTAAAAACGAAGCCATTTGGATCTGGCTGTTCGGTGAAGCTGGGCGATTCAGCGGTTTCGAGATAGCTGGATTGTGCGATGACCCGGCGGAGGTCCTGGGCGGTGTTGAGACTATGGAGCGCCTGGAGGATTGTACGCTGGAGCCGGGCTGCCTGGTGCTGCAGATTGCGGATCTGCTTTTCGCGCTTTTCGTAGCCGTGAGCGGTGATGAGGGCGTTGCGCTGGTCAGCGTTTTCGATGGAAGCCAAGTGGGCGGGGATCTCTTCGAAATGGGCGAGTGCGATGAGATTGGCTTCGAGCGTGTGAGCGCGTTCGAGGCGCCATTGGGCATCGCAAAGGGTTTGGAGGAGGAGTTCTTCGTTGGCACCTGCCGGGGCGAAATCCTGGAAGAGTTTTGCGCGGAAAGCTTCGAAGGCTTCGGTGCTTTCCCCGGGGAGGACTACGGTTTGGCCGGTGAGGCCGTGGCGGAGCGAATTAAGGGAGGAGGCGAGCTTGCCTTCGGAGGTGCGTGGTCCGGTGGAAAGCTGAGAATTTTGCTGGTTGGCTAGAACTTGCGCGGCGGATGACATGGCGATATGTATCTCCGGCTTCAGGGGAGCACACGGGAGGAGCGAGTTTGGGGGAGAAAAAGCGTAAGTTGTTGAGTAAGTAGGTAAAAGAAAATTTATATTTTTGTGGATGAAAATGAATGGTACTCTTTTCGACGAATGTCGATAGCCGAAAGCCGCTGGGATTTTCTTTGGCGGCATTGCCGCACACCGCTGGCGCTCTTGATTGTTCTTTTGCCGCTTACGCGGGGCGCCATCCGTAGTTTTCCTTTGTATGACGATGCGGGGTTTCAGCTCATTGTAAAAGAGAATGGGGTGAACTCGGTGAGGGCCGCGCTTACCAACCGCCCTGTGTTTGGCTGGCTGTTTCAGAAAGCGATTCTTAGCCCGTATTACCAGCTTGGCGGGTTCGTTCTGCAGTTCGTGGGATGGGCTTTGTTCGGGATGGTCACGATGTGGCTTTGGAACAAACTGTTTCCGGAGTTGCGGCGGTACGCTCCGCTGGCCGCATGCCTGGCGGTCGCGCCGATTCTGGTGAAGAGCCAGATGGAGACGTGGCTATTCGTGTTACCCGTAAATCTGGCAGTTATACCGGCGTATGCGGCTGGGCTGATTCTGTGGCGTTACGTGGAAGAGAACAACCACTTGGGCTATTTGATGCTTGGCTTATCGGCATTGATGACATTTGCAGGGGCGATGCTGAGCGAATACGCGTTTCTTGCGACCATTGCATCGTCGTTTTTTTTAATTTCGCTGGCGTGGCCGGCGGACAAGGCGAGACGCATCCGCATTGTGCAAAGCGTAGGCGCGCTGGCGATATCGGCCTTGATCGCGCATTTTCTGTTCGCGCGGATTGCGGATGCGCATCCGACGTATGGGACGGTTAGCTTTGCTCCCCCTGTTTCGGAAATTATTTTGCATTTGCCGACCTACCTGGCGAGAGTCTTGAGGGCGTTTTGGCATGCGACGGTGGGGGCTTACGGGCAGGCGCTGGCTGCGGCGGCTGGCCAATCGGCGCGAGAGAACATATCGCCCGGAACGATCCTGTACCCGCTGGCGGTCGGGTGCATTCTGATGTTTGTTTGCTGGCCTGGGAAGGGAGAGCAGGGGAGCCCGGGCAAGGCCACTGTCGGAATTTTTTCATGGGGGCGCGCGGCGGCGTTCGCGTTGGCTTTGGCCGCCACTCTGGCGCCGGCTTATCTATTTCGCCCGGTTTTGATGGGCCGGGACCTTCACCTGGAAGAGTTAGGTACGCGTGTCTATTTTGTGGCGGCGCCGCTTGCGGCGGCGCTTACGCTGCGGATGTTGCTTGCGATCTTGCGCCACAGATATTGGTTTGTGTTACCGCTCGCTTTAGGATTTCTGGCGGGAGACGCGGTACTGAAGGAGGTATCGGCAACGGCTTCGGCAATCCACACGATGGAACAGATAGGGCCGGTTTTAGAGCCTTACGTGAAGGCGAACCCCGATCTGACGGTTGTGCTGACTCCGGATTATTACGCCCGCGATGTAGAGGTGACCTATCGAGCGTCAGCTTCCTGGCCTGCGGATTTGAGCCGCAGGCTGCTGATTTTGTGGGATGGACGGCTCCCCACGGTGATGCCGGGCCATCATGCCATCCGCGGTGAAGGCTGTGCTCAGATTACCAGTGTCAATCGCAATATGGATACGATTATCCGACGCGGTAAGATTGGCCAATTGCTGTGGCTGCAGCCGACGCCGAGTGGAGGGTTCGCGGTGGAGCCCTACTGCATTACCGGCGGCAACTGACGAAAGAGGGTTGATTATGAGGACACCATCCGAGCGCGAGTACATTCACGAGAGACTGGGCGGTCAGTTCGAGGAAGCTCTTTCGCTTTACGACACGAGGAGGCGAATGGAAGTACTGATTGAAGAGTTTCTTCCGGGCGATCTCCTGAAAGGAAAGAGGGTGCTGGAGGTGGGGACGGGGCTGGGGCATTTTGCGGAGCGATTGGCGGCACGCGGGGCAGAACTGACGGTGGTGGATCTGGGTCCGAATCTGGTTGAGAACGTGCGGAGCCGGTTGGGTTGCGAAGGTTACTGCGCGGATGCACTGTGCCTGACGGAGGTATTGCAGCCGGCGAGCTTCGATGTGGTGGTGTCTTCTGAATGTATTGAGCACACCCCGGACCCCGCGCGGGCCGTCGCCCAGATGCTGGGGATGCTGAAGCCCGGTGGACTCTTGAGCCTGAGCACTCCGAATGTGGTGTGGCTGCCGGTGGTTCGCGCGGCGACCCGATTAGGTTTCCGGCCGTTTGACGGGCTGGAGAACTTCAGCACTTTCGGTTCGCTTCGACGAGTGATTGAGGAAAACGGTGGGCGCGTAATGAGAGAGAAGGGACTTCATCTGTTTCCCTTTCAGATCCCGATGAACCCTTTATCGACCTGGATGGATGAACATTGCCAGTTTGCACGAACTGCCATGATTAATCTTTGTGTGCTGGCACGGAAGGCCGATTAGCTTTGCCTGCAGTTTGGGACAGTTACGTGACTGCTTTTGCGAGCAAAAATGCCGCGCCTGCGGCTGCACTGCCGATCAACGTGGTCTGCACGGCGCTTCGCCAGGCCGGAACTCCGGTGGCCGACCCTTTGGCATAACCGAATACAGCGAGCGAGACCATGGTGAGCGCGACGGAAATCAGCAGTGCCCGAGACGCCTGGTTCACCAGGAAATAAGGCGAAAGTGGAATCAGGCCGCCGCCGATATAAGCTAGCGCGATGGTCAAGGCGCTCTTCCAGGCCCGGCTGGCATCCGGCTCCTCAAGACCGAGCTCAAACCGCATCATGAAATCGACCCAGGCTTCCGGGCGGGCACTAAGTGCGGCGACCAAGGGGGCGGTTGCCGCTTCATCCAAGCCGTACGATTTGAAGACGCGCGCTACTTCGAGCTGCTCTTCTTCGGGCATGTCGATGACTTCCTGCCGTTCACGCGCGCGCTCGGCGACGTAGTGTTCGGCGTCGCTGCGGGCTGCCAGGTAGCCGCCAAGACCCATGGCAATCGATCCAGCGGCGATTTCGGCTAACCCGGCGGTGACTACAATATGGGTGGACGCGACGACGCCTGAAAGCCCTGCCGCGAGAGCGAACGGAACGGTTAATCCATCGGACATGCCGATGACCAGATCACGGACAATGGGGCCGAATTTGAAGTGACGCTCGATATGGGGAGTGGTGGACATGTTTTAGTGAACGGGCAAGCGGCTGCCTACGATTTTGCGCCACTTTTTGATTTCTTCGTGATTACCGCTTAAGAGGACTTCAGGGACTTGCCAACCGCGGAACTCGGCGGGGCGCGTGTATTGGGGGCAATCGAGGATTCCGGGTTCGGAATGCGATTCGTTGGTGGCGGAGGCCGCGTTGCCCAGGACACCGGGATGGAGCCGGGCGGTTGCGTCGAGGATGACGGCGGCGGCCAGTTCGCCTCCGCTTAGGACGTAGCTGCCTATTGAGAGCTCTTCATCGGCCAGGTGGTCTGAGACGCGCTGGTCTACGCCTTCGTACCGGCCGCAGATAAGGATGATGTTGGTGTAGGCTGCCAAGCGCCGGGCATCGGACTGCTGGAAGGTGGGGCCGCTGGCGCTGAGGAGGATGACGCGGTCTTGCGGGGTGCGCGTGGGGAGGATGGATTCCACGGCGTCGAAGAGGGGGGCGGACTTGAGAACCATGCCTTCGCCACCGCCGAAGGGGCGATCGTCTACAGTATGGTGGCGGTCGTGGGTGAAATCGCGGAGGTTGTGGATGTGGATAGAGAGGAGACCTGTTTGGGCGGCTCTGGCGACTACTCCGTGGGAGAACGGGCCTGTGAAGAATTCGGGAAAGATGGTGATCAGGTGGAAGTTCAAGTTGTTAAGTGGACTTCACCGGCCATGGGCCGGCGCTACGTTTATTTCTAGGAGGCCATCCGGGAGATCTACGAGAATTTCTTGTTTTTCCGGGGTGATGCTGACGCAGATTTGCCTGGTGAAGGGGATGAGGATGTTGGGGCCTAACTGGAGGAGGCCGTT
>Ga0123338_10004255_pt1 | contig 12557 bp, 10 predicted proteins | sample grotaG_FD_89793 | JGI IMG/M metagenome (GOLD analysis project Ga0123338, IMG submission 89793) | Glacier valley bacterial and archeal communities from Borup Fiord, Nunavut, Canada, to study Microbial Dark Matter (Phase II) -... | ecosystem: Environmental > Aquatic > Freshwater > Ice > Glacier ... | reverse complement strand
TCTGGTCGCCCGCAGGTTTCGGTTTTCTGTTGCGTCGGCGTGGTTTCTTTTTGACTTCCCCTTCAGTTGGGGGAGCAGCAACAGCCGGCTTGGCAACAGCCGTAGTTGCCTTTTTCGGCGGACGCGCTGCAGGTCGTCCCCCCTTATCATTCCCCCGGGCGGCACCCGGTTTGTCCCGTTTTAGATCCTGAACCCGTTTTGGCCTTGGTGTCCGGACATAATCGAGTACATACAGATCATCATCAGCCCATTCGGTGGGAATCTTGGTTTTAATATACTCTTCAATCGCCTCCAGAAAGAAGGCGCCATCCTCATCTGCCAGAGAAATCGCCTTTCCTGCGGCGCCGGCACGGGCGGTACGCCCGATGCGGTGGACATAATCCTCGCAATCCTGCGGCAAATCATAATTTATAACGTGCGTCACACCGTCAATGTGCAGCCCTCGTGATGCGACATCGGTCGCAATCAGGATCGGGAGCGTGCCGTCTTTGAAGTCGTCGAGGATTTTCATCCGCTTGCGCTGCTCAACGTCACCTGAAATGACCTTGCAGGGAAAACCATTGGCATTCAGGAGGTTGTGCAGATGTTCAGCCTCCCGTTTGGTATTTATAAATATCATGGTGCGTTCCATGCCATCACGTCGCAGAAGCCCCAACAGAAGTGAAAATTTCTCCTTGCGGGAACAGTGAAACAATAGTTGCTCAACCCGTTCGGCGGTCATGGTTTCAGGGGTTACCGAAACCCTGTTCGGCGAGTTCATGAATTCGTACGCCAACTCCATGACGCGGGGGTTGAGGGTCGCCGAAAACATCATGTTCTGGCGTTTTTCAAATGGCGGCAGTTTACGGAGAATAAAGCGGAGATCGGCAATGAATCCGAGATCAAACATGCGGTCAGCCTCGTCAATTACCAGCACCTCGATGTCTTTCAGGCTGTAGATCTTCTGTTTGAGATAGTCGATCAAACGCCCCGGAGTGCCGACGATGATATCGGCGCCGTCCAGCAGGGCGTTCTTCTGCTTCATATAATCAACACCGCCATAAATAGCCTGAACGGCGAAACCGCAGTGGGCTCCCAGCTGTTTGGCATCCGCTTCGATTTGAACAACCAGTTCGCGGGTCGGTGCCAGAATCAAAGCACGTGGTCGGCCGGCCGGGTGTTCGTTTTTCAGCAGCCGGGTGAAAAGTGAAATCAGAAAGGCGGCAGTTTTGCCGGTTCCGGTCTGTGCCTGACCGGCGATGTCACTGCCAGTAAGGGTCGTCGGCAGAGTTTGTTCCTGAATGGGGGTACAGATACTAAAACCGGTCTCAGCAATGCCGCGAAGCACCTGCTCGGGAATCGGTAGTTCATCAAATCGCATACAAGTTCCTTTTTTGTTACATCTATGATTGTTATCTTAACACCATATACTGTGGAGTTACGTCTGGCAATCTAAAGATGATGCCATTACACTCATAAACCACCATAAATCCTTGCCAGAAATGCTTTGACAAAGCGGAAGCCATTCAACTACTATGACGCGAATTTACCTATAAGGATGTCATCTCATGCAGGCTGCACTTACCATTATCGGCGAAGATCTAAAACTGGTTGAACAGCAGTTCCGCAAAGATCTGCAATCAGATGTGCCACTGATTCGGAAAGTCGGAGAGTACGTTCTTTCCAGCGGCGGCAAACGAGTCCGCCCGGCACTGCTACTGCTTGCCGCCCGTTTGAGTGATTACCCTGGCGACAAGGCTGTTCCGCTGGCGAGTGTAGTAGAGTTCATTCACACGGCCACCCTGCTGCATGACGATGTTGTCGACAGTGCTACGCTACGGCGTGGTATCGCCTCGGCCAACACCCTCTGGGGTAATGAAGCCTCGGTACTCGTTGGCGATTTTCTGTTTTCAAAATCATTTTCCCTCATGGTAAATGTCGGCAGTCTCGATATACTGCGGGTCCTTTCCGATGCGACGACGGTGATCGCAGAGGGCGAGGTCATGCAGCTGCTCTGCACGGGAGAGCTGGATCTGACGGAGGAGCGGTATATTAAAGTCGTCCGTTCCAAAACCGCCATTCTGATGTCTGCTGCCTGTGAAGCGGGAGCGATTCTCGGCGCGGTACCGCAGGGTCAGCAGCAGGCATTGGCCGATTTCGGAATGGATCTCGGCATCGCATTCCAGTTGATGGACGATATTCTCGACTATGTTGCCACCGAGGAAGAGTTTGGCAAGAGCATCGGTCATGATCTTGAAGAGGGGAAGATTACGCTGCCGCTGATCCAGACGCTGAGGCACTGCAGCAATTCTGAGCGTGCGGTGATTGCTGCAGTTGTTGAAAAGGATGAAATGTCGCTGGATGACTTCCGCACCGTTTCCGGCCTCGTCAAGCAGTACGGCGGCATTGCCTATACCGTTGAGGCCGCCCGCTTTTACATAAACCGCTGCAAGAGCCATCTGGAGCTGTTTGCGTCATCACCGGTGCGTGAGGCTCTGCTCAGCCTGTCCGAATATATTGTAACGCGCAGCAAATAATTCTGATTTCAGGCCGCTCACTACCCCCTGTCTCACTTCATTGAACTATCGGAGGTTTTATGCAACGGATTATCTTCCTTTTCATAGCTTGTCTGTTCCTGTCTATGGCCGCCTGTTCCAAGACGGATTCGCCCAACTCGCCCAAAATGAGCGCTGTTGCAAAAGAAAAGAGCCCTGCTCCGGATGTGTCTGTCGCCTCGCTGGCCAATGGGAGTATCCTCAAATTATCAGATCTTAAAGGTAAAGTTGTACTGCTTAATTTCTGGGCGACCTGGTGCCCCCCCTGCCGTGAAGAGATTCCCTCCATGATGAAGCTGAACAGCTTAATGACCGGTAAACCGTTTCAGATGGTGGCAATTTCGGTTGATGAAGGGGGCAAGCCGGCTATTGAAGCTTTTTTTAAGGAATCCGGTTTTTCGTTACCGGTCTACCTTGATGAAAGCGGAGCTTCAGCCAAATCATATGGCGTTACCGGGATTCCCGAATCATTTATTATCGATAAGCAGGGTGTTATAGTCAAAAAAATCATCGGCGGATTCGCCTGGGATTCCCCTGAAACAGTCTCATTTCTTGAATCGTTGATGAAATAGGGAGATCCCATGAGCGGTCATGAAGTAACCTACATCGGGGCATTTGTCGCAGGCCTATTGTCGTTTCTCTCGCCGTGCGTGTTTCCGCTGATCCCTTCCTATGTTATGTACATCACGGGCATTTCTTATGCCGATATGCAGGCAGAGCACCCTTCGCACATCATCCGTCAAAAAGCAATTTTCCACTCATTGTGTTTTATCTGTGGCTTTACAGCGGTGTTCGTCCTGCTGGGTGCATCTGCAACATATATCGGCTCGTTCCTGTCCGCGAACGCTATCATTGTCAGAAAAGTTGGCGGTGTTCTACTGGTGCTACTCGGCCTTCATGTAACCGGCCTCTTTCCTCTCAAGTTTCTTCTGGGTGAAAAAAGAGTTAACATCAAGCATAAACCGGCCGGTTATGCCGGGAGTTTTCTCGTTGGCATTGCGTTTGCTGCCGGATGGACCCCTTGTATCGGACCGATACTAGCTGCGATACTGGCTGTGGCTGCAACCGAGGAGAGCGTATATCAGGGGATTTTGCTGCTGTTGCTATACTCTATGGGATTGGGCGTACCGTTCTTCCTTTCAGCGCTTGCCATGAATAAATTTATGGCTGTATTCAACCGCTTTAAAAAATATATTCACATATTTGAAATCATTACCGGAATTCTTCTGATGGTGGTCGGTGTGCTGATCTACACCAACTGGCTTTCCCGTTTATCCGGCTATGCGACTATTTTTTATAAGGGATTTGAGTGAAGGCACACCGCGCTCCACATTCAATTCAGCTGGCCGTTTCTCAACTGGTCGTAACGGAGGCCTTTTATGCCGGTATACTGGAACTTCCGGTACAGCGGTCTTTTACGTCAAAAGGTGCTCCTGATCATCTGGTAATTGATATGGATGGCATGGCGATTGTTTTTGTGGAGGAGGCTGACGTTATCAAAGCCCATCCGGTGCTTGAGTCACGTTTCAGCATGTTTCCGCGCGGCATAGGTGTCACACTCCATTTTGAAGTGGTTGATATAGAGGATATACGTGATGCTATCATGGAGGAAGGTCTTGAGGTCCTCTATCCGCTGGAAATCAGGCCATACGGTGTCAAGGAGATGTGGTGCTTTGATCCGGACGGCTATCTGATCGTCCTCGATGAATCGATGCCGGTACAAAAAAAGGTTGAGCAGTAGCTCAGCCTTTTGTTTTTAGCAGATGAGTGGATAAATTCAGATAAAAGTGGGGGCAAGCTATGAGTGAGATGATTTTCCTGCTGCTGCTTTTTGGTCTTCCGGCCGCTATCGGGTTCAAACTGGCAATTTCCAGAGGTAAAAACCCCTTGTTATGGGGACTGCTGTCCGGGGTTTTCCCTTTTTTTCTGGTAGTTCTCCATTTTCACAAGCCGACCAATGAAATACGCGGGCACTTTCGGAAATGCGGCAATTGCGGCAGAACTTTCCCCTGGAAAGCTACTGTCTGCAAATACTGTGGAACAGCAGTTTCCGATTCGGAAACGATTTAATTCAGATCACGGGAATTCTACCAGGTCTGTCAGATGTTTATCCGCCCCTAAATAAATTTTTAATCTTGCTAAAACAGCCACTTTTCAGTATGTTTATCGCAATAAAACGCCCATTTCATTTAATTCGGAGGAAGCATGCCCAGCCAGCCAGGCAAGACAAAATTTCAGGTTGATCTGCGTCAGCATCTGCGTGACCAGAACATCAGTGGCAATCTTGTCCACCTTATCTGTGAAATTGCCGAAGCAAGCAAATATGTGATCAACGCTGTTAGAACCGGTGACCTTGGTGTGGCCGGTACATCCAATCTGTACGGCGAAGAGCAGCTTGCTCTTGATGTTCTTTCTGATCGTATTCTGCGCAAACGTCTGCAGCATTCAGGGGTTGTGTGCAACATCGCATCCGAAGAGATGGACGATATCTTCCAGGTGACCAGCAACCCGAAGGGAATGTTTTCAGTCGCCTACGACCCTTTGGATGGTTCTTCGCTGGTTGATGTCAATCTGGCGGTAGGTACCATTGTCGGCATATACCAGGGGGATGATCTGCTTCAGCCGGGTCGAAAGATGGTCGGCTCAATTTATATCCTCTACGGGCCGCGCGTCTCTTTGGTCTATTCGGTCGGCAAAGGGGTATTCGAATTCACAATGAATCAGCTGATGGAATATACGCTTACCCGTGAGAATATCCAGATGAAGCCGTGCGGCGATATTTATTCTCCTGGTGGCCTGCGCAAGAAATACAGTGAGGGTAATGAGCGCTTTATCAAATATCTTGAAGATAAAGGTTCTAAGCTGCGTTATTCCGGCGGATTTGTGCCGGATATCAATCAAATCCTGATGAAGGGGAAGGGTGTCTTTATGTATCCGGCACTCAGCGATTCACCTAACGGCAAGCTGCGTTTGCTGTATGAACTCAACCCGATGGCGTACCTGATCGAACAGGCGGGGGGTGCCGCCACAAATGGCGAAATTCCAATCCTTGACATTATTCCTGAAGGTCTCGATCAGCGCTGTCCGGTATATATAGGTTGCCGTGAAGATGTTGCCAAGGCAGCGGAGTTTTTGAACGGTACCTGTTAAAGCGAAAGACGCCATGCACAATTCTGATCAAAAACCTGATATTCTGCCTCAGCGCCTCTGCAGTGAGATTCAACTTTTCGATCTGTGTGATTTGGATTCCTGCAATCATAGAAGCGGTCGTTACTGTACGGACCCTGCATTACTGGGGCGTTTCGAAAAGATAGCCGAGGATGAACACCGGGTTCCTGAGCGTTATACTGCTGAAGAGACTGATGATGCGGAAGCGGATGACGGTGATCGGTATGATGAGGATGATGAGGATGATGATTTTGCGATGGAGAATGTAGAGGGTGGGGAGGATGACGCCCCGGAAGAAGAAGAGTAGTGAGCTTTTTTTGCTTGATGCCTACCACGGGGGCCGGATTCGTCTGGCCTCCCTTTTTTATAGAAATAGCTTTCCTGCACACTCCTCCCACTGTTTACGGGGAATCGAAAGAAACAGGTCGGCGATGGCCGGGTCGAATTGGGTCCCCCGGTATTTGAATATTTCGGTAGCGGCCGTGGCAAAGGGGAGTGCCATTCGGTACGGGCGATTGGATGTCATTGCATCCAGCGTGTCAACAATAGAAAAGATGCGGGCGCCGATCGGAATCTGTTCCCCTTTGAGCTGTTTCGGGTAGCCGCTGCCATCAAAACGCTCATGGTGGCTGAGGATAATATCGGCCGGTGCCTTTAAAAAGTCTATCTCTGACAAAATGGCATAGCCGACTTGCGGATGCTTGCGCATTTCGATCCACTCGCCATCATCAAGCTGGCCAGGTTTGAGCAGGATGTTGTCGGAAATGCCAATTTTCCCGATATCGTGCAGCAGCGCTCCCTTTGCCAGATCATGAAGTTCCCTGTCGGCCATCCCGAGCCTTTCCCCAAGCAAAGCGGCAAAGTTCATAACCCGTTCCGAATGAGATCCAACTTCCCTCTCACGAGCATCGAGGGCTTTTACCAGTGCGGTCAGGGTGTTGTCATAGGCGCTGGAGAGTTCACTCATTGTTTTGCGGATCTGGGCGGTCTGTTCCATGACCTTGTACTCAAGACTTACCTGATAGGTTTTCTTTTCAATAGCGAGGGTGCGCCGTTCGATCAGATTTTTTACGGTCAACACCACGCGATTGATGCCGAACGGCTTGGTTATGTAGTCATCAGCCCCGAGGTGTACACATTCCATGGCGGTATTCATATCGGAGAGTCCCGTGATCATCAGAACAGCGATATCCGGGTTGGCTTTCTTCAGGTCACGCAGCAGTTCAACTCCGCTTCTACCGGGCATCATTATGTCTGAAATGACGAGGTCTACCGGTTGTTCCCCCAAAAGCACAAACGCTTCGTCGACATCGGCCGCCTGATGACAAATATACTCCTCCTGCAGCAGGGCGGAAGAAAGTAAATCCCGAATCATCTCTTCATCATCAACAATCAGAATATGTTGCTTCATTCCTTTTGTCTCCATGTGTGGTGGGTTCATGAATCAACTCATTTCTGCAGAAAGTTGGCAAGACCCCTCAGAAGTTTTTCTCTGTCCGGCAGCTGTTATGATGCAACCTTCTTCACTCTTCTATCATTCAATTGTCATGTTTTCAAGTGGCATGACCTATGGTATATAATGAAACGCGGTTCAATATCCACACTCCGTTAACTTTCGGCCACTCCGGGGGATCCATGTACCGCTATACTCTTTTGAATCTTTGACCGCCATGTCACGCCGCTGGCCGTTCCTGATCCCCTTTCTGTTCATGACTGCCGGTATGACTCTGTCCGCACTCAACGGCATTTTTTTCGATATAACCTCCCTGTTAGCTGTTTTTACATGCCTGCTGCTCGCATCCTTTCTGCCTAATTCGGAGATTTTTTCTGCCTGCGCCGCTCTGTTTTTCTTTTTTTTTGGCCTCTTCGTCCTGCATCCCTGGTTATCTCCCGAAACTTCCCCAGACTCTATCAGTTATAAAGCTTCCGATAGCCCCATAACCATCGAAGGTGTTATTTCGGCACGCCCTTCAGTTGCTCCTGAAGGAAGTCGCCTGACCGTTCAGGTAGAACGCGTATTCAGCAAAGATCGGGCGGAAACGGCGTCCGGTTTGTTATTACTGTATGTCAGTGAGGGAGATGTTTCGCTGACCCGTGGAGACCGGATCCGCTTCATCTCCCGTGTCTCTGTGCCGCGCCGGTTTGGCCTCCCGGGCGAATTCGATTATTCACGCTATCTTGCGTTACAGGGAATATCAGTTACCTGTCGTGTCCCCTCCCAAAGCGATATTGTCCTTATTCGTGCTGCCGCAGTGGAATCATTGCAACGTATAATTGACATGAGAGCACGATTACTGGGTGACGCTATCCGGCGTTCGATTCCTGATGAACGGGTCTCTTCAGTCCTGACGGCGTTGCTTATCGGCGACCAAAGAAGGATTCCACGCGATCTGTCCGATGCCTATACCAGGGCGGGAGTCAGCCATATCCTGTCAATTTCCGGTTTCCATGTCGGCATTATTGCGGCGTTCATAACGGTGCTGGTGATGTGGCTTCTGACCCGGTTTGAGTACCCGGCGCTCCGCTGGAATGTCCGCAGAATTGCACTATTGATTGCCGTTCCTGCTATGCTGGCGTATCTGCTCCTGACCGGCTCTGCTCCGGCAACGGCGCGCTCCGTGATCATGTTGACTGTTTTTGCTGCAGCGCTCTTCGCGGAGCGGGAGCAAGATTCAATCAATACACTCTTGCTTGCGGCGTTTTTTCTGGTTGCTATCAATCCACCGACCCTTTTTGACGTCTCATTTCAGCTTTCTTTTCTGTCGCTGTGGGGAATACTTGTTGCTGTCCCGCTGATCATGAAGCGTACCGCAACCGTAAACACTCCCTGGCTGCGCAGCCTGATCCAGTTTGTCGCTGCATCTGTTGCCGCTTCGTGCGTAACCCTGCTGCCGGTACTGTTTATCTTCAAGGTCGCTTCGCTCAACGGAATTCTGACCAATTTTCTGATTGTGCCGCTTCTGGGGTACGGTGCTGTGCTGACCGGATTTATCGCGCTGCCTCTGGTTCTGCTGCTCCCGTCGACCGCTCCCCTGCTGCTCTGGCCGGCAGCGACGCTGGTTGCCATCTCGAACCGGTTTATCATCTGGTGTACCTCCCTTCCGGTACTTAATTTTCACGGCATCACCGGCTGGGATATGTTCTTTTTCCTGCTGTTCATGACCTGTATGACTTTTTTGAGGGGCAGAGTATTCCTCCCGGTTTTGGGGATAATGATTCCGATCTGTGCATTGACCATGCATCTGTACGCTGCCAACGCTACTGATGGCCGCCTGCACATTACGATGCTCAGTGTCGGCCAGGCCGAATCAATGCTGGTGCGACTTCCGGATGGTTCGACTCTGCTCGTGGATGGAGGGGGGTATCTGCACGATACCGGTCACGATTTCGGTCAGCGGATGCTGGCACCGGCGCTGGGAGCATTGCACGTCGGGCGTATCGACAAGATGATAGCCACGCATGATCATCCCGATCATAGCGGCGGTCTCCCTTTTGTAATAAAGAACTTCACTGTCGGCGAGTTCTGGAGCGGCAGTGATGTGTCTGCCGAGATACGAAGTGAGCTGAATAATAGGAGACGGGTGCTGCAGCGTACGGTTGCCGCCGGGGATGTTGTCACGCTTCCCGGCCCTGTCACCGTCACGCTCCTTTCACCGCTCAGGTCGGCGCAGACGGCGGCAGGGAACGACGAATCGAGCGTAAATGAACAGTCGCTCGTGTTCCGTCTCAGCTATGGCGCCTTCAGCATGATCTTTTGCGCCGATGCCGGTTTTGAGGCTGAAGAGCGGATGCTTGCCGGCCATAATGAGCTGCAATCGACTGTTCTTAAGGTTGGGCATCATGGCAGCCGCTACTCAACGTCGGAGGAGTTTCTAGAGCGGGTGCATCCGCGAGTGGCGCTGATTTCTGCCGGTGCCGGGAACCGCTTCGGACTACCTTCGGCACGGACGGTTGATCTGCTGAGATCTAAAGGGATTCCTACCTATCGCACCGATCGTGATGGAACGATTGAACTTGTCACCGATGGAGTCAGCTGGTCAGTTTCAACCCCCTACAGGTAAGACGTAAATATTTTGCCGTTTGACTCCGTACAGTGAAATAGAGTACATAGATACGGTGATTATAAGCAATTTCCTTTATTGAGCGACGTTAAATGGATACGATCCTGTTAGTTGAAGATGATCGCTTTTTTCGGGAAACGTTCTCCAACCTGCTGCAAGCCGAAGGGTATCAGGTTGAGACAGCTTCCTGCGGGAACGACGCGCTTGAGATGCTTGCCGACGGGCAGTATTCGCTGGTTATTACCGATCTGGTCATGCCTGATATCAGTGGTCTTGAGATCCTTTCACGAGTCCGTGAAAGCCATCCGACGGTCGATGTCATCATGGTCACCGGCAATGCTAATCTGGAGTCAGCGATCTTTGCCCTGAAGCATGGTGCCCGTGATTACCTTGTGAAGCCGGTCAATCCTGATGAGTTCAGACATTCCGTTGCCAAGTGCATCCAGCAGCGTCGTCTCCTCGATGAAAATGACGAGCTGAAAAACATGCTTTCGCTGTTTCGCGCCAGTCAGGCCATTGCCGGCTGCCTGGACAGAGAACATCTCTACTACCTGCTGGTTGAAACTATCGCCCGCGAAGCGGGGCTAAGCCGTGCCCTCGGTTTTTTCATGGTTGAAGGCGTTCTTGAACTCAAAATTACCAAGGGGATTTCCTCCGCATTAGGCAAATGTCTTTCGGAAGAGATTAACTCACAGTTTGCCGCTTCGACAGCGGCAGAGTTTTCAATCCAGCATCTGCCTCTTTCATTGCCGTACAGCTTGGAAGGTTTCACCGAAGCCTTCCTGATTCCGGTAGGATGTCATGCCGCGCCGTTCGGCATGATTGTACTTCTGAATAACCCCTCCTGCGCGCTTCCTGATGGTGCGAAATACAGAAAAAATATTCTGTTTTTGATCGAACAGTCGTTGCGCGCCTTAGAAAATGCTGAAACGTTTTCAAAAGCAAAAGATCTGTCATTTATTGACGATGTCAGCGGCCTCTATAACCATCGCTATCTCGATGTTGCTCTTGAACGTGAAATGAAGCGGGTTGAGCGGTACGCCTCGCACCTGGCGGTTCTTTTCATCGACGTGGATTCGTTCAAGCAGGTAAACGATGCTCATGGACATATGGTCGGGAGCAAGGTGCTGGCAGAATTCGGTGCACTGATCAAAAAGACGGTCCGTGATGTTGATATCGTTATTCGTTACGGTGGCGATGAATATACCGCCATTCTGGTCGAAACGACCTGTGACAAGGCCGAGCTGGTTGCCGAACGTATCCGGAGGCAGGTCGAGGCACATCATTTTCAGGGGGCGGAGGGAGATGGCATTCGTTTGACCTGCAGCATCGGCTATGCCTGCTGTCCTGATGATGCCGCGTCGAAGGATGCACTGCTTGAGATGGCCGACAAAGCCATGTATGTCGGCAAAGCATCCGGAAAAAACTGTATCCAGCACGTACTCTCCTGACCGCAGCCAGTACTGCCCGAGTCCGGCCCGCGGTTTTGCCGTGCAGTCTGGGCTTTTTACGTTTTTATCTACTAATGAGGTGATCTGTGGCACTTACAGCAGTCAAAGGTTTTAATGATATTCTCCCCGACGAATCCGGGCGCTGGCAGTATATTGAACAGACGGCCCGCCGGATCTTTGAGCTGAACGGTTTTGGTGAGATCCGGGTTCCGGTGATGGAGAAAACCGAGCTTTTCTGCCGTTCGATCGGCGATGCGACCGATATTGTCGAAAAGGAGATGTACACCTTCACCGACAAAGGTGAAAACAGCGTCACTCTAAGGCCGGAGGGAACCGCCGGAGTCATGCGCGCGTTCATCGAACATAAACTGTATGCGCAGGACCCGATTGCAAAGCTGTACTATATGGGGCCGATGTTCCGCTATGAACGCCCTCAAAAAGGGCGCTACCGGCAGTTTCATCAGATCGGCGCCGAACTCACCGGCGTACACGACCCGTTGGCAGACGCGCAGGTATTGAACATGCTGACGGCATTTTTTCGCGAAATCGGCTTGACCGAGCCGACGCTTCAGATTAACTCGCTCGGTTGCCCGGAGTGCCGTCCCGCCTACCGCAACGCTTTGCGGGGTTTTCTCGAAGAGCGGATGGAGCATCTCTGCGAAGATTGCAAACGGCGCTTTGCCACCAATCCGCTCCGCACACTGGACTGCAAGGTGCCGGGCTGCATTGAGGCGACTGCCGGGGCGCCGTCGGTACTGGAACATCTCTGCAGCGGATGTGACCATCATTTCAGCAGCGTACGCCGTTATCTCGATCTTTCGTCTACCCCGTACAGTATCAATTCCCGCATGGTGCGCGGACTTGATTACTACACCCGTACTACCTTTGAAATGGTTACCGGCCTGCTCGGTTCGCAATCTGCCGTTGCCGCGGGGGGGCGTTATGACGGTCTGATCTCGCAGCTCGGGGGACCGGCCATTCCCGGAATCGGCTTTGCGATGGGGCTTGAGCGGGTTGCTCTGCTGCTCGGCAGCCAGGAGTTTACCTCTACGCCCGACCTGTTTATCGCCACGATGGGGGGAGGGGAGCGTGACGTCGCATTCCGCCTGATGGATGGACTGTTGAAGTCCGGAGTTCGCGTCGAGATGGATTACGAAGGGAAAAGTCTGAAGAGCCAGATGCGCCGGGCCGACAAGCTCAAGGCGCGCTATAGCGTTGTAATCGGTGAAAATGAGGTGGCGGCGGGACGGGCCACCTTCAAACGGATGGCTGACGGTCTCCAGGCTGATGCTGCGCTGACGGTCGGCGAGATACAGGTGTTGATCGGGAAGTTGGAGCAGTGA
>Ga0123338_10004254_pt1 | contig 12557 bp, 7 predicted proteins | sample grotaG_FD_89793 | JGI IMG/M metagenome (GOLD analysis project Ga0123338, IMG submission 89793) | Glacier valley bacterial and archeal communities from Borup Fiord, Nunavut, Canada, to study Microbial Dark Matter (Phase II) -... | ecosystem: Environmental > Aquatic > Freshwater > Ice > Glacier ... | reverse complement strand
GCGGTCGTCTTGCCGGCGCCGTTCGGTCCGATCAGCCCTACAAGTTCGCCCGGTCGCAGTTCGATATTCAAACCATCGACTGCTGTCAAGCCGCCGAATTTCTTGGTCACCTGCGCGCAGTCCAGCACCTGAGCGGTAACGGCAGTTCTAGCCGTCGGCGTCGCGTCGGGAGCATTCGGGTCGGGATCATCTTCAGCCCGTTTTCGAAACAGCGTCAATTCTCCGCGCCCGAATATGCCCTGCGGTCGCAGCAGCATCGTCACCGCGAGCAGCAGAGCGAATGTGACGAGACGGTATTCATCCTTATAGTACTGCGCGATTGGACCCGAGTTCGCCATGCGCAGATATTCGGGAACCGCCGTAAAGAAGACCGCTGTCAGCACCGCGCCGGTAATGCTTCCGAGCCCGCCGAGCACGATCATCACGACGATATTGATCGACAGCACGAAATTGAAAGACTTCGGTTCCAGAAATGCCTCGTTGTGGGCGTACAGGCTGCCCGCAGCCCCCGCCAGAAAAGCCGCCAGCACGAAGGCGGTCACTTTGACGCGGGTCGTGTTGACACCCATTGCGCCTGCGGCGATTTCATCCTCGCGTATCGACAGAAAAGCCAGTCCGTGCAGAGAGCGTTTCAGGTTACGCGAAAGCGCGATCGCGATCGCCGCCAGCCCGAACACCCAGAAGAAGTTGGTGAGTTTGGGTATCCCCGTGAAGCCGATCGATCCGCCCATGTACTGCGTCCACGAAATTTTGTCCGTATTTTCCAGCAGTACGCGAATGATTTCGCCGAAACCGAGCGTCACGATCGCGAGATAGTCACCGCGCAGCCGTAGACTCGGGACGCCGACAATGTAACCGAAGATCGCGGCAACCGTGCCGCCGACGATACAGGAGATCATCAAGCCCAGACCGTTGTGGAGCGCAGGGAAGAGATGCGTAACTGCTGCGCCTACATACGCGCCGACCGCCATGAAGCCCGCGTGACCGATCGAGAACTGACCTGTGAAGCCGTTCACGATGTTGAGGCTGACCGCCATCGTGACATAGATGCCGGAGAGAAGGAGAATGCGAAGCACGAAAGGGTTGAAGACGGGGATGTTGTTTCGGTGCAGGTTCAGGACGGCATCCAGCGCGTATAGTCCGATGGCGACCGCAACGACGACTCCGATCTGTTTGAGTATGCGCTGCATCGGGCTATACCTTCTCCACCGTGAACTTACCGAGCAGCCCGGCGGGACGGAAAAGCAGAATTACGATCAGAATCACGAAGGCTATCGCCTCTTTGTAGGTTCCGAACGGGGATATGCCGACGAAGGTTTCCGCAATCCCCATGATAATGCCGCCGAGAACCGCACCGCCCAGATTTCCTATACCGCCGAGCACCGCCGCGACGAACGCTTTGAGCCCGAACATCACGCCCGTCTGCGGGCTGAAGGGGAACTGTGTCAGCCCGTAGTTCAGGAACCCGCCCGCGCCCGCGAGCGCGGAGCCGAGCAGGAAGGTGAAGGCGATCACGGTATCGGTGTTGATACCCATCAGCGCGGCGGCTTCGCGGTCGAATGAAACGGCGCGCATCGCTTTGCCCATTTTCGTGTATCGCACGATGTAGATCAGCCCGGTCACAAGCAGCAGAGCCGCGCATAGCACGATCATCGCGCCTTTGTTGATCTGGAGTGAACTGTTCCCGATGTGAACCATCAGCGACGAAGAAACCAGGCTTTCGCCGCCCGGCAGCGACCCGATCGTGAATGCCTGTGTACGCGCCCCGACGATCGCCTGACTGCCGTTCTCGATCAGGAGCGAAATCCCGATCGCGGTGATCAGGGCTGTCAGGCGACCGGTTCCACGTATCGGTTTGTAGGCGGAGCGTTCGATGATCACGCCGATTCCGGCGCAGATCACGATGCTGATGACCAGCGCTAGCAGTCCGCCGACGATCACCGAATGATGACCGATCGCAGCGGCGCTGCCAAAAAACTTCTCTGCCAGACGGAGCAGCAAGCCGACGAAAACACCCGACAGCGCGAAGGCAACGCCGAAACCTACCAATCGCAAACCGATCGCTCTGGGATTGCGCCAGTTGCCGCGCATCGACACCAGAAATGCGACGATCAGTATCATACACAGAATGACGGTCGCTGCCTGACTATCGACAGAAGTCGCGGAGAACCCGGTAACGGTGAACAGTCCGACAAATGCGCCCACCATATACACGTCGCCGTGCGCGAAATTGATGAACTGCAGCACCCCATAGACCATCGTATACCCGACGGCGATCAGCGCATAAACGCTGCCGAGTTGAATCCCATTTATCAACTGCTGAATATAGTCCAAACGTACTTTTCCCCTCAAAAACAAATCGAGAACAAATTATCAAACAAAAAGCGAGACGGTACGTTCTCATGAACGTACCGTCGATCGGGCATACAGTGCTACTTCGTCGGCTGTTCGATCGTTGTAACGTACTGGAATTCGTTGCCCTTCACCTGCAGGATCACGGCGGGCTTTTGTGCATTGCGATCGCCATCGATGCTGAACGTTCCTGTCACGCCCTTGAAATCCTTGACTGCCGCAAGCGCGTCCCGAATGCCCGGACCATCCAATGTCTTGGCATGCCGCATCGCTTCCGCGAGCACCATCATCGAGTCATATCCGAGCGCCGTTAGCGCGCCCGGTTTGCGTCCCGGATATTTTTTCGCGTAGGCATCGACCATCGCTTTGACTTCCGGTTTCGAACTATGGATATCCATGTGATCGCTGAGATAAGCGCCCTCGAGCGATGCGCCTGCTGTCACGAACAGGTCCTGCGAGTCCCAGCCATCGACGCCGAGCAGACGCGCAGTAATACCGAGTTCCTTCGCCTGCTTGCTGATCGTGCCTGCGCTTTTATAGTAGCCCGGAACGAGAATGATGTCTGCGTTGGCGGTCTTCAGCTTGGTAAGCTGTCCCTTGAAATCGACGTCAGTGGGGGCGTAGGCGGCTTCCTGCACGATCGTGCCGCCCATCGCCGTAAAGCTTTTTTTGAACTCGGCAGCGAAATCTTTGCTGTACGCGCTCGAGCTGTCGATGAACATCGCGCCGTTTTTTGCCTTCAGGGTATCGGTCGCGAATTTCGCCAGCGCATATGCCTGAAAGCTGTCGACGAAGCACACGCGGAAGATATAGTCGCCGACCTGCGTGACCTTCACATTGGTGGAGGAAGGCGAAACCATCGGTATTTTGTTGTCCTGGCAGATCGGCGCGGCTGCCAGACTGCGACCGCTGGCGATCTCACCGATCACGGCTACGACCTTGTCGCTCGTGATGAGTTTGGTGACCGCGCTGGCTGCTTTCGCGGCTTCGCTTTCGTCGTTCTCATGCTTGAGGTCTATCATTTTGCCGCCGATGCCACCCGCCGCGTTGATCTGATCGACGGCGAGTTCCGCGCCCTCGAGTGTCGTCTTGCCGAAGTCCGCCTCATCGCCGGTGAGCGAAAGGTAGGCGCCAACCGGTATCGTGTTTCCCGAGACGCTGTTGCCGGAGCCACCGCCTGTCGGAACGTTCGTATTGTTACAGCCTGCCAGCACGACTACTGCCAGAGCCAGCGTACCGATCGCGAGCAAACTTCGTCTCACACGTCCCAAACGAAATGTGGAATTGTCAATTATGTCTGCCGACGGCATCAGTATTCCTCCCGGATTACGAATAAGCTCATGGGAATAAGCTCATGGATTGTATGTAAGTTCATAGATTACAAATGAAAACCGAATGCATTCATGTCTCGTGCACTGACACGTCAAAGCTTCCTTCGAAGATCGCCTGCAGGACATCGATACGGTTCAGTGTGCCGATCACTCTGCCGAGGCTGTCGAGCACCGGCAGTCGTTTCAACCGATGCAGTATCAACAGTCGAACCGCTACGGAGGCATCCATATCTTCGGATACGGAGATTGCAGGACTGGTCATGATGTCACTGATCGGTCGATTCGCCGCAAGTTCTGCTTTTGCTCCGCCTTTTGGCCCGTCGGACTCTGTGTCTGCGATGGCAGTCTCGGAATCGGCTATCTGTTTGTGGAAGTTAGACAAAAGTAAAAAGCGAAAAATATCCGCTTCTGAAATCATACCGCACAAAACACCCGCTTCGTTCACAACCGGGAGTTCAGAGACCTGATACAGATCCATCAGGTCGACAGCCTGATTCAGCGTCGCGCCGACCTGCGTTTTGACGACATGGGTTTTCATCAGTTCAAGAGTGCGCATTATTGTCCAACAGCATAGCACATCGAGCGCTCGTCTCGTCAACATCGTCTCGTCAACAGGTGAAAGCTCACGCGATTCGGTTTCTATCATTCGCAATCGAAGTCAGAGGATAAGGGATGGTGGAACGCTGCATTTATAGTTCGACAGGCTCTGGTGTAGTTCCTGCGTGATTCATGTCTCGATTCCTATGCTGGCGACGCGCTCCAACCGTAAGAATGCAGCTGATGCCAGTCAATGCCCCACAGGCTAGCAGTGAGAGGTACATTCCGATACGGAAAGTGTCGGGCTGATACCTAAAGCGGACCATGTGTTTGCCCGGCGACAGAACCACGCCCAACAGCGTGCCATCGGTGCGGTACAGACGGGCAGACCGACTATCAACGAAAGCGTGCCAGCCCGGGTACGCCGTCGCAGAATAAACAAGTAATCCGGGCTGTTCCTCTGCATCGGCATCGAAGCAAATGTCATCGTCATCGGCAGTATCACGTTGAGCTTCATGGCAAATTTCGATCAGCTTTTCGTGCGCGGGATCACCAGCCGGATTCTTCTCAGCCGACTGACCTGTTTCACCATAAGTGGCAGCAGGCGTATTGTTTAAGGGAGTAGCGGAAACGGAGGCGGCATTTTGGAAAGATTCGAGACCTGCAATTTCACTTTCCGTGTTGTTATTCGTGAGCGCTGAACTGTTCACGATCGCGACTCGGGCCGGATCGAAATCCGGTGCGGCCAGCGCGGACTCGACGCGAACCTTGCCCTCCACCGTTCGCACATGCCGCACGATCCATGCGTCGGGAAGCGCCTCACAGTTCTGAACAATATGGAGGGGCACGTGTTTCACGGTTCCCGTGTCAATATAGCGGGGATCTTCGGCACGGAAGCCCGCAGGCAGTATGATCCTGCTGCCGCCAAGCAACCCTATCAATCGCGGCTCATTGGGTTCAGCGCGCTTGAATGCGAATCGTGCCACTCCTTCTATCGCTGCCGCTGAGCCGACGAAGACTGGTTCGTAGCCAGACACGGACAGTACACCTTCTGGCAAGCCGATGTTCGGGATCAGTGTCTGCTTGAGTTCGTGCAGCGACGAAATGTCGGATTCGCCATAATCGCGGTAGCCTTCGGTAATGTATCGCGACCACACAACCTCATATTCTGGGTGATACCAGCGCCCGGTCGATGCGCCCCCCGCCGTTCCTGTCTCTATTTTGCCAGCCATAACAGAAGCTTTTAATACTGGCGGCAAATAGGCTAAATTTGCGGGATCGGTAGTTGGGTTCCAGTCGTGCCCGTACCAGAGCAGCGGAAATGCTGTCAGTATCAGAACGATCATCGTATTTCGTGAGGAGCCATAACGAACACTCCGCAGGAAGCGATCTGCGCCCCCGGCGGTGAGCGCCGCAAGCGCGAACGTCGTCAGAAAGGCGAAGCGTGCTGGATCATGAAAGTTGGAGAGTCCCGGGATGACGTAAAACGCCACCAGATACAGCCCGCCGTAGGCGCCGAATGAGAGCCAGAGTGTCACCAGCATCAGCATCGTCCAAAACCGAACTTGCAGGCGTTTGATCTTGAATGCCGCATACGATGCGAAAATGAGCGGGATCCAGCCGATGAAAAGCGCCGGTTCCCAGGCGTTGCCTGCGCCCCAGTAATCAGCGCTTGCGGGATGACCGAACCAGCGCGGGAAAATCAGCGTCAGCAAATAGATGGGTTTGAATACGAACCGGTTCGCCTGAGCGACGGTCAGCTTCTCCCTCGGACTTTCAAAAATGAGCTGCAAAATCGGCAGAAGCTGGATCGCCGCGATGAGTACGCCGACTGCCAGCGCTGACCCTGACATCAGCAGCATCGTCCGCATTCGGTCTCTGCGCTGAGATCGCGTCGGCAGCAGTGCGGCAAGGTTAAGTACCCTGGCAATTAGATAAACTGCGCCTGTCGCCAAAATCAGATACGCCATCTGCGGATGTCCCGCCAGCAAAAGCAGGCCTGTCGTGACAGAAAGATTGCGCCAGGCTCTGAGTCGCTGCAGCCGCTCACTTGCATCGATACAGCGATCCAGACAGTGCAGCAGAAGCGGCAGATAGGCAGCCGAGAAAATCATCGGCGGGAATTGAAGGCGTCCAACCACTGCGCTGCTGCCCATAAAGGTGATCGCGCCAAGCAGCGCGGCATCCCGCATCAGCGTCCAGCGACATAAGTAACGGTAGCAGAACCAGCCGCACAGGAAAATATGAATGGCACAGCTTACAGCGATATAGCGATCCGCGCTCATGAAGGCGAGCATCAGCGAAAACGGGTAGAACACGTTCATCTGAGGATTGCCGATATAGGGCTGTCCGCAGAGGAGTCCCGGATTCCAGAGTGGAAGCATGCCGTGGAGCAGACGTGACTGCCCGAAGCGATACATGGGGTCGAAGTAGAGCAGTATATCGCCCCAGTAGAGGCTTCTTCCTGACAGCAGCGGATATAAGAGCGCTACCGTGAAGAGCAGCAGCATGGAGAGAGGGCGTAGGTGCGGATATCGGTGTGTCACAGCATAGTAAAATTCAGGATATTTTTCAGGATACCTTGCGGACGATCGCCATCGGGGTCTGTTCTGAGCCCTGACCGAGCGGGTTGTCTCGGAAAGTGGACTGAATAAGCTTTCGATCAAGACCATCGGAAGCGCCGAGGACTTCGACCCCGAGATCGTTAGCATCGATTATCGCTACTTTGCAGCCCAGAGCGACCGCGAGCTCTTTCGCTTCACGATTGGGATTCGCTGGCGCGAGGCTGGCATATTCGTTGTAAGGCGGAAGAGTGTATGGAGTCGGACCGTCGATCGCTGCCGCCTGTCTGCCTGCGACGTGATAGAAGACGCCCCGCACACCGAACGGTTTGGTCAAAACGCTGGCAAGTGAGGCAAGCAGGATACGGGGAGTTCCCACCTCCTGCAGCGCGAGCTGCATCGTCGCCGGGCTTCCAAGACCAATTCCATGTTTGGTTTTCTTGACAAACTTACAGAGCAGTCGCGCCATCGAGCCCGGTCGTATGTCCTTCACAGCAAAGGCGCGTCCCTGGGTGATCGAAACCATTTTTTCGCTGATGCACAGCACATCTTCTGGCTGCAGGAGGGTGGCAGCGTACGTGCGTGTGACGTCGAGAGCACTGTCCTGCGGCCCAATCACATGCGTTCTTATGGGGTAGCGAGCATACGCTGTTCCCTCGATCGTAACGACGAGACTTTTTCCTTCGTTGGGAGCGGATAAAGGATCGAGTTTAGGAATTATAGTTTCGTTGACACTCATAATGTACTGGAAAGGTAATGTGTTCAGGGTTCAAAGTAGATGGCGAATAGCAGTTCATATATTCTATAGGGTACCTTGTATTTAGAAATTTACTATCGATTTCCACTTCTACCATAAAGTTGAGGCAGATTTCCAGAATAAGTGCATTACGGCAAAATTCGAGAGGGCGTTTAGAGTTTTGCCGGTCCCCTGTCGGTTTGGTTTAAAAACTTCCATTTAAGCAGCAAAACGCCCAATGTTCGCAGTTTCAATTTCTGACTTCGAGGAGCTCTCTTCACACAATGCGTGGTGGAAAATGCCTGAGCTATATTCTACGAACGTTGGATGACGATCTTCTTGGTAAGTCAAGTAACGTTTTATCCTTCGTTTCGAGGGCGAAACCGCTTAAATCATGACTTTTAGCGGATTGCGCAACACGCAAAAATTTACTTGACTCACTAACTTACCTTACGCAGACGAGCTTTTTGTGAGGTCGAATTTTCTCTTGCGTAGTGTGTGGACACATCCTAATTTGATCTTGGAGAATTGTCCGCCTGCGTAAGGTGAGTAACTAACGAGTTGTGCTAGTTTTCGCCCAGAGTGGTCATCGAACGCAAAATTGAGTGACATTAACGCTCGCGAAGCAGGGTGTTTTGGCTAAGTGCGAGCAATTCAACCTGTTAGAATGGATTACCGTGCAACAATGAGCAGAAAAATTGTTACTTAACTGCAATCCAGGCGGTGCTTCATAGCCGACATTTGGCTGCATTAAAAACTAGCACATTTCGTTAACTAACATGTGACGAAGTGCAGGAACGAAACTGAACGAAATGGAATTCTTTTTCAGGAGAGTGTATGACCGGTCAAAATAGCGCTATTATCGGTGGAACGGGATTCGAAAGGCTTCCCGCAGAAATCTTCGCCGAAGAGTTTGTCGTTGAAACCGAGTTCGGGATGGTACCTGTGCTCAGTGTTTCGAATAACTATGTCGAGCCGCAGAAGCTATTTTTTCTTTCGAGACATGGCAGTGATCATGCGCTGGCGCCGCATCAGATCAATTATCGCGCCAATATAGCCGCCCTGGTCGAACTGGGGGTCTGCAATATCTATGCGTCCAACGCCGTCGGATCGCTGCGGTTATCGCTTCCGCCGGGCAGTTTTGTGCTCTTCGATGATTTCATTGATATGACTCGAGCGCGTGAACTGACTTTTGCTGCGGAAGGAAAGGACTGGAAACATACGGATTTTTCGGTTCCCTATGATCCGGTACTGCGGCGATGTCTGCTGGAGGAGGCTGCTGCCATTGGATCCCCTGTGCTGCCCCACGCTACCTATCTATGCTGTGATGGACCGCGTTTCGAGAGTCCCGCTGAAATCCGGCTGTTCGCTTCGTGGGGCGCCGATGTCGTAGGAATGACGGGGCTGCCCGAAGCGATATTTGCACGTGAGGCAGGAATGAAATATGCTGCGCTCGGCATCGTTACAAACTATGGAGCGGGACTGACTCGCGACCTGGTCGATCACGGATCTGTTACCGAATTGATGGCATCCAAACTGCCGCTCGTACGCGAGCTTTTGATTGGCTCCTCGGCACGTCTGTATCAAACTGATCAAGTCGGCACGAGATAACCAATCGACGATCCTCGTATCTGCCATATCCTTCATATCCTTCCCTCGGCCACATCCTTGCATTTGCGACGCAGCCACCGCGTCGAGGCACTCTAAACGTCCGATAATGTAAAACCCATTGAATCAAAGTCATATTTTGGGGAGGGGCGTACGCCCCTCCCCAAAATATGAAAAAAACGCGCTCCGCGCCCTTTGAGTTCCCTCGAAGGCGCTTTGCCAGCATGAGCCAGGCTATCAGTCTCCGAACATCAGATAGTACGTTCTATTTGCCTCGGGCGCAAACTCGACAACGCTTCCACCTTCTGTCTCCTGCATTGGAATGAGACGTTTATTCAAAAACACAGAAGTAATTCGCTGGCCTGCGGGAACGCGAACCCGACAGGCGCCCGCTTTCGCTATTTGCAGCGAAGTATCCGTAAGCTTTCCAGCTCTCCATTTCATGCGTACGGTAACTCCACCCCGGGCACGCAGCCCACTGACGGAGCCATTTCCCCATTCCGCAGGCAGCGCAGGGAGAAGGCTGACCTCCCTGGCATGGCTCTGGAGCAGCATCTCAGCTATGCCTGCGGTTCCGCCAAAATTTCCGTCGATCTGGAACGGTGGGTGAAGATCGAACAGGTTACTTGCCGTACTCTCTGAAAGCAGGTACTGCAGATGCTTGGACGCCTCTCGCCCATTTTCAAGCCGCGCCCAAAAATTGATGATCCAGGCACGGCTCCATCCTGTATGACCGCCGCCATGTGCCAGCCGATACTCCAGTGATTTTTGTGCAGCCGCAGCTAATTCAGGCGCTGCACGAACTGTGATCTGATTGCCGGGGTGCAGCGCAAACAGATGAGATATGTGGCGGTGTCCCGGTTCCGGCTCGTCATAATCTTCGATCCATTCCTGAAGCCGCCCTGATTTCGGGGCGACCTGAAGCGGAGCGAGATTATCAATTGCTTCCTTTAATCGGGCACATAATTCGGGGTCTACATGAAGCAGTTTACCTGCCTCGATACATGCTGTAAACAGGTTATGTATGATCTCGAGGTCCATTGTCGCGCCATAAGTGAACATCGACTCGACACCATCGTCGGTTTTGAACCGATTTTCTGGTGAATGCGACGGTGAAGTGACCAGTTTGCCATTCGGACCAGAGACCAGAAAATCGAGATAGAAGCGAGCAGCTTCACGCATCACAGGATAGCCAGACTCCTGAAGATATGCGCTGTCCCTCGTAAATAGGAAATGCTCCCAGCAGTGCTGCGCAAGCCACCCACTGCCCATCGGCCAGATACCCAACACTCCGTCTGCCGGAGCAGTAAAGCCCCAGATATCAGATATATGATGCACGACCCAGCCGCAGCAATTATAATGCAGCCGCGCAGTACGGCTTCCGGGATCGACCAGAGATTGTATGTAATCCAGCAGCGGACGATGACATTCGGATAAATTGGTCGACTCCGCATGCCAGTAGTTCATCTGCAGATTGATATTGAGGTGGTAGTCCGAATTCCAGGGCGGATTCATACTGTCGTTCCACAAACCCTGCAGGTTTGCCGGCAGCCCTCCCGATCGCGAACTGGCGATGAGAAGATATCGCCCATACTGAAAGAAGAGAGCTGTCAGGCCATTGTCTTGATCGCCAGCCTGCAGCGACACAAGGCGTTCATCCGTCGGCAAATGGTCTGGACTATTGCCGCCGAGATCGAGTTCAACGCGCCGATACAGACGTTGATGATCCGCGATATGTACTTGTCGCAGCGCATCGAACGTTTTGCTGCAGGCGCGAGCGATATGCTGACGACACTGCTCCGTGGGATCGTTTCCGCGATAACTGGTGCCTGCGGCAATCAGGATCACCAGGCTGTCGGCTTCTCGCACAACGAGCGTATCGCCCTCATACTCCGTCGTGCCACCGACCGGAATTGCGCTCAGCAGAGCCTGAAAATGCAGACCACGCGGGTCCGCCATCTGGCCACGAAGCAGGAGTGAATTCTTGTCCCCCCGTTCACATCTGGCGTCCTGTTCGCGCTGTAAACTGAGCCGAACATGGATTTGCGCAGGATTATCGCAGCCGAGACGTATCGCAATTACCTGATCGGGATATGAAGCAAAAACTTCCCGGGTGTATGTGTTTTCGCCTGCACGAAACCTCGAGGCTGCTATTCCTGTATCGAGATCGAGATCGCGACGATAGTCTGTGACACTGTGATCACAATCCAAACGGGTGATGGTGAGATCGCCAAGCGACTGATAGGGCGTCAGCTTCGACGGCACACCCATCATATGCGCCGCTGCGAGCGCTGCCGCCTCTTCGTTTTTCCCTGCGAAGAGCAGACGCCTCACTTCTGCCACATATTTTGCCGCCTCCGGATTTGCGTTCTCCTGAGGATGCCCTTCCCACAGAGTGTTCTCATTGAGCTGGATGCGCTCATCATCAGTGCGCCCGAAGACCATTGCGCCCTGCCGTCCATTGCCGACTGGCAGCGCTTCGATCCACGCTTCCGCCTGCTGTCGATACCAGAGCGACAGGCTCGGTGCGGCCGGTTTTGACATACGATACCTCTTCTCACCAGTTGCGTACTGGCCATGTTACACGTTGGGACTGTGAAAGAATGATTTCCAGGGAATCTGTAGGGGCGTTGTCTGCTGCGCCCTCCTGATTCGGGAAGTTAACTATTCACCCTTCTATAGGGGTAGGTATTCGCTGAGAAGCTCGCTCGGTTCATCTCAGACTATGCTTCTTTTCCGGCAGAAATGCGTCGTTTTGCGCCCTGAAAACCTAATACCTACCCCTGTGAACTCTCCTTAAACTTCGGGAGGAGGGAGTTAATGCAGATTCGCGCTAGTGGGCGACAAATTTCAGGCAGGGTGAACGGTTACTTGGGAGGTCAAATATTCACAGGCTCTTTGCTCACAGACCCTCTGCAAGCGCCTTGCCGATTTATCTTCCACTCCAATGCACAGTTCTGTTGAGAAAACTGGGGAAGAGACCGGCTAGTCTATGCGATGTCAGACAGTCCGCTGTCACAAAGATTTCAAGCGATCCTGTCTGGAGCCGAGAGCGCGTTCGTAAAAATCGACGGTTTCCTGTGCCATGCGACGCGCCGTAAAGCTCCGCGCAAAGCGCAGGGCGCCCTGCCTTCCCATACTCGTTCTCAGCTCTTCTTCGCCAAGCAATATCGCTATTTTATCGGCAAGAGAGTTCGCATTATTTGGGTCGAAAAGCAATCCGGTTACTCCATCCTCGACGATCTCCAATGGTCCACCCTGCGCTGCAGCGATGACAGGCTTGCCTGCTGCCATCGCTTCCAGAAGCACAAGTCCGAAAGGCTCGTTGGGACTTGGAAGTACAAAAATATCACACGCAGCAATCAAGTCTTGTGCATCCTCGCGAAACCCGGTAAAAATAACATTCTTTTCTACCTGTGCCTCCGAGACCTG
>Ga0123338_10004252_pt1 | contig 12559 bp, 15 predicted proteins | sample grotaG_FD_89793 | JGI IMG/M metagenome (GOLD analysis project Ga0123338, IMG submission 89793) | Glacier valley bacterial and archeal communities from Borup Fiord, Nunavut, Canada, to study Microbial Dark Matter (Phase II) -... | ecosystem: Environmental > Aquatic > Freshwater > Ice > Glacier ... | reverse complement strand
GGCTTCTTCTTTTCGGCCGCCACCTTGGCCATCGCCAGCGCGGTGCCCGAGTTCGTGCCGCCGATCAGCATGTCGAGCCCTTGCTGGTCGAACCATTCGCGCGCCTTGGCGGCGGCGACGTCGGCCTTGTTCTGGTGGTCGGCGACGAGCACCTCGATCTTCTTGCCGGCCACCGTGCCGCCCATGTCGGCGACGGCCTGCCTGATCATCTCGGCGCCCGCCGGGCCATCGATGTCGGCGTAGAGGCCCGACATGTCGGTGATGAAGCCGATCCGGATCACGTCGCCCGAGATCTGGGCGTGCGCCGGGAGGGCGCCGACGAGGCCGGCGGCGGCAACGGCGCACGCGGCGGACAGTTGATTGAGCTTGAACATGGATGTCTCCTCTTGGAAAGGTCGGTGGGAAAGGAAGGAAGCGATGGTCAGACGCCGAGGTATTCGTGCAGGCGCTCCATGCGCGATGGCAGCTCGGCCTGCGTGAATTGCTGGATCACCTGGCCGTGCTCCATCACCAAGAAGCGATCGGCCAGAGGCGCGGCGAAGCGGAAGTTCTGCTCGACCATGACGATCGTGTAGCCGCGCTGGCGCAGGTCGCGCACGACCTCGCCGAGCTTTTGCACGATCACCGGGGCAAGGCCTTCGGAGATCTCGTCGAGCAGCAGCAGGCGCGCGCCGGTACGCAGGATGCGGGCGACGGCGAGCATCTGCTGCTCGCCACCCGACAGCCGCGTGCCCTGGCTCGACGCGCGCTCCTTCAGGTTCGGGAACATCGCGTAGATCTGCTCGACGCTCATCCCGCCCTGCTCGAGCGACGGCGGCAGCATCAGGTTCTCCTCGGCCGAGAGGCTCGAGAAGATGCCGCGCTCTTCCGGGCAGTAGCCGATGCCGAGGCGGGCAATGCGGTGCGTCGCCAGCGACGCGGTCTCGGTGCCGCGGACCTTGATCGAGCCCCTGCGCGAGCCGATCAAGCCCATGATCGCGCGCAGCGTGCTCGTGCGGCCGGCGCCGTTGCGACCGAGCAGGGTCACGACCTCGCCCTCGTCGACGTGGAAGTCGACGCCGTGCAGCACGTGCGACTCGCCGTACCAGCCGTGCAGGCCGCTGACTTCGAGGAAGCGCGCGGCCATCAGTGGGAACCCGCCAGCTCGGTCTGGGCGCTGCCCATGTAGGCCTCGATCACCGCGGGGTTGCGCGAGACCTCGGCATACGGACCTTCGGCCAGCGTCGCGCCGCGCGCGAGCACGGTGATCGTGTCGGCGATCGAGGCGACGACGCTCATGTTGTGCTCGACCATCAGCACCGTGCGATCAGCGGCGACCTTCTTGATCAGCGCCCGGATGCGCTCGACGTCCTCGAGGCCCATGCCCTGGGTCGGCTCGTCGAGCAGCATCAGCGTCGGCTCCATCGCCAGCGTGGTCGCGATCTCGAGAGCGCGCTTGCGTCCGTAGCTGAGCTCGACGGCGGGGATGGCCGCATAGGGCTCGAGGTCGACTTGGCGCAGCAGCTCGAGCGCGCGCGCGTCGAGCGAGTGCAGAGACGACTCGGGCTTCCAGAAGTGGAACGAGGTGCCGAGCCTGCGCTGCAGGGCCACGCGCACGTTCTCGAGCACCGACAGGTGGGCGAACACGGCCGAGATCTGGAACGAGCGCACGACGCCGCGGCGCGCGATCGCGGCCGGCCGGTCGGCGGTGATGTCGGTGCCGGCGAAGAGGATGCGGCCCGAGGTCGGCGTCAGGAACTTGGTGAGCAGGTTGAAGCACGTCGTCTTGCCCGCGCCGTTCGGCCCGATGAGCGCATGGATCGAGCCCCGGCGCACGCGCAGGTTGACGCTGTCGACGGCGACGAAGCCCTTGAACTCCTTGGTGAGCTCGCGCGTCTCGAGGATCAGGTCGTCGCTCATTGGCGCACCCTTCGCGCTGCGCACTGTCCCGCCGAGCGGGAGGAGCCCGCCTCCGGGCGGCCGTGCGTTGGGCTCACGGGTGGGAAGGCTCGCCGCCGAGCCTTCGCGTGAGCTGGCGCGCGACCTCGAGCGCCGCATCGCGATGCCGGGCGCCGCGGCCGGCGCCGAGCTGCGCCTTGTTGATGCAGACCGCGATGCCGGCGACCGCCTGTCCCGACGCGCCGAGCACGGCGGCGCCGAACGAATAGACGCCTTCGCGCACGGCTTCGTCGTCGATGCTGTAGCCGCGTTTCTTCGTGAGCGCGAGCTCCTTGACGAAGGTCTCGATGTCGCGCGGGCCCTTGCTCGTGAGGCGCGCCGAGAGTTGACCGTCGAAGCGGCGCCGGATCTCGTCGGCGGGCAGCTGCGCAAGCATCGCCTTGCCGCTGCCGGAGAGGTAGGCCGGCAGGCGCATGCCGACGTACAAAGACAGGCCGAGCGGCCGCGCGCTGTTGCGTACGGCGACATAGAGCGCTTCGTCGCCCGACAGCACCGACAGCACCACGGTCTCCTCGGGCGCGGCGCCGCTGTTGCCCCAGAGCGCGTTGAATTCCTGGGCGACGTCGGTGCCGGCGACAAAGGCTTCGGCCAAGCCCATGACGCGCGGGCCGATGAGAAACGAGCCGTCCGCCTGGCGCCTGAGGTAGCCGAACGAAACCAGCGTCGTGCACAGGCCGTGGACACTGCTCTTCGGCAGCGCCAGCTCGCTCGACAGCTTCGCCAGCGTCATCGGCTCGCGGCCGCGCGCGAGGCGGTCGAGCAGCGTCAGCGCCCGCGCGACCGCCGGCACCAGCGGCGCGATCGGCGCGCGCTGGGCGGCCAGCGGCAGGGCATACGGAGCAGCGAAGGACATCGGCTGAGCGAGTGGGCGGGAGGCGATCGGAGCAGTCGGCACGAGGGAACCGGAATTCGACCTGCTGAACCGACTTCAGCGATCAGGACGCGCAGTCTAGGCAAAGGCGAGCGCCGAGCGCCGTCCGTCCCGGGTTAGTCCTGTGAGCGTTTGCCCTAGACAAGCCGGTGTGCACAAGGTCACAGCCACGCGGCGCGATCCTCACTCGTTGCAACCTTCCTCGCCGCGGAGACTGTCTCCAGGCCGGACGTGAAGCCTTCACGCCAGCCGAAGCCCTCGGAGATTGCCATGAAGACCGTGTTCGACGACCTCGCCACCGCCCTTGTCAGCGCCACCCTGTGCATGGCGACGGTGTCGATGTTCATCGTCGTCTTCGCGACCGTGACCTGAGTCGCGGTGCGGGGATGACCTCTCACTCCCGATCCTTCGATTGGAAGAGGCGTCCCCGCGCGGCCTGCGTGATCGCCTCCACGCACAGGTGCGTGATGCGACGCTCCACCGAGATGGCGAAGAACTCCTCGACGAGATCTTCGGTACGGCCCAGCACGACCACGTCGTTCTGCACGCAGGTCTCGCGCTCGAGGACCGTCGGCGCCATGAAGACGCCGCGTCCTTCCCGACCGAACGCCGTGACGAGGGCGCTGTCGTCGAGCTCGGCCACGACGTTGACGTGAATGTCGTTGAGCGAGCACCACCGCTCGAAGCGGCCGCGAATGCCGGCGTAGGTGGGCACCAGCATCGGCGCGCCGTTGAGGTTGTGCGGGAAGCCACGCGCCAGCGATGCCTTCAGGGCAGGCGTCGCGAAGAACGTCAGGGCGCTGACGCCGAGCGTGTGGTTGAAGGCCCGGACGCTCATCTCGCGACGCATCGGCTCGTCGGCCAGCACCAGATCCAGCTTGTGCACGGCCAGGCGGCCGAGCAGATCGTCGAACTGGCCTTCGTGGCAGATCAGCCGCACGGGGCGGTCGACATCGAGCGCGGGCTCGAGCAGCCGGTAGGCGATCGCCTTCGGCACGGAATCCGAGACGCCGACCCGGAAGTCGAGGCGGTCGCCGCCGGACGAGACCGCGTCCATCGCAGCCTCCAGCTCCTCGCCGAGCGCGAAGATCTGGTCGGCGTAGCGCAGGGCCGTCCGACCCGCGCTCGTGAGTTCGAGGCGCCGCCCGCTCTTGGCGAACAGCGCACAGCCCAGCCGGCCCTCGAGCAGCTTGATCTGCCCCGACAGCGTCTGCGGCGTGACGTGGAGCTGCTCGCCGGCGCGCATCACCCCGCCCGCCTTCGCAGCGGCCCAGAAGTAGTACAAGTGCTTGAAGTTCATCGTTCGGAGTCGGTAAAACTTCGCAATTCTCGAAGTAAATGCTCTGAAGATTCGAATTTACGCGAAGGATATGCTTCCCTAGACTGCGTCGCAACGAGTCACTCAAGGAGACATGGTCATGGCGAAATCTCTTCCCTACGTCGAGCGCGTCGACGGCGGCTCCCTCGGTTCCACCCCGGCAGCGAGCAGCCAGCGCGTCCTGCGCAACACCTACTGGCTGCTCGCGCTCTCGATGGTTCCGACCGTCCTCGGTGCGTGGATCGGCATGGCATCCGGCATGGCGGCGGCGATGTCGCCGATGGTCGGCCTCGTCGTCTTCCTGGGAGGTGCGTTCGCCTTCATGTTCGCGATCGAGAAGACCAAGGACTCGGCGGCCGGCGTGCCGGTGCTGCTCGCGTTCACCTTCTTCATGGGCCTGATGCTGGCCCGGCTGGTCGGGACGGTCATCGGGATGGCGAACGGCGCCGGACTCGTCATGACCGCGTTCGCCGGCACCGGCGTCGTCTTCCTCGGCATGGCGACGCTGTCGTCGCTGATCCGTCGCGACCTGAGCGCGATGGGCAAGTGGCTGTTCATCGGCGCAGTGATGCTGCTCGTCGCAGGCATCGCCAACGTCTTCATGCAGTCCGGCGCGCTGACGATCACCATCGCCGTGCTGGCGATCGGCATCTTCTCGGCGTTCATCCTCTACGACCTGAAGCGGGTGCGCGACGGCCTGGAGACGAACTACATCACCGCCACCCTCGGCGTGTACCTGAGTGTCTACAACGTCTTCCAGTCGATGCTCCTCCTGTTCGGCATCGGCGCCGGCCGCGACGAGTGAGCGGCCGCACAGACTCCCGATGACAGAGCTCCTGCTCGACCCGAACGTCTGGGTCGCGTTCGCTACGTTGCTGGTGCTCGAGATCGTTCTCGGCATCGACAACATCATCTTCATCTCGATCCTCGTCGGGCGCTTGCCCGCAGCGCAGCGCGACAAGGCTCGGCGCCTCGGCCTCGGCTTCGCGATGCTCTCGCGGCTGGCGCTGCTGTTCTCGCTGACCTGGGTGATGGGGCTGACGCAGGACCTGTTCACGGTGTTCGGCAAGGGCATCAGCGGGCGCGACATCGTTCTGCTCGCCGGCGGCGCGTTCCTGCTCTACAAGGCGTCGAACGAGATCTTCGTCGAGGTGGAACGGCGCGACTCGGCGGGCGCGCCGGCGGCCAAGGCGACGACGGCCAACGCCAACGTGTTCTGGGCCACCATCGCGCAGATCGCCGTCATCGACATCGTCTTCTCGCTCGATTCGGTGATCACCGCCGTCGGCATGGTCGACCAGCTCGCGGTGATGGTGGCCGCGGTGATCGCCTCGGTCGGCGTCATGCTGTTCGCCGCCAAGCCGATCGGCGACTTCGTGGATCGACACCCATCGGTCAAGGTGCTCGCGCTCGCGTTCCTGGTCATGGTCGGCATGGCGCTGACGGCCGAGGCCTTCGACGTGCACATCCCGAAGGGCTACCTCTACGCATCGATGGCGTTCTCGCTCGGCGTCGAGGTGCTCAACATCCGCTCGCGCGGCAAGCGCGCGCGGATGGCTTGAGAGCCGGCGGCGTCAGCGCGCCGAGGGCAGCTTGCGGACGATGACGTGGCGGCCGTCGCGAGTGACGACGTAGCCGCCCGTCGTCAGGTCCTTCATCACCCGGTTGACCATCTCGCGCGACGAGCCGACACGATCGGCGATGTCCTGCTGGGTCAGCTTCTCGCGCACCAGGCGCTCGCTGCCGACCGGGTCGGAGAGTTCCATCAGCAGCCGCACCATCCGCCCGTAGACGTCCTGCAGGGCGAGGCTCTTCACCTGGTCGGTGAGGCGGCGCACCATGCGCGTGAGCTTTTGCGACAGGTGCAGGGCGAAGTCGGGATGCTCGGCCATGAAGGCCTGCATCTGCGCCCCCTGGACAACGCAGCAGGTGCTGGCCTCGACCGTCTTCACCGACGCCGAGCGCGTGCCGCCGTCGAGCGACAGCTCGCCGACGTACTCGCCCGGCCCGTGCTCCGAGAGCACCACGTCGCGGCCCTCGGGCGAGCTTGCGTAGGCGCGCAGCCGCCCTTCGATGACGATGTAGAGCGAGCTGCCTTCGTCGCCTTCGTTGAGCAGGATCGTCTGCGCGCGAAAGGTCCGGCTGTTGCCCTGCTTGGCGAGAGCCTCGAGCAGTGACGGGGGCAATTGGTCTTCGGTCATGGGGCTCGCGTCGAACTCGTCCGAGGCGCTGAGGCAAGCATTGAATTATGGGCGGACCCTCGATCTTCGAGTGACCGATGTCACATCGACCCGACGCCTTTCTCACTCGGTGCGATTGCCGATCGGCGCGAGACTGGCATCAAGCCGGGCGAAAGGGTCGCGTCGGCGGGGAACTTCAAAGGAGCGAACCGTGAACACGATCTTCAATGACATCGCCGACACCTTGGGCGACATCACCAGCTGGGACGACGTCGCCGCCGGCCTGGTCTGCGCCACCTTCTGCGCCGCGAGCGCCTCGATGTTCGTGGTGCTGTTCGTCGGCGTCGCCTGACGTCAGCTCACGCAGCCGCGCGCCTCGATCGGCCAGACGGCCTCGACGACACCGGCGACCAGGCCGCCGCGCACGGCGATGTAGCGGTCGTGCAGGTTGACGGTCGGGTCGCAATGGCCCGGCACCAGCCAGACGGTCGCATCGAGCGCGGGCAATTCGCCCACGCCGGCGCCGGTCCGCGGCCGCAGGATCCCGTGCTCGTCGCCGCCGTTGACGTAGTCGAGCTCGCGCTGCCAGACGCGGGGCAAGCCCGAATCGATCGCATGCGACTTGTGGCCGGCGTCGATGACCGCGTGCGACACGCCGCGGCTCATCACCCGGCTCTTCACGAAGAGGGCGTGCTCGAAGCGCGGCACACCGGGAGCCGGTAGGTTGTCCGCGTAGTCGCGGTCCATGAACAGGTAGCTGCCGGCCTGCAGCTCGCCCCAGAGGCCGCTCGCCGCATCGAACGAGAAGGTGCCGGTGCCGGCGCCGGTGACCAGCGGACAGGCGATGCCGGCCGCGCCGATGCTCGCCTGCGCCGCGCGCGCGAGCGCCGCGGCGTGATGCGCCGCCGCTTCGCGCTCGCCCGCGCCGCGCACGTGCTGGGCCGCGCCGTGATACGCCTGCAACCCGGCGAACACCAGGCCGCCTTCGGGCGGCGCGTGCGAGACGACGTGCTGCGCGAGCTGCCCTGCGGCCGCCGCCGGAACCCCGCAGCGGCCGTGGCCGACATCCACTTCGACGAAGACTTCGATCGTGCTGCCGGCCTCGGCGACGGCAGCCGCGAGCCGCTCGACGCCCTCGGCCGAATCGACGGCGATCGCCAGCCGGATGCGCCCGGCCAGCGCCGCGACGCGGGCCAGCTTGGCACGATCGACGACCTCGTTGGAGATGTAGATGTCGACGATGCCGGCCGCTGCGAGCGCTTCTGCCTCGCTCGTCTTCTGCACGCAGACGCCGACCGCGCCGGCCGCCATCTGCAGGCGCGCGATCGTCGCGCTCTTGTGCATCTTGCCGTGCGGCCTGAGGTGCACGCCATGGTCGCGCGCGAACGACGCCATCGTCGCGAGATTGGCCTCCATCCGGTCGAGGTCGACGACCAGCGCCGGCGTGTCGATCGACTCGACCGGGTCGCCCGGCCGCGGCGGCGGCGCGTGGTTCACGACGCGGTGCGCAGCGGCACGGCCGCGCCTTCGCTCGCGTCGTCAAGCGTGTCGCCGTCGAGATGACCGGTGTCGCCCCAGCCAACCAACGTGAAGCCCTCGTCGGTGTAGAGGACGCGGTTGATGGCCGCGTTGGCGAGCTCCCAGGTGCGCGCGGCGCCAAGGTCGACGCGGGCGGCGGCGCGGTAGAGGCAGTCGAGGACGCCACCGTGGGTGACGATGCAGATCGAACGGCCGCGCGCCGCGGCGGCGATGCGCGTCAGCGCCTCGACCGAGCGCGCAAAGAACGCGGTCAGCGTCTCGCCGCCGACCGGACCGAAGTCGGGCTCGTGGCGGCGCCAGCGCGCCGCCTCGACCGGCCAGCGGGCGTCGATCTCGGCGTAGGTGTGTCCTTGGAACTCGCCGAAGCTGCGCTCGCGCAGACCGATGTCGGTCGCGATCGGCAGGTCGACGACATCGGCGATCGCGCGGGCGGTGTCGAAGGCGCGCGACAGATCGCTGGCGACGATCGCCTCGACGCCTTCTCCGCGCAGCGCCTGCCCGGCCCGCGCCGCCTGCCAGCGCCCGTGCGCGCTGAGGGCAGTGTCGAGTTGGCCCTGCATGCGCATCTCCGCGTTCCACGTCGTCTCGCCGTGCCGCACGGCGACGATCCGCGTCACCTCGGCCGAGCCGGCGCCGCTCGTCGTCACGCCTGAAGCAATCGTCGGTTGAGCGTGTAGCTGCCGGAGTGGAGCGCTTCGCCGAGGACGTGGCCGTCGATCGCGCGGCGCAGGTCGGCGCCGGCGAACTTGCCTTCGATCGGCACCCGGGCGACGCCGAGCGCGTAGAGCGTGAAGACGTAGTGGTGGACGAGCGAGTCGTTCCACGGCGGATACGGGCCGTCGTAGCCGAAGTAGTCGCCGACGAGATCGGCGTTGCCGGCGAACCAGCCGGTGTAGTCGTTCAGGCCTTGGCGCGCACCCTCGAAGTCCGGCACCGTCACCGCCGGACCGGCCTTGCCGCGCGCCGTGAAGCCGGCGCTGAACGCGCCTTCGGCAATCGTGGTCGCCCTTGCCGGAATGTCGGCGAGCAGCCAGTGGAAGAAGTCGACGCGCGGCAGGTCGGCCGGGATCTCGCGTCCGGCCTGGTTGACGTCGTCGCCCTTGCTCGGCACATCGAAATCGTGGCAGATCAGGACGAGCGAGCGCGTGCCCTTCGGCAGGTCGCTCCAGGCGAAGTGCGGGCTGACGTTGTCGGAGAAGGCGACGCCGCCGGCCGGGTCGATCCGGCCGCAGGCATATCTGGCAGGGATGCGCTCGCCGTTGGCCCAGCTGTCGCTCCAGAGTTTCATCGAGCTCTCCTTCAGGCCGGCGCCGCGGCGATGGACGGACCGCTCAAACGCCCCAGACGATGTCGGCGCGTTCGGCGAGCGAGCGCCGCATCATCTCGAGCATCGGCCAGGCGCGCTGGGCCAGGCCGACCGCAGGCGCACCGCCTGAGGCATCGTCATCGTCGCCGCGATTGGCGCGATCCGCGCCGGCCGTGGCGATTGCCTGCTGCAGCGCGGCGATCGCACCCGGCAGTGCCGCCGCCTCGACGATTCCTTGCTTTGCCGGCTCGTGGCCGATGATGCGCAGGATCTGCTCGCCGACCGGGTCCAGCATCATCAGATCGGCGTCGGCTTTCGACTTGAACACGTACATCGTGCGACTTCAGCGTTGCGGATACATGTAGCCGCGGTTGAACGGGAACGCGGATTGTGCGCCGCGCATCGGGCCGTCGGCCGGGTCGCCGCTGCGCTTGACGCAGAGCATCTGGTAAAGCGAGAGCCAGGCCTGCTCGAAGCACATCGCGCTGCCGGCCAGGTAGAGGCGGTAGGCGCGCAGCACCGTGTCGGTCGTCACCGTCTTCGCGGTCGCGAGCTGCGCCTCGAGCGCGTCGCTCCAGGCCCAGAGCGTCTTCGCGTAGTGCGGCCTGAGGCTTTCGACGTCGACCGCCTCGAGTCCGGCGTCGGCCGTCGCCGCAAGCACGTGCGAGACGTGCTCGAGCTCACCGCCGGGGAAGATGTAGCGCTCGATGAAATCTCCCAGACCGGAGCCGAGCTGATGGTTGTGCGTGCCGCCGGCGGTGATGCCGTGGTTGAGCAGCAGCCCGCCGGGCTTGAGCAGACGATGGATCTTGGCGAAGTACTCGGGCAGCTGCGCCCGGCCGACGTGCTCGAACATGCCGACCGACGCGATCTTGTCGTAGAGCCCGCTCTCGTCGAGGTTGCGGTAGTCGACCAGGTCCATGCGCACCTTGCCGCCCAGGCCGCGCTCGGCAATCAGCCTGTTGACGTAGGAATGCTGGTTCTTGCTGAGCGTGATGCCCTGGGCCTTCACGCCGTAGCGCTCGGCCGCGAACAGCAGCAGCCCGCCCCAGCCGGCGCCGATGTCGAGGAAACGCTCGCCTTCCTTCAGCATGAGCTTGGTGCAGATGTGCTCGAGCTTGGCCTCCTGCGCCACCGCGATCGACATGCCGGCGTCGCGGAAGTAGGCGCACGAATAGATCCGGCGCGGATCGAGCCAGAGCGCGTAGAAGTCGTCGGAGACGTCGTAGTGGAACTGGATCTGCTCGGCGTCGGCTTCTGGGCGATGGCGTCGGCGCGAGCGCATCGTCTGCGTCAGCTGGCTGAGCCACGTGAGCGGCGCCGGTGTCGCGGTCCTGGGCTCGGTCGGGTCGCCGGGCAACAACGCGGCGGCGGCGGCCATCAGCTCGCGCATGCCGCCGTCGAGGTCGACCTTGCCCTCGACGTAGTCCTGGCCGACCTTGCCGATCTGCCCGGTGAGCAGGTGGGCGAGCGTGCCGAGGTCGTTCAGGCGCAGGGTCACGGCCGCGTCGCTGCGGCCGATGCGGCGCCCGCCCGGCAGGACCACCGCGAGCGGCAGCGCGCCGATGCGTTGTTCGAGAGCTCCAGCGAGAGCAGACATGGCGTTCCGGCTCCTTGTGTCGAAGCGCGACTTTAGCGAGCCCACGCCGGCAGCGCTTGATTTGCCGCATCCGGATCTCCGGGGGTTCCTCCTTCGCGCTCACTGCGCCGCGCGGCGATCGACGACGCGGATGGCCGGCTCGGCGGCCTGGGCGGCGGCGAAGCGGTACGAGAACACCCGGCCGATGGCCCGGCCGCGGCTCAGCTGTGGCAGGCTGCGTCGCTCGACGAGCGCACCCGACCGCAGCACGACCGAATCGGTCGCGCGCAGCAGGTGCTCGGCGTCGATCTGCGCCAGCCGGCGCATGTACGCGGCGGGGTCGGCGACCTGCTGGCGCATCCAGTCGAAGATCTCGTCGTCGGCGCGCAGCATCAGCATTTCGTCGGGCAGCTCCCAGAGCGCCGCGAACGGGCGGTTGAAGTTGCTGATGTGGCCGGCCAGGTCGACGACGAGGATGCCGTCGGCGACCGATTCGAGCGTCGCCGCCAGCTCGGCGACGCGGACCTCGCCGGCCCGCTCGACGCGCAGCTGCTCGCTGCGGTCGTGCAGCGCCAGGACGTAGAGCGCATTGCCCGGCGCCGGCTCGATCCGGCTGACGCGGCGCACGACCGGCACTAGATGGCCGCCCGCGCCGGTGACATAGGAATCCGAGCAGATGCTCGCGCACGCGCCGCCGGTGTCTTCGACCCGGGCCCAGAAGAGATCGTCCTCGGGCGTCGCCGAGGTCTCCCGCATGTCGCGGCCGATGAGCTCTGCCGGCGCGACGCCGAAGAGGCGCCCGGCGGCGCCGTTGGCGGCGACGATGCGCAGGCCTTCGGGCTCGACCAGGCAGACCGCCTCGAGCATCGATTCGATCAGCGCCGGCCAGGTCCGGCGCGCCGCCTCGGCGACGCTGAACGGGTCGACCGGCAAGGGGTTGTTCATTCCTCGTCCTCGACCGCGCCCGCGGGCTCGAAGAAGTAGGAGACGCGGCTGCCCGGCGTCAGGTACTCGGCGACCGGCGCCGGCAGCTGCGCCACGCGCACGCTCCGGCGGATGCCCAGGCCGGCGACGGTCTCGAGATCGAGCACCAGCGCCTCGGCGCGCGGCACCGACGCGTCGTGGACGAGCACGTTCGGTTTGAGCGGGCGCGAGGAATTGGTGGCGACGACGAAGGCGTAGCGGTCGTCGGTGAGCTGGACCGTCGAGCCCGGCGGATAGACGCCCATCATCTTGATGAACGCGCCGAGGATCGAGGTGTCGTACTTGCTGCGCCCCTGCGCGAACAGGAGCGAGAGCGACTCGTGCGGCGTCATCGCCCGCGCCGGCAGGTGGGGATTGCAGAGGTTGTCGTAGCGGTCGACGAGGGCGACGATGCGCGCCGCCATCGTCATCCGGTCGCTGTTGAGGCCGCCCGGAAAGCCGCTGCCGTCGGCGTGCTCGTGGTGCTGCGCGATCACCGCGCTCGCGCCCGCCGTCAGGCCCATGCGGCGCGCCTGCGCCACGCCCATCTGGACGTGCTCGCGGTAGACGCGCAGCTCGTTGGGCGAGAAGGTGTCGTCGCGGTAGCGCAGCCGCACCGGCAATTCGATCTTGCCGACGTCGTGCAGCATGGCGCCGACGCCGACGTCCATCATCTCGTCGGCGTCGAAGCCGAAACAGCGGCCCATCAGAAGCGAGACGATCGCCACGTTGAGGCCGTGCAGCGACGCCTTGTCGCCCGCCGATTCGCCGAGGACGCGGATGCAGAGCTCCTCGGCGCCGATCATCTTGTCGAGCAGCGCGCGAGAGAGCTTCTCGGCGTGGGCGCGCGCCTCTTCCGGACGGG
>Ga0123338_10004250_pt1 | contig 12563 bp, 11 predicted proteins | sample grotaG_FD_89793 | JGI IMG/M metagenome (GOLD analysis project Ga0123338, IMG submission 89793) | Glacier valley bacterial and archeal communities from Borup Fiord, Nunavut, Canada, to study Microbial Dark Matter (Phase II) -... | ecosystem: Environmental > Aquatic > Freshwater > Ice > Glacier ... | reverse complement strand
CCGACTTTAAATTAATCTTTGTTGAAAATCAAGATTTATTTGGGGATGTAGAGGCAGTTTCGCCTAGTGAATATCTAAACTTGATTTTCTCTGAGCATCTACCATTAGTAACAGCAATAAATACAGAAAAAGCTCGTTCTGAACTAATTATGATGCCTGTTTTAATTGAAGTTAAACGCTTCTTTAAATACCAAATTAGTATATTTTCTGGTTCAGAATTTAATGTAGATGCTTCTAAAGGTTTAGAAGGACGCTGTGATTTTATTCTCAGTTGTTCACCAGAACAATATGAGATTACTAGTCCTGTCGTAACTATTGTGGAAGCTAAAAATGAAAGTATTAAATCTGGTTTAGGACAATGCATTGCGACAATGATTGCATCTCAATTGTTTAACCAGCAACAAGGAAATGTTATAAATGAAATTTATGGTGTAGTCACAACAGGAACAGATTGGAAATTTCTCAAACTTTGTGACAATACCATCTTTATCGATAAGAATGATTACTTTATTAAAGAAATAGATAAAATATTAGGAATTCTGACAACGACTCTGATGGCTTGTCCACAATTTTAGCTTGGGGATGGTACACACCATCCCGATTTTTTATCGTTCCACTTCATCCACTGCCTTGGGAACTCCCGCAGTTAATACCTCATGTCCTCCAGATGTAACTAACACATCATCCTCAATACGAATACCAATACCAATCCATCGAGGATCAGTCTCTGGTTGGTCTTCTGCTAGTTTGGTGTCAGGCACAATATATAGTCCCGGTTCCACTGTCAAAATTTGACCTGGTTGTAAAATCTGCGGTTTATCTTCACCGTGCTGGTAAACCCCCGCATCATGGACATCTAAACCTAACCAATGACTGGTGCGGTGCATATAATATGGCTTATATTTCTCTTCTTCAATTAACTTATCAATTTCGCCTTTAAGGATGCCAAGTTCGACTAAACCTTCTGTGAGGACGCGCACTGCTGTATCATGAATTAATTTGAAAGGATTACCTGGTTTTACTTGAGCGATCGCTTGTTTTTGTGCCTCCAAAACAATCTCATACAGCGTCTTTTGTTCTGGCGTAAATTTACCCCCAACAGGAAATGTCCGGGTAATATCGGAGTTGTAATAACCGTAGGTACAACCGGCATCAATTAGCAGTAATTCTCCATCCTGCATTTGACGATTATTCTCAATGTAGTGGAGTACGCAAGCATTCACACCAGAAGCCACAATCGAAGGATAAGCTGGGCCTAACCCACCCCGCACTCGAAAGATGCGTTCCATCTCCGCTTGTATTTCATACTCATAACGTCCGGGTGCGGCGATTTCTTGCGCGTAATTGTGTGCTTCAGTTGCGATCGCAACTGCTTGACGCATCAATTCCAACTCAGCTTCACTTTTAATTAGTCTCATGCTATTGAGGACAGTACCAGTATCTTCAATAGCGATCGGGCCTGTACCGCGTTTCGGATAAGTCCGTAGTAAACTTTGGTAATGTCCCAAGATTTGGTCATTAAAAGTGCGATCGCGTCCTAAGTGATAGTAAATGCGACTGGCTTTTTCCAAATACTGTGGCAATTTTTCATCTAACTCGCTAATCGGGTACGCTTCATCAGCACCATAAATTTCCTTGGCTGCATCTACCCCAGAAAGATAACCAGTCCATACTTCCTTTTCGCGATCCTTCGGTTGGACAAACAGGACAAACCGATGTTCTGAATGATGCGGCGCTAACACTGCAACTGCCTGTGGTTCGTTAAAACCAGTCAGGTAGAAGAAATTACTGTCTTGGCGATAAACATACTCGACATCGTTGTGCATCACTGCCATTGGCGCACTGCGAAAAATGGCTGTACCATCACCAATTTTTGCCATTAACTGCTCACGACGCTGCCGATATTCTGCTTGCATAGCTGATGTATGTATTAAAGTATTGTGTTATTTTACACTTTTGACAACCAGAGGATGTACAGATCATGCCTCTTAATAGTTGCTAATCTAAGTTATTCTAACCAATATTTGTTTCAACTCAAGTTATAAATCCTTGGCGAATAATCAATTATCTCCAAAGTCTCAGATCCCCGACTTCTTAAAGAAGTCGGGGATCTTGTTGTTGATCAATAATTTAGACTTACTATATAAACCACCATGTAATAACATCACAATTATCTCATATAAAGATTTTTTACATCTCTGATCTAATTACCTAAATGTATAAGTTTTAATTCAATATTTAAAATATCAAATAAATTAGTCCCCCTTAAAAAGGCGGGTTGGGGGATCAAGTCTGATCCGAATTATATTGATAAAATCATCAGATACAAAAAATATTTTGCAATTGCTTGTATAGAACTTGAAACTTTGATAATAATCGTTTAAAGAAAAGAAATATTTATCTTCAAATAATGATATTCATAAAGAAAAAATAGTTATAAAGAAATATTGAAAGTCTAGTAAATGTTATTGGGTTACAGAAAGACATCTCCAAAAAAAGTTAAAAAAATATAACAACCAATCATAAAAATACACCATGTCTGGAAATAGAAATTCCTCACCCTTAACTTTGAATACATCTCAATGGGCACCAGACTCTTTCGCAAAATCAAAAATATTGACATCTTCTTTTGAGAATTTAAATTATGATTTGGGATTTGGGAAAAGTTCCTCACAAGCATTACAAAGTGAACCTTTGACCACGCCTGTAAAAACATCAGCAAATCCCAATCCTAATCCTTACTTAACTAGTGCGGCGATTACTCCTGACTTTAACGGTGATGGCAAAACGGACAAAGTTTGGGCCGATTCTAAAACCGGTGAGATTATCATTCGGTTGATGGATGGAACAAAAGTTGTTGAACAGGGTTCTCTAGGTAAATTCGACTTATCCGCCTATGATTACAAAATTGCTGACTTCAATGCTGATGGCAAAACTGACTTCTTATTACGCAATAAGACAACCGGTGAGAATAGCATTGTGCTAATGGATGGAACCAAAGTTGCCAATGCGACTTCTCTAACCAGCGTTGATCCAGCCTGGACTCCTCAGATTGGGGATTTCAATGGCGATCGCAAAACAGATATCTTCTGGCATAATGCTACAACTGGTGAGAACGCTATTTGGCAGATGGATGGCACTACAGTTCTGAATGCAACTGTTTTAGATAAAACAGACCCAGCGCTAACTCCTACCATTGTTGATTTCGATGGTAATGGTAAGAGTGACATTTTCTGGCGCAATCCGACAACCGGCGCTAACAGCGCTTGGTTTATGGATGGTACACAAAAGAGTGAATTTGCGCTGCAATCACAAGACGCCGCCTGGACTGCTAGCCTTGGTGATTTCAACGGCGACTATAAGACTGACATTCTCTGGAGAAACGCTAAAACAGGTGAGAACAAGGTTTGGACGATGAATGGTATCTTAGCCACAGAGGGTACTCTGGGGACACTTGACTCAGCCTGGAGTTCTAAAATTGGTGATTTCAACGGCGATGGCAAGACCGATATCTTCTGGCACAATGGAACCACTGGTGCAAATACCGCTTGGTTGATGGATGGTACAACGGTTGCTACTGAAGCGTTCTTACCGGCTAATAACGCGGCCTTGACACCAACCCTTGGTGACTTCAACGGCGATGGTAAGACCGATATCTACTGGCGCGATCAGACAGCTAGTGCAGACAAGATTTGGACTATAGATGGGACGACAGCGGTTGAGACTCCCATCAGCGACGCAGATAAGCTTGGCCCAGAGTGGTATACGTTCTAAAAGCTAGAGTTAGGAGTTAGGAATTCTTACCCTGCTTCCCTTACTCCTCAAAACTTGTAACTCAAAACCTGAATTACGCTATTTTCGGGTAAATCTTTAGGGCTAATGGAAATACTATCTCCATTGCTACGCCGCACTGTCATACCTTTCATCAAGGTGAGAAAATTATCGAGTGGCGAAATATTGCACGTAGCAGCATCAGCGGACTGTGTCCGGTAATGGGTCGGAATCACTAACTTGGGATTTAACACTTGAACAGCCTGCTTTGCTTCCTCAGCATTGTAGGCTTTTCCACTGCCTCCCACTGGAATGAATGCCACATCGGGACGCCCCATCAGGATTTTTTGCTCAATGGAAATGGGTGCAGCAGCTCCCCCTAAATGTAAAATATTAATTCCGCCTTGCTTCCAACTCCAAGCAGTATTTGAGCCAAACTGCCTACCACCTTTGCGATCGTGGTCTATGGCAATTCCTTGGAATTTAATGCCTTTGAACTCGTAAACTCCTGGTTCGTAGATCAGTTTTGGATTTCCCGGTAGTACATCCACAGCCCCTTCATCCAGCAGTTGGCTGCTAATCAGCACTAAATCTGCTGCAACTTTTGGTGGACGATACCCAGCAGTACAACCGACCGCCCGAAATGGATTGACGAGAATTTTCGCACCGCCACCACTAAAAAGAAAGCAAGTATGACCCAACCACTGAACTGATAAACCGCCAGATTGTGCGTCAGCTTGAGATTCCGAACCCAAGGTAGTAACTAAAGCAGTTACCAACCCCGCCCCAGCATAGCCCATCAACTGTCGTCGTTTCATTAACTTATGCTCTTGACTGTAACTGTTCCAGAAAATTTCGCAATAACTGTTTTCCTGAAGATGTCAGGATACTCTCTGGGTGAAACTGGACGCCCTGAATGTGAGGATAGTTCCGGTGTCGGACTCCCATAATGGTGTTATCTTCAACCCAAGCGGTGATTTCTAACACATCTGGGCAAGTCTCACGTTCTATCACCAAACTATGATATCTGGTGGCAGTTAGAGGATTTTCTAATCCCCGGAAAACCCCCACCCCACTGTGAGACACCTGAGAGGTTTTGCCATGCATCAACTCTGGAGCAGCAATTATTTTACCACCGAACACTTGACCGATGCTTTGATGTCCTAAACAGACACCCAAGATTGGCAACTCTTGTCCTAGCTGTTCAATCAATTCTAAAGAAATGCCGGCATCTTCCGGGCGACCTGGCCCAGGAGAAATAACTACGGCTTCCGGCTTTAATGCCCGAATCTCATCTATAGATATCTTGTCGTTACGAAAAACTTTAATATCATCTGCTACTGGCAACTCTGATGCCAATTCTCCCAGATACTGCACTAAATTATATGTAAAACTGTCATAATTGTCGATAACTATAATCAAAGCTCATCACTCCTGGTTTTTACCACTCATCAGTTGCAAAAAGCATAGACCAATATCTCATGCTATTTGTTTGCTAGGGTAAAAATAACGCTAACGTGGATGTGTAAATATAAAGCGGCTACTCGACGATAAGTCACTTCCTAAAGATTACCAAGTAACCCTTTAGTCAGGATGCTTGGCACTCCGGCGTAGCCCGCACATCGGCAAGTGTTACCCTGAGCTTGTCGAAGGGATCAGCGACCATCGTAGACATCGCATTATTTAAATTTTGAATTGCTGATAATGTGTTCTCCAAAGGGGATCGGACAGAGTTTGATTATCTTACCAAGTCACTTGGCGATGCCTACGGTGGAGCAAATCATATCTACAAAGCCGATATAATTAACCTTACCAGAGGAGGGAGCAATAGTATACCAGCTACCAGCACCGCTACCAAAGCAGAGACTAGGACTGCACCAGCCGCACAATCTTTAGCAATTTTTGCCAAATCATGGTATGTCTGCTTAACGGTTAAGTCCACAACGGACTCGATCGCGGTATTTAGTAACTCTAATGCCAAAACTAAACCGCTAGTTATGCCAATTACCGCTATTTCTACCGCTTGCAGATGCAAAAAAACGCTTAAACCGATAGCCATTGCACAAACACTTATGTGGATGCGAAAATTACGTTGAGTTTGAAAACTATAGCTGATTCCAGCCCAGGCATATTTAAAACTAACAAATAAATTAGAGGCTACTTTCCAAGAAAATTCCCGTTCGTTAGACACGAGTGTTTGTAACGAGGTGGGCGTTGGTGATGGAGAAATTTTTTGGGACATAGACTTAAAAACACAATAACAGAGTTGCTACAGTGGGAATATTCGCCGATCTTAATGGCGGAATTAACTTTCAGGCAATATTTAAGCAATTTTCCCCAGAAGTATTATAAAAGTATTGCTCAAAATTGGCACTATAGAGATATACATACTGCTATTCCATGTCAATAGCAATACCTATTGCGTTCAGCAATCTCACTTGCTGTTCTAACATTCGCCCCAAACTTTCTTCATCAGGATGATCCCAGCCCAACAGGTGTAATAAACCGTGAGCAGCTAACCAGGCTAGCTCAGTTGGTAAGCTATGTTCTTGCTGTTGAGCTTGACGTTGTGCTGTATCTACAGAGACAATAATATCACCTAAATATAATGGTACAGAGGCAAGCATTTCTTCGCTTTGAGGAAAATCTACCTCCAAAGCCGCAAAGGCTAAAACGTCTGTGGGCTTATTTTGTTGACGATACTGGGCATTCAGTTCTTGAATTTGCGAGTCATCTGTCAAACGCAGCCCGATTTCATAACTTGGTGCTGGCGGAATATGAGAGTGAAGTATTTCTAACCAGTGATTAAACCAATTTTCCCAAGTTTCAGGAGTAATTCGGGGATGAGTGTCCCCAATCTTTACAAATGTCGTCGGGGACAACTCGTAAAAAGAATCCTCCACATATAGTTCAACTCTCAGGGGCACAGAGTCTCCTAGTCTGAGGTTTACGGCTTGTCTGTCGTTAGTGAGTTAGGTAAGCAAGACCAACAAGGAGAGCTAGAAGCCCTACGGCAGTCAACGCAAAATGTTTCAGGGAAGTTCCACCTTTCCGCACCATGTTTCGCATGGCGAGTTTTACGTAGCTAGGTTGAGGTTCTGTTGAAGGAGAATTGCTCATAGTTATTTGTCCACAGACTCTTTTATAACTGTAACAGTTGGTCTGACATAGAATTGCGATCGCCTGTATATTACTGAGGGATATTTTGAAAAGACATCAATGAGATGGGGTGCTATGCGATGTCACGAAGGGCTATGCCTACGCGCTCATCTGAAAATACTAAAAAATAAATAACAAGTGCTAAGTAATATTAAAAATAATTACTTAGCACTTGTAAATAATCCCCAATTATGCTGGAGTGTTTTCTACTAGTTTATTTTCTTGGCGCAGATAAGCTTGGATGAATGTATCAAGTTCGCCATTCATCACATCACCAATCCCGGTTGTTTCAGTATTTGTACGTAAATCTTTCACCATCTGGTAAGGGTGAAACACATAGTTACGGATTTGGTTTCCCCAGGAAGCTTCCACCATATCGCCACGAATTTCAGCAATTTCTTGGGCACGTTGCTCCTTGGCTATGACCAACAGCTTTGCTTTGAGACGATTTAGGGCTTTTTCTTTATTTTGCAGCTGCGATCGCTCTTCTGTACAACGCACGGCAAGACCGGTGGGAAGGTGAACAACCCGTACCGCCGTTTCGACTTTGTTGACATTTTGCCCACCTTTACCACCAGAACGAGTTGTGGTGATTTCCAAATCCTTGTCTGGAATGTCCAACTGCACAGAGTTATCTATCTGCGGCATCACTTCCACCCCTGCAAAACTGGTTTGTCGCTTGCCGTTGGCATTAAAAGGTGAAATCCGCACTAAGCGATGTGTACCCATCTCCGATCGCAAATAACCATAGGCATAGCGACCAGTAATTTCTAAGGTTGCCGATTTAATTCCGGCTTCATCACCCTCCGACTCTTCAGCTAAAGTTACCTTATAGCCATGAGCTTCGCCCCAACGAGTATACATTCGCATCAGCATAAATGCCCAGTCTTGAGCGTCTGTGCCACCAGCACCAGCACTAATCGTCAGTACAGCACCTTCAGCATCATAGGGGCCAGAAAGTAACTGTTGTAACTCCCACTGATCCAGGTCACGATTGAGTTTAGTGATGGTAAATTCCGCTTCTTGGAGTAGTGCCTCATCGGTTTCTAACTCTAACAACTCTACAACAGCCTTAGTATCTTCTAGATTCGTATGCCAGCGATCGTACTGCTGGAGGTGGGCTTTCAGGTCGTTAAGTTCTTGCAGCGTTTGTTGGGCTTGGGTTTGGTTATCCCAAAATTCTGGTTGAGCGGATATTTTTTCGAGGTCTTGAATTTTCGCTGTCAGTGCAGGTACGTCAAAGATAGTCCTGGGTTTTACCCAGGCGGCCAGACAACGTTTCGATTTCGCGTTTGAGTTCTAGGACATCCATAATGCTTGCTGAATGATAGATAGAGCGCTTTAGATTGAAAAATTGCTCTTTATTCTACTATTTATTAATTTTAGCTGTAGTTGGGCAAATTCTCTTTCTACTATTAAAACGATGAAAAAAACCGTGGGTGCTAAAAATTTAACCACGGTTTTTACTTTATAAAACTTTACTTTTGTTAGTGTTTACAGACAATTAATTGCGGCCATTTAGGGAAATTAGCAACCGCAAGATAAAGACGAACAAGTTGATGTAAGTAAGGTACATCGACAAAGCAGCAGGCAGATATTGGTCATCGCTGTAAGTGCGGGGCAAGATGTAGAAATCGACAACAGAAACCCCAACAAACAAAAACACCCCTAAACCGGAGATAGCGATTTCTAACCAATTTGGCGTGTAAACACCAAACATGGCAAATCCGAATTGGGCTAGACACACAACCACCAAAGCAATGACACCGAGATTAATGGTTTTCGTCAAAGCCATGCCGTCTTGTTCAGAAAGATTTGAACCAATTTGACGGGCGAAAATAAAGGTGACGCCACAACCAAGGGCAGCCAACCCAATGCCTTGAATGCCAACACCTTGGGATCTCAAAGCGACAAATATCAAGCCACTGAGAGTATATCCAGACAAGAGGCTGTAGGTTGCCAACAGGGGTAGTGCAAGACCCTTGTTACCTTTTTGGGCAACATTTTGGGCAACAAAGAACAAAATTAACTCCAAAATCACCGCACCAATGAAGGTGGGAAAGAATATTCCGGGGTTAGTACGGATAACTCCCAAACCGCCGTAGGTTCCTAATGCCGTTAGCACCAATCCACCACCGACGTAGGGGAGGGCGTTAGCAATCACATTTGGGCCAACGAGGGCGTGAGATTTAGCCTCACGGATAGCTTCACGAAAATTACTGGTATTGCTCATATTGAAAAACTGTTTTTTAGGAAAACGTTCTGCTTATTTCTATTCTTACCAAGATTTAGGACAACAAACCAGCAAGGGGTGATGCAAGTTAGAAGACAACTAAACAAAAAAGATTATGCAATGTTGAAATTTTTATCTAAAAAACAAAAAGAACCTGCAACATAGAGGTTAGCAAAATCATGCGTAAAAATACTGAACTCTGAAGTGCGACTCCTGATAAGTTCAGTGAAACGACGATAGCTTATTCAGGCTTGACTAGGGAAAATAATGACAGCTTAAAAGAAAATATACGCAACTCCATTTTCTGAGGAATAGGAGTTACAACAAGGGAATGTATATGGCAACAAGTGAGTCCTCTTTACGAATTGATGGTATAGAATTATTACACTTGTACCACCAGAATCCTTCTATAAAACTTCGTAATGAACTTGTAGAGTTACATACTGGCTTAGTGCGGAAGATGGCTCATAAATTCAGCCATCAATGTAATGAACCTTATGAAGATTTAGCACAAATCGGTTATATTGGTTTGATTAGGGCAATTGAGCGCTTCGACCCTAGCCAAGGATTTGCTTTTAGTTCCTTTGCTGTACCATACATTCGCGGTGAGATGCTGCACTTTTTGCGCGATCGCAGTACTCTATTAAGAATTCCCCGTCGTTGGCAAGAACTGTACAATGAAGGGCAAAAGATTCGCAAAGACTTGGCAATGTCTTTAGGTCGCCTTCCCAGAGATGCTGAAATCGCCAAGGAACTTCAGGTATCTCTGCAAGAATGGCAAGAAACCAAGTTAGCTGCTCAAAACCGTATGCCTTTGAGTTTAGATGCAACCGCACTTAACTATGTTGATTCCCAAATTACTTTGGGTGAGGCACTTCCTTGTCCTCGTTCTCATGTTCTCCTCCAAGAAGAAGAAGAACGGCAACAACTCCAAGGTGCAATAAATATGTTAGAAGATAAGCCCCGCATGGCAGTTGAAATGGTATTTTTGAAGGAACTTTCTCGCAAGGATGCTGCTAAAAATATTGGCACTAGTCCAATGACGGTAACGCGGTATCTGCAAAAGGGGATTCAAGATTTGATATACTATTTACAACCACAAGTAATGCCCACTGGATCTTGATGTCATTAGTCAATGGTCAGTGGTTAGTAGAAAAGCAACTGACAAATGACTAATAACTAATTATCGAGATTTTAAATCAGCGATCGCACCTTTGGTCATAGCAGCAATGGCTTGATCTGTCGCTTTCGGCAAATGATAATATTTACCGCCTGCTGTTTGCGATAATTCCTTAGCAAAGCCCGTGGATACAAATTTACTTTCGGTATCAATTACTAATAGTTGCATCCCTAAAGCCCGGATTCTGGCAGCAATTTCTAATAATTCCCCTTTGATATCTGGTTTTTCTCCTGGTTCTAGTTCTTCACCTAAAGAACGCGCTAAGGGAATATTACCCCGCCCATCAGTGATTGCTACAAGCACAACTTGCCCAATATCTCCGCTCATCTGGGCATTTAAGCCGACGCGCACAGCTTGGGTTAAACCATGCGCTAAGGGCGAACCCCCACCACAGGGCAACCTTTCCAAGCGGTTACGCGCTAAGGCAATAGAACGTGTTGGAGGCAACAATACCTCAGCCCGTTCTCCCCGGAAGGGAATCAATGCTATTTGGTCACGGTTTTGATAAGCTTCTGTCAACAGTTGCATCACCGCACCTTTCGCCGATTGCATTCGATTCAAGGCCATTGAGCCAGAAGCATCTACCACAAACACTACCAACGCCCCGGCTTTGCGTACTAGGCGTTTCGAGCGAATATCAGCCTGTTCAACAATAACTTTTCTATCTGGGTGTTTTTCTCTTCGGGCTTTTTGATAAGGAGCCGCAGCTCTCAAGGTAGCATCTACTGCAATGCGTCGCGCTTTCCCCTTGGGCAACATTGGCTTAATGTAGCGTCCCCTGTCATCGGAAAAGATGACACTACGACTACCAGATTTACCTTGCCGCTTCGCCATTTGAGTAAAGTAAAGCACGCTGTCATCAAGAATTACCCCTTCTGGATCAAAAATGAATTCTTCCGGGATGCTAGGGGGTTCTTGCTCTTGATTTTCTTCCTGTTCTTCCTGTTCTTCCTGTTCTTCCTGTTCTTCCTGTTCCTCTTCTGATTCGTCCTGGGGTTCTTCTTGATTCTGTGGTGGGGGTGGAGGTGGTGGCGGTGATTGTTCTGGTGGTGGTGTCTGCACAATTGTTGCGCGTGGTACAATTACCAGTTCCACAGCACGGCGCAAATCTTCAGCATTTACTGTTGTTCGTCCCTCCAAAGCCGCCGCCGCTTTGGCAACCCGCGTGGCGAATAACTCGGCGCGATGTCCCTGAACTCCGCCGCGAATAGCCTCATCCACTAAGTAGGCAATTTGTTCATGGGTGATAATTACTTCTTTCAACCATTCCCGCGCCAAGATGATTTGGGTTTTGAGGGCGTCTAAGTCTTCGTTGTACTCTTGAAGGAAGTCTTGGGGAGATTGAGAATAGGCGATCGCAACTTCAACTGCTTCTACTCTTTGATCTAAGCCGAGTACACCGTCAGCAGAGAGTGCGATCGCAATTCTATCTAACAAATGCTCCCGTAATCCCCCTTCTTCTGGGTTGTAGGTGGCAATAAATAAAGATTTGCAGGGATGCTGAAAACTAATCCCTTCCCGTTCAATTTGGTTGCGCCCGTCAGATAATACTGTTAGAAGCTGATTTGATATTTGGTCATCTAATAAATTAATTTCATCTACGTACAGTACACCCCGGTTAGCTGTAGCGAGTAAACCGGGCTGAAAAATGGTATCACCTTCTTTTACCGACTTTTCAACATCCACTGAACCGAGGAGTCTGTCTTCAGTGATACCTAGAGGAATTTGCAAAAAAGGCGCTCTGATGATTTCGACGGGCACATCTTGAATGTCTTTGTCTGCGTACTCCGCCAACAGTTGATCATCCCATTCTTCGGGGTGGTTGGGGTCACAATTGCTGATTGAGCCTTTGACAACTTCAATCGGCGGTAGTAGAGCGTGGATAGCACGAGCCATCACAGATTTTGCCGTACCGCGACGACCTGCGATCGCCACTCCCCCCAAACCAGGATCAACTGCGGCTAACAGCAAGGCTAATTTAATTGCTTCTTGACCGACTACGGCACTCAAGGGAAAGGCAGTGATCGTGGAGTTGATAGTAGGCGCAGGCATTGTTTGCTTTCATAGCGAGTCTCGGTCTTTAGCATACCAATTTCTGACACATTTAGAATATAGGGACGGTTACGCGATCGCATTTCCCGTTGGGAGGATAATTTATGAGTATTGCTCAGGCTAAACGCTTCACGCTGGATGAATACCACAGGCTTACTGAATTGGGCT
>Ga0123338_10004248_pt1 | contig 12563 bp, 8 predicted proteins | sample grotaG_FD_89793 | JGI IMG/M metagenome (GOLD analysis project Ga0123338, IMG submission 89793) | Glacier valley bacterial and archeal communities from Borup Fiord, Nunavut, Canada, to study Microbial Dark Matter (Phase II) -... | ecosystem: Environmental > Aquatic > Freshwater > Ice > Glacier ... | reverse complement strand
TGTTAATCATGAGTAGTCGATGCAACTTGATGACACTCAGACTCGCGGATTACGAATATTGCCACAATTAAGCCAATTGCTGCACAACCAGCCGCGAAGAAGAGAGCATATTGAAATCCACCAACTAAAGCAGCGCTGTTATTACCAATCGTCGCCAGAGCTTTTGTCCGCGCTGTCGCAATGGCGACGAGGATTGCTAGTCCAATCGCCGCGCCAACTTGTTGTGAGGTGTTGTATAGACCTGAGGCTAATCCTTGCTCACTGTCACTGACACCTGTAGTTGCGGCGATCGTTGTGGCAACTATCGAAATTACAATTGCGAACCCTAAAACGATTGTACCGGGTAGTAGTTCGCGGACAAAGTTGCCAGAAACGGAAATTCCTGTCAGCAGCAGCAAGCCGATAATATTGAAAATCATGCCGCAGATTAAAGTTTTTTTGATCCCAATTTTGGTTGTGAGTTGTGAACCAATGGGTGCAGCCGCGATCGCTGCCATTGCATGTGGCAAGAAAGAAATTCCTGTTTGCAGCGCCGAGTAATGCAATACTTGCTGCATATACAATGTAAGGATAAATATCATTGATCCTGCCGCTGCACTTAAGACAGCACCAATACTATTAGCGGCGACGAGTGTTTGGCGGCGAAAAATTGCCAACGGCATCAACGGTGCAACTGCGCGTGATTCAATAGCAACAAATGTACATAGTAAAGCTACGGAAATCACTGCAGAAAGGATTGTTTGCAAAGATAACCATCCAGTTTCCGGCGCTTTGACTAGAGTATATACTAAGGCAACTAAACCAGATGTGACAGTAATTGCACCAAGGAAATCGATTTCTTGGCTAACTGGAGTGGCGCGACTTTCAGTGAGTAACATTGGAGTGAGAGCGATCGCAATGATTCCAATCGGGACGTTAACAAACATTACCCAGCGCCAACTTAGTGTATCTGTCAAAATTCCACCCAACAATACTCCTGCCGCAAAACCGCCCGCCGCGACCGCACCCCATATTCCTAACGCTCGGTTACGTTGCGTTCCTTCTTTGAAGGTTGTGGTCAAAATAGAGAGGGCTGCGGGAGAGATAATCGCTCCCCCCAATCCCTGAACACCACGCGCGACAATTAACACCCATTGTACCTGAGCTAAACCGCCGACTAAGGAAGCTACAGAGAATAAAGCCAGACCAGCCATGAGAACTCGACGCCGACCAAACAAATCTGCGGCTCGACCACCGAGTAATAAAAAACCTCCAAAAGTCAATGAGTAAGCGCTGATGATCCATTGCAAGTTTGGTTGAGAAAAGCCAAGGTCACGCTGCATCGCCGGTAGCGCCACATTCACAATCGAAAAATCCAGCACGATCATGAACTGCGAAGCGCATAACAAAGCAAGTATCGGCCAAAGTTGAGAATTTTTGGCAGTCTGACGATTAATCGGTACTGTCATTGAATTTTTTATCGGGATTTATAACAATTTTGAATAGAAGACAAATCTTTGGTAAGGGCATAACAATGTTGTGCCCCTACTGCGGTTTATAGGACAAAACCCTGAAACCCTATAATATTTAGAGGCTGACTGATGGTGGTAGCAGTACAGAGTCAATCACATGGATTAGTCCGTTGTCGGTTTCCACATCAGGCATAACGACAGTAGCATCATTAATTTTCACAGTGCCGTTAGCTGCACTAATCTTGACATCAGAACCTTCAACAGTAGTAGCTTTATTTAACTTAGTTACATCAGCCGCTGTCACTTTGCCAGAGACAACGTGATATTCCAAAATTTTTCTCAGCGTCAGGATATCTTGTAGTAGTGATTCGACAGTACCTGAAGGCAGTTTAGCAAAAGCGTCATCAGATGGCGCGAAAACAGTAAATTGCCCTGGACTTTTAAGTGTGTCCGCTAGACCAGCCACCGTCACCGCTGTGACTAAGGTGGTGAAAGTTCCGGCGGTCATGGCAGTATCAACAATATCAGGCATATTTCAAACGTAATTGGTGTGATTTGAACTGAAAACTAGTCTATCAACCTCAAGACTATGTCTTACACAAATTTACGCACTCTACCATTTGGCAGAGTATGTACACCTGAGGTTGATATATGATTGTCTGCTACTTTTTCTCCAAGACAATACAAGTTACAGAATTTTCTCTCCACAGCCATGAAGCATAACGCACAGAATCGAACCATCGGCGCGGTTGGTAAATTGGCAACATAATTCTGATCAACATTAAAAGTGCGTACAATATAGGCGTTATAGAAGTGGCTTTAACTAAATAATCTCCAGCAACTATTTCACCGTGGTGAATTTTCATGTCTGGGAACAGACGACTTAATTCGTTGACACTGGGACGGAACATTGTATCTATTGGATCACAGTGATAAGGAAATTTATAAGGAACTGTGACGAATAAATATCCCCCAATCGGAATTATAGAGCTAATAATTTCGCAAATTTCTTCACGGTTTGAGACATGTTCTAAAAGGCTTGAACACATCACCGACTTAATTTCCATTTGGGAGACTTTTTCTAAAAAGTCAGGATTACATAAATCTCCCACTAAATCCACACCAATCTCATTTTTTATATCTGTATGAATAACAGAATATCCTATATTTCTGGCTGGCTTGAATAACATCTCATCGATCCAAGGTTGTTCCTTTTCTCGGAATTTTTTACTGGCACAACCAATGTTTAACATTGGGAATACATGATTTGAGTCTAAAGAATAGATCTTACTTGCTAACCAAATAGCTTCTTCTCGTAACATTCGCAACAGCCTTCGTGCTAGATATTAACGATGGCGGTTTGGTAGGGATACAAAGCAAGCTTATGTATCTGACTGAATTAACTGCCAAAGTAAAATATTACACGAAGTGTTGCCAAAACGTTTATCTTCTAGTCTCTTCTAATTCAGGTTCAGGCTGAGGTGTAGATCCGGTATTATCCGACTTGCGCTTTCCTCGGCGCAGGCGATCGCGCAGTGAAGCAATCAGGATATATAGTATCGGCACAACAAACAGACTGAGGAAAGTTGAAAGCAACATCCCGCCAAGTACCGCAGTACCGAGGGAGATCCGGCTAGCTGCACCTGCACCTTCAGCAATGACCAAGGGGAAGATCCCTAACATAAAAGCAAAGCTGGTCATGAGGATAGGACGTAATCGTTCGCTGGAAGCTTCTACTGCTGCCTTAGTAATCGTATAACCTCGCTCTAGCAATTGATTGGCGAATTCGACAATCAAGATGGCATTCTTACTCGCAAGACCGATTAACATGACTAACCCAATCTGGGAATAGACATCATCCGGTAAACCGCGTAATGATAGTGCTGTCAATGCGCCTAAAATCCCCAGGGGGACTGAAAGCAAAATCACAAACGGGTCATACAGACTTTCGTACTGTGCTGCAAGTACCAAAAATACAAACACGATCCCTAAAGCAAAAATGAACGGTGCTTGTCCACCAGATGTTTTTTCTTCTAAGGAAGTACCCGACCATTCATAGGTCATGCTACTAGGCAGAATTTTCGCCGCCAGATTCTCCATTATTTGCAGCGCCTGACCGGAACTAGTTCCTGTTGCTGCCGAACCGTTGATTTCAATGGAGCGATTTAAGTTGTAATGAGTGATAGTTTGCGGTGCTGTGGTTGAAGTTATTCTCACCAAGTTGCCTAGCGGGATCATTTGATTTTGAGTAGAACGCACATATATGCGGTTGATATCGCTAGGATTTGAGCGGAATTGGATGTCTGCTTGGACATATACGCGATAGGTGCGTTGAAATTGGTTGAAATCATTGACGTACCGCGATCCCAGAAAAGACTGGAGAGTGTTAAAAATTTGGTCAAGAGGAACTCCCAAAGACTCGGCTTTATCCCGGTCAACTTCGATGGTTAACTGGGGTGTATTGGCGCGGAAGGTGCTTAAAAGTCCTTGTAATCCCGGAGTGGTATTTCCTTGCTTGATTAGTGCTCCCATCGTTTCCGCTAGAGAGTTAATCGTGTTAGTGCCTCGGTCTTCTAGTTCAAATTGAAAGCCACCAAAATTACTTAAGCCTTGAATTGCTGGTGGGTTAAAAGGCACAATAATCGCTTCTTGAATGGAGGATAACTGTTTCCGCATTTTGGTAATCAGACCCGCCGCCGTATGCGCCTCACCGCTCCGTTGTGACCAGGGTTTAAGCGTCGTAAATATTACACCACTATTTGCCGCGTTACCGCTAAAGCCAAATCCACCGATCGCAAAGGTTCCTAGTGTTTCCGGAAGAGCTAGTAATTGTTTTTCTACTCGCTTCATCACGTCACTAGTATAGTTCAAGGAAACTCCTTCTGGAGCCTGAATCAGGCTGATAAAATAACCTTGATCTTCTTCAGGAATAAATGCCGATGGGACATGGACAAACAACCATCCGGTCAAGACTAAACAAGTGACAAATGCGCCCATGACCACAAGCTTAAAGTGGGTAAGAAACTCCAGAGTGCGACCGTAGGTTCCGCGTACTTTGTCAAATATTTTGTTGAATATGTCAAAAAACCAGTTAAGTGGTTTAGTCATCCATGACCGCCAACCGCGTTGAGGTTCCCTGGCTGTATCTGTTTTTGGTTTTAATAACAGGGCTGAAAGTGCAGGAGTTAAAGTTAACGCGTTGAAGGCAGAAATAGCGATGGAAAAGGCGATTGTCAACGCAAATTGTTTGTAAAGTTGTCCCGTTGTACCGGGAAAAAATGCTACAGGAATGAATACCGCCATCAGTACTAACGATGTGGCAATTACCGCACCTGTAATCTGCTTCATTGCCTCTGAGGTGTTTTCGTAAGGATCTGGGTTATGACTCTCTTCGCTGTTGCGGATGATATTTTCAATCACCACGATCGCATCGTCTACCACCAAGCCAGTAGCCAAGGTCAATCCGAACAAAGTCAGTCCATTGATCGAAAAGTTGAAAGCTTTAATGAAAATAAACGTCCCAATCAACGATACAGGAATCGTAATTGCCGGGATCACAGTCGTGCGCCAGTCTTGTAAAAAGACGAAGATTACCAAGATTACCAGCAGGATCGCCTCAAACAGTGTCATCAATACTTCTTTAATCGACTCTTGTACGTACAGAGTGGAGTCGTAAGCATCAGTATATTTCAGTCCTGGAGGAAAAGTTTTTGACAGTCTATCCATTTCAGCGATCACACCTTGAGCAACACTTAAGGCATTACTACCAGGTATAGAGCTAATCCCCAGTCCCACCGCGTCTTTACCACGAAAGCGTAAGAAACTACTGTAATTTTCTGCTCCTAACTCTACCCGTCCGACATCTTTAATTTTAATCAGTGTTCCAGTTGTCGGGTCTTTCTTGACTACGATATCTCCAAACTCAGTTGGCTCTTTCAGACGACCGACAGCCCGGACTGTTAGTTGATACTGTTGTCCTGGTGGTGATGGTTCTTGCCCAATTTTTCCGGCACCTACTTGCAAGTTTTGCGAGTTGACAGCATCAACTACATCTTGAACAGTCAAAGTGCGGCTGGCGAGGCGGTTAGGATCGAGCCACAATCGCATGGCATAGCGCCTTTCACCGAAAATTGTCACATTACCAACACCTGGGACTCGCTTGAGAGCATCCAAGATGTAAAGGTCAGCATAGTTACTGATAAAGCTGTTTTGATACTCGCCGTTTTCCGAATACAGACCCATCGCCATAATGTTCGCGGCTTGCTTACGGACTGTCACGCCTGTACGTTGCACCAAATCTGGTAGCTGTGACTGAACTGAGGCGATGCGGTTTTGAACGTCTACTGCGGCAATATCTTGATCTTTTTCTAAGTTAAACACGACAGTAATTGTACTAGTACCGTCGTCACTACTACTACTCGTCATGTAACGCATCCCATCCACACCGTTAATCTGTCTCTCTAGTACAGTGGTAACGGTAGTCTCGACAACCTCAGAACTCGCCCCAGCATAGTTAGCTGTGACCACAACTTGAGGTGGGGTGATATTGGGATATTGAGCAATGGGTAATGTGGGAATGCTGATTAGTCCGGCGATCAGGATAATCACTGCACAGACACTAGAAAATATTGGTCGTTTAATAAAAAAGTCGATCATATATTCAAGCTTTTGGTTAAGACTGCGGCTGAATCGGCGCACCATTGGATAGTTTGAGCAGTCCAGAGACAATGATTTTGTCGCCAGCTTGCAATCCGCCTAGTACTTGGTAAGAATTTCCTTGAATCGTGCCTAATTTCACGGGTTTTTGTTGCGCCACTAATTGGTTTGGTTGTTTTCCGGGGGCGGCTACGTAAACAAAGTTTTCGCCAGCGACACGGGAAATGGCTGTGGTGGGGATTAATAAACCGGGTTTTGTATCCCAAATTACGCGCGATCGCACTGTCTGGTCAGAGCGCAATTGTCCGTTAGCATTGTCATATATCGCAATGACTAACACTGACTGACTCTGAGTGTTAACGCTGGGCGAGATAAAGGAGATTGTGCTTTGACCAAGTATTTTTCCTTGGGTATCTAGTAACTGTACTGGTAATCCCGTCCGTAGTTGAGCGGCTCTTTCTGCTGGAACTTGAATATCTACTTCTAACGGGCTGTTCTGCGTCACTTTGACGATTTGGCTAGAAGGACTGACGTAATCGCCAACTTTTACCGGATAGTCTCCAACTGTGCCGGCAAAGGGAGCAGTGATTCGGTAATACTGTAGTTCTACTTGTTGTTGTTTAATATTGGCTTCTGCTTGCTGGAGATTACGTTGTGTTCTTGCAACCACAGCCTTTTGAGCATTAATTTGGGCATCATTTGCCAGCAATGCTGATCCCGCCGCATCTAATTGGCTACGGTATTGCTCGACTATCTGCAAACTTACAGCCCCTTCTCTGCCTAAAGAAACATATCTGTTGTACTGTTGCTGCTGAAATTTGAGTGCTGATACCTTAGACGCGCGATCGGCCATATCAGCTTGCAGAATCTGTTTGACATTGTCTAAATCGGCACGATTTGACTCGGCAGCGGCAATAAAGCTACTAACTGATGCTAGTTGTTTACTAGGATTAATTTGAATTAATGGCGTTCCCGCTGCTACAGTTTGCCCAGAACCAACAAAAATTTTTGTGACCTGACCGTCTACCTGTGGTTGCAGGGTGACAGATTTTCGCGATTGCAAGTTGCCAATATATTCAGCAGTTTCCTGAACATTGCTGGATTCGACTGTCGCTACCTTTACCGCAGCTGGCGGTGGTGGGCTGGCCGTAGATGCTGTCTCTTTGCGGCTACAACCTGTGATGGCTAGCGCTAAAATTGCGGGAATCAATCTACCGATGGGGATAGGCAGGTGCATTAAAATTACTCCGAGAAAGGGAAATTCAGTCGATGATCGGCAAATAAAAAGCACGCACTCGTACTAAATCGCTCTAATATACATGGTGCTTTTTGTCGTAAATCGCCGTAGACAGACATCTAAAGAATATTTCTGAAAGTCCTAACTGACTTACGATGGTTTTTGGTTATCTACAAATAACTAAAATTTATGGGTATTAAAAGTCATTAACTAAAAATTACGGACTAACGCCTGACATAACATCTGCTGTAGGGTATAAATGCGAAAATTTCTGAAGACGATCACGATCACATCCGCCAAATTAATCGGATTCAAGGATTATTTTCGTTGGTTAACTAACTAGAATATTAGTCGCAAGTCTTTTGTACGTAAATAAATGCTTAGTGTGCGTAGTATAGATTTAAATATAGGCAACAGAGACGTGAGAATAACACGTCTCTCGTTTTCACTCTCTGGCTATGTCAAGGCAACTAACCAAGCTTGTAAATCAGTAACTGTGGAGAAGTCTAATAACGCCTCTCCCAAAACCTCCAACTGTTCGCTGGATAATCCCCGAACTTGCTCAATCAATGATGAATCAATCTCACCAAGGCGTCGATAAAGTTGACGTATAATTAAATACTGTTCTCCTTCCTGGCGACCTTCCTGGCGACCTTCCTGACGACCTTCCTGGCGACCTTCCTGTTTAGCTTGTTCGCGGTCTTGTTGATAAAGTGGTGCGAGTCTCATGACCAACTCCTGATCGTATTTTTTGGCTTTTTTTGTAACTGATAAATTTTGTTGCAAGTTGTACAACAATTCTAGCGCTACTGAGCGCAATTGGTGGTCTGGCGGTAATGCTTCTAACTCATCAATTGCCTGTTTTTGCACATTGTCCCGACCTAGTAGTCTCAACCATAGTGTTTCCTCAGTACAAGGCAGTTGATGTATCACTATGACCGCTGTTCGCAAAGTTGGTCCCAGAAAGTATATTCCTGGTAACCAGCCTCGCTGTTGAATAAAATTAAATCCTGACAGCTTTTTGAAAGATGCAGTGGGAGTCAAAATCCATAGTGTCGGTAAGGCTGAAGGTCGCAGAGACGTTTTATTTCGCTTGGCTTCTCTTCGTAATCCACCTTTGACTTCTAATAGTTTTAGTAGACAATCGCAGATTTCATCCTCTGATGCTGAATTGCGGAATGGTTCAAATATCGCTGGTTTGGCGGCGATTTTCCCCAATAATCCTAGGGTCAATAAACTTGATTTACTGGCTGCGAAAGGTACAAAAGTGACATCAATTTCCCGAACTTCTCCTGGTACTTTTTCCGAGGCTTTGACCTCACCATATGGTTTGAGTAATTCTTCCAGATAATCTTTGGCAAATTGGTCGTGAATAAATCGAGTCATTTTAAGACAAGAAAACACAAAATGTATAGTATTTAATCATATTACATTTAGCTATTTTTGTATTAAATCCATGTTTATAGACTTAGGCAAATAGCCTGAAAATTAAGTCCCCGGCGGGCTACGGAGGAATAAAATAGTCTAGAATCACATTGAATACCTAAAATCCTGCTGGGTAGAATCAATATATTGATCTTTAAATCCACCTCAAGGCTGTTGGCGATCGCTTGCCTACTCCCTTAAGGTAAGTTTTAACACAAGGTAGGGGAATAATAATGTTGTGCCTCTACTATGATATTTGAGCATAATGGATGATCAGATCAGGCGAGAGGCATGGATGGCAATTACCACAACTAAACAAATTCCGCAAATAGCAAGTAAAATAGCCATCTTGGTCGGCTGTGCTGTATTGCTTGGCTGGTTTGGGAATGTTACCTTGTTCAAAAGTCTGCTTCCTGGTGTTGCCTCCATGAAAGCGAATACAGCCGTGTGTTTTGTCGGTGTGGGGGTGGCGTTGAGGTACTTACCGCCGCCTGAAGAGAAAAACCAGCGGCAAAGGATGATTACTCAAGGCTGTGCTTTAGTAGTTATCATTATCAGTCTACTGACTTTAAGCGAATATTTTTTGGGTTGGAATCTCGGAATTGACGAATTGCTGTTTCGCGACTTGCCACTCTCGGCAGCAACGCTATATCCAGGGCGAATGGGATTGAATACTGCCATCAATTTTTTGCTCCTGAGTGGGGCGATATGGTTAATAGCAAGCCGAAAGCCGAGGATATTACATACTCGCATAATTTTGGTAGCGCAAGGATTAAGTTTGCTGGCAGGTTTAGTTGCTTTGCAAGCGCTGGTTGGTTATGCCTACGGCGTAAAAATTTTTTACAAGTTCAGCGTGTATACGACCTCAATGGCAGTACATACGGCGCTGATGTTCCTGGTAGTTTGTACCGGGGTATTCTTTAGCAGTCCTGAGTCAGGTTTAATGACAACCATTACCAGCAAACTCAACGGCGGTTTAGTGGCGCGGCAATTGATTCCGAGTACAGTTATTTTACCTCTGGTTTTTGGTTGGTTAATCTTACAAGGACAAAAGGCAAATTATTACGACCCAGCTTTTGCGATGTCGCTGCTAGTGTTGTCGATGAATGTAATTTTTATCGGTTTAATTTGGCATAGCGCCATGTTGCTTAATCAGGTAGATGAGAAGCGTCAACGCGCCGAGTTGGCTGGTAGGCAAAAAGATGAGCGGATGCAACTGTTTACCCAATCAGATCTGATTGGGATTTTAACTGCAGATATCTACGGTGGACTGAGTGAGGTCAACGACGCTTTTCTAAAGATTGTTGGCTATACTCGGGAAGATTTCCAAACTGGAAAACTGCGTTGGAAGGACATGACACCTCCTGAGTATTCACAGCTAGATGAAGCGGCGATCGCTGAAGCAAAGATCACTGGCAGCTCTAAACCTTTTGAAAAAGTTTATCTCCATAAAGATGGTACACCAGTGCCGGTGTTGCTTGGTTTTATCTTGGTTGGAGAGGAACGGCAAGAGGCTGTAGCCTTTGTGCTCGATTTGACTGAACGTAAACAAGCCGAAGCTCAACTGATCGAATTTAACGAAACCCTCGAAGAAAGGGTGAAACAGCGTACCGTTCAACTAGAAGCAGCGAACAAAGAATTAGAATCTTTCTCTTATGCAGTTTCCCATGACTTACGCGCACCGTTGCGGCATATTACCGGATTTGTTGATTTGCTGCAAAAGCAGCTAGGAACAGCAGCATTAGATCCGGCAAGTCAGCGTTATCTCAATATAATTAGTGACACGACTAAACTTGCGGGTAAGTTAATCGATGATTTGTTATCTTTCTCACGGATGGGACGTACTAACATGCGCTACAGCACAGTTGATTTACATCAATTAGTGCAAGAAGTACAGCAGGATCTTGAGTCCGAAACCCGTAACCGCCAAGTGAATTGGATTGTCAAACCCTTACCTCAAGTCTCAGGAGATCCGGCGATGTTGCGATTGGTGCTGGGAAATTTATTAGAAAATGCGGTGAAATACTCGAAAAATTCGGTAACAGCCGAAATTGTTGTCGGTAGTAGTTGCGAAGAACGAGAAGTAATAGTCTTTGTGCGGGATAATGGAGTAGGCTTTGATATGCGATATGTTCACAAACTGTTTGGCGTGTTTCAGCGCTTGCATACTGACTCTCAATTTGAAGGCACAGGTGTAGGGCTGGCAAATGTTCAGCGGATTGTTCACCGTCATGGTGGCCGAGTGTGGGCAGAAGCTGAAGTTGATCGAGGTGCTACTTTCTATTTTTCTTTACCAAAAGATATGGAGATTTAATCGCGCACAAGGGAGTAAGGAGTGGAGACAATAGGACAGTCAATGGAACTCAAGCGCATTCTCCTGGTAGAAGACAGCATTAATGATGTAGAATTAATCCTGAATTCACTAGCAGATAATCATTTAGGTAACGAAGTCGTTGTCGTCCGTGACGGCGAAGAAGCATTAGATTATCTGTACCGTCGTGGTATGTATCGATTGCGACGAGAAGGCAATCCGGTAGTGGTACTGCTCGATTTGAAGCTACCCAAAGTAGATGGTATAGAAGTACTAGCACAACTGAAAGTTGACCCAATTTTGAGATTAGTCCCAGTAGTAGTGTTGACCTCCTCGCGAGAAGAGCAAGATTTATCTCGCTGTTACGAATTAGGAACAAATGCTTATGTTGTCAAGCCGATTGATTTTCATGAATTTGTCGATGTGATTAAAGGTTTAGGCTTATTTTGGGCGATTATTAATGAGCCACCTCCTGGTTCCCTACCTCCGGCACGCAGTGAGTCAACTCAAGGAATAAGGTAATGCCATTAAGGTTTCTTTTACTCGAAGATAGTTTGCTAGATGCAGAATTGATCCATGCCAATTTGACGGCGGGAGGTATTGTCTGTGAATTGGTGCAAGTGACAAGCCGGACTGAATTTCAAACCGCCCTTACCGAAAAATTCGATTTAATTTTGGCAGACTATTCCTTACCTAGTTTTGATGGGATGGCGGCTTTACAGATTTCGCAAGATCTCGGCTTGGATATACCCTTCATTTTTGTGACCGCAACGCTGGGTGAGGAATTGGCAATTGAAACCCTGAAAAGTGGTGCTACTGACTATGTGTTGAAGCAAAGATTAGAACGTTTGGTACACTCAGTACAGCGAGCGCTGCGCGAAGCCGAGGAACGACGCCTTTACCAACAAGCACAGCAGGCATTACAGGCAAGTGAAACGCAATTACGCGCCCAAACCGCCCAACTGCAAGAGGCAAATCAACTCAAAGATCAGTTTCTGGCGATCTTGTCTCACGAGTTGCGATCGCCCCTCAATGCCATCCTCGGTTGGTCAAAATTGTTACGTACTCGCAAATTTGACGAAATAACTTTTAACCGTGCTCTAGAAATTATTGAGCGCAATGCGACCTTACAAACAAAATTAATCGAAGATTTACTCGATATTTCCCGCATTATTCGCGGCAAATTAACCTTAGATTCGCTACCAACAAATTTAATTCCGCCAATTACTGGGGCGATTGATAATATCCGGTTAGCTGCAGAAGCTAAATCAATCGATTTGCAATTTGTCGTTCTCGATTTTGAGCAAGACGATTCTCCTCTTTATTTAAATCATACTTATAAAGATATCGGCAGCAAAAATTCAAACTTTCGTGTCTCTGGCGATGCTAATCGCTTGCAGCAAATCTTCTGGAATTTAATTTCTAACGCCATCAAATTCACCCCAGCCGGTGGGCAAGTAGATATCTGTCTCGAAGAGGTAGC
>Ga0123338_10004247_pt1 | contig 12566 bp, 14 predicted proteins | sample grotaG_FD_89793 | JGI IMG/M metagenome (GOLD analysis project Ga0123338, IMG submission 89793) | Glacier valley bacterial and archeal communities from Borup Fiord, Nunavut, Canada, to study Microbial Dark Matter (Phase II) -... | ecosystem: Environmental > Aquatic > Freshwater > Ice > Glacier ... | reverse complement strand
TATTCAAGTAGAATTGTATAAATAAATATACAATATAATAATTCCAATTCAAGCATTTAATTACATATAAGACTGTTTAACAAATATTGTTGTTATAAAGCATTCTCAAGGTTATAATAATAATACTTGAATATAATAGAAGAATTTGTTAAAACATAAACACAAAATATATAAAGATTGAAAGGCAAACATATGAGTAAATTACAGCTTATCGCTGTCTCAACATTTGGGACTGAAGCAATAACAGCTAGAGAACTAAAAAAACTTGGATATTTTGATCAAAAAGTCGAAGATGGGAAGGTCACCTTTACAGGTGATGAAACCGCTATTTGTAGAGCAAATATATGGCTTAGAACTGCGAGCAGAGTACTCTTGAAAGTAGGAGAATTCAAGGCCTTGACTTTCGATGAGCTTTTTGAACAGACAAAGGCATTACCCTGGGATGAAATTATTCCTGAAAATGCAGAGTTTCCAGTTGAGGGTTACTCAATAGACTCAAAGCTATTTAGCGTTTCAGATTGTCAAGCTATAGTTAAGAAGGCTATCGTAGAAAAATTAAAGCTGCGATATAAATGTGAATGGTTTGAAGAGGATGGGCCACGATACAGGATAGAGATAGCTATACTTCGGGATACAGTTACATTAACTATAGATACAAGTGGTGCAGGACTTCATAAAAGAGGATATAGAAAACTAGTAGGCGGAGCTCCTATAAAGGAAACCCTTGCTGCTGCAATGATATTGGTTAGCCATTGGAATAAAGATAGAATTCTTCTTGATCCTATGTGCGGAAGTGGAACTATACCTATTGAAGCAGCGTTAATTGCAAAGAATATAGCACCAGGACTGGGAAGAGAGTTTGATGCTGAAAAGTGGTATTTTGTTCCTCAAAAGCTTTGGGACGATGCACGTGATGAAGCATATGACTTGATAATTGAGGATAATGATTATAGGATTCATGGCTCAGACATTGATGAAGAAGCTATGAGTTTAGCTAGGTACCATGCCAAGAAGGCAGGTGTTGAGGATGCTATACACTTTCAAAGATTATCTGTTTCAGATATAAGTTCAAGATATAAGTATGGTGTTATTATCTGTAATCCACCATATGGAGAAAGATTGGGAGAGAAGGAAGATGTAGAAAAATTATATAGAGAGATGGGCACAGTATTTAAGAAGTTTGATTCATGGTCATACTATGTCATTACTTCAAATCTAGAATTTGAGAAGTTTTTTGGTAGAAGGGCAGATAAAAAAAGAAAGCTGTATAATGGAAAACTACTTTGTAACTACTTCCAATTTTTAGGGCCTCCTCCTCCTAAACATCCGAGAATCATATAATTTATGCAGAAAAAGCACTAAATTGTGACTCTAAATTAGCAAAGCTATATTTAATTAAGGTAATATGTATTAAATTAAGTAAAATATTTGACGAGAATAGTATATTTATAATAACATATATAATGTAGGGTTTTGTAGCATGGGTAAGTTAAAATAAAATTGTAATATGGTAGGTGAATGAAAATGTTTTTAAAAGTTTCGCATTCAAATGTATCTGGTGAAATTAGTATTCCTGGATCGAAGTCTCATACAATAAGGGCATTGTTTTTTGCAGGATTAGCGGATGGAAAAAGTAAAATAAAAAATCCGCTTATTTCAAGCGACTCTATTTCAGCTGTGAATTTGTGCAAATCATTTGGTGTTGCTTATGATTATTCAGATAATTGTTATATAGTTGATGGAGTTGGTAGTAATCCCAAAGTACCAGAAAACATAATAGACGTGGGGAACTCTGGGACTAGCCTCAGGCTTGGCTTGATGACAGCTGCGCTAGTTCAAGGTTATACGGTTTTCACTGGAGATTATCAAATAAGAAAAAGGCAAATAGGCCCATTGGTTCGGGCCATTAACAATTTAGGAGGAGAGGCATTTACCACTAGAGGAAATGATTCTGCTCCTGTAGTCGTAAAAGGAAGAGCATCAGGAGGCTTTACAAAGCTAGATGCTGTTACTTCTCAATACCTATCTTCAATTCTAATAAATGCACCTCTTCTAGAAAAAGATACTCACATTGAAGTTACAAGGCTAAATGAAATTCCATATGTTGAACTCACCCTATGGTGGCTAAACAAATTTGGAATTAACTATAAACATAATAAAATGAAAGAGTTTTATATACCAGGGCGACAGCAGTATTCACCTTTTGAATGTACTATTCCAGGTGATTTTTCTTCTGCAACCTTTTTTATGGTACTTTCTGCAATATCTGGTCAAGAAATGGTTCTAACAAATCTTGATATATCAGATCCTCAAGGAGATAAGCAGGTCCTTGCTATACTCGAGGATATGGGAGCAAAGGTTTTTTACAACGAAAACAATATAACTATTAAAGGGCAAAAACTCTGTGGAAGAGAAATTGATATGAATTCTATTCCAGACGCATTGCCTGCTATGGCTGTAGCTGCATGCTTTGCTCAAGGCGAAACGAGATTGGTAAACGTACCCCAAGCAAGACTAAAGGAAACTGATAGGATTAGCGTTATGTGTAAAGAACTTTCAAAAATGGGAGCTGATATAAGCGAACTACCAGATGGTTTGGTCATAAGAGAAAGTAAATTAAAGGGATGTAGCGTTAATGGACATGATGATCATAGAATTGTTATGGCTTTGGCAATTGCAGGACTACATTGTTCTGGTGAGACAATTATAGATACCGCCGAAGCTATGAATGTCACCTTTCCAAGCTTTGCCCAATATATTAAAAGCTGCGGTGGTAATATTGAGCTTTATGAGTAGTGAAATAATAAGGATTAGTATGTGATTGAATAAATAGTGTAAGATTGAGGATCAACTTAACATTATAGAAAAAGCTACAACATAAAGAGAAAATATGGAGGACAATCTATGGTAGGAAATACGTTTGGTAGATTATTTAGAGTAACCACCTGTGGAGAATCATACTCTGGAGCTTTTAGAAAAAATAATGACGTACCTCCTGAGCTATGGGGTGGTTTAGCAGTAATTGTAGATGGAGTGCCTGCTGGTATAAAGATTACAGCACAAATTATTCAAGAGGAATTGGATAAAAGGAGACCGGGAAAATCTAAATTACAAACACCAAGGTCGGAAGCCGATAAAGTCTACATTTTCTCTGGTGTCATGCAGGACGATAGAACAACAGGTGCGCCTGTTTGTATGATTATACCAAGTAGTGATATCGGAGATTTCCATATTAAACAGCATAAGGATAACAAGGATCTGCTTCGGCCGGGGCAAGCTGCCTATACTTATTACAAAAAATATGGTGAACACTCAGATTATTTGGGTGCTGGAAGAGCGTCTGCCCGTGAAACAGCAGCAAGAGTTGCTGGAGGCGCAGTTGCTAAAGCGATACTGGACAATATGGGCATAGACGTTATAGCATTTACAGTTGAATCCCACGGAATTAAGGCGGGACCGTTTTCATATGATATAGCCAAACAAAACTACAGGATGAATGATATTAATTGTCCAGATAATGAAGTTGCAAAACTAATGACACAGGATATGTTAGAAATTATTAAAGAGGGTGATTCTTGTGGTGGTGCAATAGAAATAATTGCGAAAGGAGTGCCAGCTGGTTTAGGCGAGCCTGTTTTTGATAAGCTCAGTGCAACTATAGCCCATGGGCTTATGTCTATTGGTGGAGTAAAGGGTATTGAGTTTGGAGAGGGCTTTGGAGTAACATCAAAAAAAGGTTCACAGTGCAACGACACACCTTATTATGACAAAGAAACAGGTCGCATAAGGTTCAAGACAAACAGAGCCGGTGGTATGCTTGGAGGTATATCTAACGGTGAAGAAATACGTATTCGTGTTGCAGTGAAACCAACTCCAACTATCATGAAGGATCAGTTGACAGTAAATGTAGCAACACTTGAACCTACAGTACACAAATTTGCATCTAGAAGTGATCCATCATTAGTGCCAAGGGTTTATTCAATTTGTGAAGCAATGGTGAGAATAGCCTTAGTTGATAGTATCATGATGTCAGCTGGTTTGAGAAATCTTACTAATATGGATAATAGGTGGGATGGCCTATGACACAGAAAGAAAGATCAAATAATATTATTCTGATTGGTATGCCTGGAAGTGGTAAAACAACCATAGGTAAGCTTTTAGCTAATATTCTTGATTATACATTTATAGATAGTGACCAGCTTATCGTTGAAAAATCAGGAAAAACTCCAAGGCAAGTTGTTGAAGAAAATGGACGAGAGGTTTTTCTCAATATTCAGAATGAAGTAATCCTATCAATCAAACAAGACAATTTTGTACTTGCCACTGGGGGAGGTATTGTGCACAGTGATTTGGCTATGAATCACCTTAAATCTATTGGTTTTATTATATACTTGAATACGAAATACGAAATTATTCAAGAGAGAATGGATGCTTCAAGAAAATTAGTTAGAACAAATGGAACTCTACTTGATTTGTATATTGAGAGAAGTCATTTGTATAATAATTATGCAGACATAATATTGGATTGTGATTCTACCGATCCCCAATTATTATGCAATAGTATACTAAAAATAATAAATTCTGTTTAACATTTTAGAAAACCGTAATTAGCTAAAAATAAAGGAAAAGGTTAAAAAAGAACAATGAATAAAATTAAGGTATTGATTGCAGATGATAATTTATTGGTAACACAAAAACTTTTCGATAAGCTAAATGAATACGAGGACTTTGAGTTAATCATTTCTAGAGATGGTATTGAAACAATTGAGCTTATTAATAAAGAAAAACCTGATGTCGTTTTGCTAGATATTATTATGCCCAAGTTAGATGGTATTGGTGTTTTGGAGTACGCTAAAGCAAACATTAGAGAAAATAAACCAGTGTTTATTGTTTTTTCAGCCATCAGCCAGGAAAATTATATTTCTAGAGTTATGAATCTTGGAGCAAATTATTACATATTAAAGCCATTTGATGAAGCTATTATTGCAGCAAGAATTAGGCAAATATATTCTGATAAAGATAAAGAACAGTATATTAAAACTGAAAATCAAAATACAGTAAACTTAGCTAAAAAGCCCAAAAATTCGTATGATAATGAATTGATGGTATTAGCAACGAAATATATGCGAGAATATGGCTTGAAGGCTCATATGACTGGGTACTGCTACATAAGAGAGATTATTACAATGGCATTTGATCATTACTGTCAAACGGACGCTATGCCTAAAGGTATTTACAGGATAATAGCTAATAAAAATAATGTTTCTGTTCAAAAGGTAGAAAGGGCTATTAGGAATTGTATTGAAAATGCTAAAGGCGACGAAACTGTCGAAAAGAAACCTACCAATTCACAGGTTATAAGTCTGCTTATTGAGACAATAAGAACAAATAATTAATGTCATTTCTAGGAATACAAAAAGCCCTGATGAAATCAGGGCTTTTATGTAACTAATTAAGCGTTAACGTTATCTTTTAATCCCTTACCAGCTTTAAATACTGGTGCTTTTGATGCTGGAATAGTTATTTCTTGCTTAGTTTGTGGGTTTCTACCTTTTCTTGCTGCTCTTTCTCTTACTTCGAAGGTTCCGAAACCAACTAAAGTAACTTTGTCGCCAGCCTTAAGAGTATCCTCCACTGAAGAAATAAATGCGTTCAAAGCAGCTTCGCTATTCTTTTTGTTCAAACCTGATTTTGATGCAATTGAGTTGATTAAATCTGATTTATTCATTATACAACCTCCTAAAAATGGAATTCGACATTATTTTATAATGAAAGTACACTAAAGTCAAGCCTTTGAGGGCAAAATAGTAATATTGTACCAGCAAAATTGGGAAAATTTTAACATTAGCCGTATTAATTCCGCACAACATGTATTTCGACGCCATTTAAACTGTTTTTTAATGATTTGTAAAAGTAGTTTTCACTATGATCACCTTTAGAATCACCTAGAACTAATAAATCGATTTTATTTTCAAGTGCATAAGCAACTATTGTTTCAACAATTTTTTCAGATCTTAAAACTGTGAGGTTGGCTCCAATAGATTTCGCTATACCAAAAAGGTATTCTAGAGCTTCACCTTCCTTGTCATTATCGAGAAAACTCCAATTATCTTTAGCCACATGGATGATAAATATTGAATCTTTATCAGCTGAAAACTCTAATGCTTTCTCAATAAGCCTTTCACAGGTTCTCTGTTGAGTGACACAAACTAATATATTACTAACAGATTGGTTCAATTAATGACCTCCTTTCGTATATGTTAATTATACTAAAATATTATTGTTTTGTCTTTTAATATATAGATCATGTAATAGAAATATTTATATTTTTTATAAATAAAGTATCAATAATTTAGTACATAAGAATAAAAAGAGTATTGAAATTGGCAAACATAAAAAGTAAAATTAACTGAGTACGAAATTATTTAGAGAATTATTAGTGGCGGTAGACATTAGATAACAAACTAGAAAGGTATGGCAAGCGATTTTTAAATAAATGGAGGCTTTTAAAAGCATGAGAGATATTGGTGTTAATACTATAATAGAGGCAGTTAGAAACATGTGCATGAATGCGAATTATTATCTTAATGAAGATATTAAACAGGCTATGCAAAGAGGCTTGTCGTGTGAGAAATCTCCAATTGGTGCAGAAATTATAGACAAACTGATTACAAATGCAGAACTCGCAGCGAAAAAAAAGGTTGCAATATGTCAGGATACCGGGATGGCAGTGGTTTTTGTGACAATAGGGCAAGAAGTACATATATCTGGGGGAAGCCTATCTGATGCTATAAATGAGGGCGTTAGAAGAGGATATAGTGAAGGGTATTTAAGGAAATCGGTAGTTAGCGACCCTATTGAAAGGAAAAATACTGGTGACAATACACCAGCTGTTATACATTATGAGATTATTACTGGGGACTCACTAAAAATCGAACTTGCTCCAAAGGGGTTTGGTAGTGAGAATATGAGCGCGTTAAGAATGCTTAAGCCATCAGATGGTATAGAAGGTGTAAAAAGCTTCATTTTAGAAACTGTAGATAAAGCGGGACCCAACCCCTGCCCTCCTATAGTTGTAGGGGTTGGTATCGGTGGAACGATGGAAAAAGCGTCGATTCTTGCCAAAAGAGCATTACTAAGACCAATTAATATAAGAAGTGGCATAGAGTATGTTAAAAATCTGGAAAACGAGATGCTTCAAAAGATAAATGAACTTGGTATTGGACCAGCAGGGTTGGGCGGCATCAATACTGCACTGGGGGTAAACGTCGAAACATATCCAACCCACATAGCTGGATTACCTGTGGCAGTGAATATAAGCTGCCATGTAACCCGCCATGCTGAAGTTGAACTATAGAAGACTTAGTTCTGATGAAGTTAGAAAGCATATAGGGGGAAAAAATATGCACCACAATGTATTGGCACCATTTAATAGCGATGCTGTAAAGGAATTCAGAGCAGGAGACACTATTTCACTTAGCGGAATAATATATACTGCAAGAGATGCAGCTCACAAGAAACTCATAGAATTGTTAAGTCAAAATAAGGCTTTACCATTTGATATTAAAAATCAAACTATTTATTATGTCGGACCATGTCCTTCAAGAGAGGACGAAGTTATTGGCTCAGCTGGGCCTACCACCAGTTACAGAATGGATGCATATGCACCTACATTAATTCAGCTGGGACAGACTGGAATGATAGGGAAGGGTCTTAGAGGTGAGAGTGTTATTAATGCAATGAAAGAACATGGTGCAGTGTACTTTGGTGCAATTGGTGGCGCAGGAGCATTAATGGCACAGTGCATCATAAGTCAAGAGATAATTGCATTTCCAGAATTAGGCGCTGAGGCTATAAGAAAGTTAGAGGTTGAAAATTTCCCACTTACAGTTATAATTGATTGTTATGGGAATAATTTATATGAAATTGGCAAAGCTCAATTTAGAAAGTGCAAATAGAGAGGTTAATTGAACATTTATTTCATAAAAATATTAATAACTATTTTATATATTTTTAAAATTCATTAGTGTATAATAATTGTTGGAACAAATAATACTAAAACAAATATTAAGGAGGTTTTATTATATGGCTAAAGTAACTAAAGACATGATTATTGCTGATATTTTATCGTTAGATAAGGGTACTGCACCTATCCTTTTAAACAGTGGTATGCACTGTTTAGGATGTCCATCATCTTCAGGTGAAAGTTTAGAGGATGCTTGTGCAATTCATGGAATTGATGCAGACAAGCTGATTGAAGATCTAAATAAGTACCTAGAATCAAAGTAATTATAGTAAAAAAAATTACTTTAAAAGGGATTGTAGTAGAATGAATAAAATAATTCTACTACAATCCCTTTTTATGCTAATACTTTTTAGAAAAATTTTGGTATTGAACTTTCGATAGCGAAAACTTTTAATTAGTTAAAGATGGGAAATGTTACAACATATAACACTGATATAGGGGCAGAATTTCTGATTAAGTTGCGCATATCTAGAGAGGTAGAACCATTTTATCTAATATCTATAACAGTTTTTGTTGAATTATAATTTTTACTAAGTTATAATTTAGTAGGTTGATTTAGTAAATCACCCAATAAAATTTTTATAATGATTTGAAAATAAACGCTTTCATTTAATAGATACAGGAGGATTATATAATGGCCGTAAGAGTAGTCGTAGGAACTCAATGGGGTGACGAAGGCAAAGGTAAGTATATTGATATGCTTGCTGAAAAGTCTGATCTGATTGTGAGGTTTTCTGGGGGAAACAATGCTGGACATACCATAGTTGCAAATGGAGTTAAGTATGCACTACATCTAATTCCATCGGGAATACTTCACACAGATAAAACTTGTATTATAGGCAATGGTGTTGTTATAGACCCAGCTGTTTTACTTAAAGAAATGAAGGATCTAAATGAGAGGGGGATAACAACTGACCACCTATTAATAAGTGATAGAGCTCACGTTATAATGCCTTATCATGTAGGATTGGATGAACTTCAAGAGGATTTTAGGTCAGATGGTAATAAAATTGGAACTACAAAAAGAGGCATCGGACCATGCTATGCAGATAAAATTGAGCGCTCTGGCATTAGAATGTGTGACTTGATAGATAAGGAAGAATTCATCAAAAAAGTTAATTCAAATTTGGAACTGAAGAACCTTATAATAGAAAAAGTATATGGGGGAAAACCATATGATGCTGAACTTATTATTGAGGAATATTTAGGCTATGCAGAGCAACTAAAGAAATATATTACTGATACTACCAGCCTTTTGGCAGATGCAATAGATGATGGGAAAGATATATTATTTGAAGGTGCACAGGCTAACTTCTTGGATATTGATTTTGGAACATATCCATATGTTACCTCTTCAAATCCAATTGCAGGTGGAGTTTGTACTGGTTCTGGTATAGGTCCGATATATATTAATGAGGTTTATGGTGTTCTTAAGGCTTATACATCAAGGGTTGGAGCTGGTCCATTCCCTACTGAGCAAAACAATGAAATAGGCGACACAATTAGAGAACTAGGCTGGGAATACGGAACAACTACAGGAAGACCTAGAAGATGTGGTTGGCTCGATACTGTTATGATTAAATATGCTTCAAAAATAAATGGGTTAACAGCTTTGGCAATAAACCACGTAGACACCATTGGGAAGCTCAAGGAGATAAAACTGTGCGTTAGCTATAACAATGGTGGCCAAGTTATAAAAACCTTCCCAGCGAGCCTAAATGAGCTTGCAAAGTGTGAACCTATTTACGAAGTGTTCGAACCTTGGAATGAAGACATTTCAAACATTAAATCATTTGACGAGTTACCACAGAATGCTAAAAAATTCCTTAATAGGATAGAAGAGCTTGTTGGAGTTAAAATTGGGTTAATAGGTGTAGGAAAAGACAGGGAACAGATAATAAAGAAGATGATTTAGTATTTTTGACCTATAACTTAACTTTTGTTGTTGCACTTAGTTAAAATATTATTTGGTATTTGTGTGCTGTAAAGTCTAGAGGGTAATATTGCTAGACTTTACAGTATTGTTAATTATGAGAGGGTTATATGGTAATTAGGTGATGGTTAATTCTGCTATGATTGACAGCATATGATAATTATCCAGTGGGTAATTCTACTATAGTTTACAACATATGATAATTATTAAGTAATTATATTATATTTTTTAAAAAGGTGTTGACAAACTCTTAATTATTCAGTATTATCTATACCTGTGGTCGGAAAAAACTCCACAAGATATGATCCATTAGCTCAGTTGGTAGAGCACTTGATTTTTAATCAAGGTGTCCGCAGTTCGAACCTGCGATGGGTCACCATAAACCTTTGAACAGCTAGAGTTTGAAGGTTTTTTAGACAGATGCTTTGCATTAACAAATAATGCCGAGAAATATTAAAAAATTGCTTGACATTTTGAACAACCCTAAGTACAATATACTTTGTCGGTTAGCGAAAGTTAGGCGATGCTTTAAAATGGCCCATTGGTCAAGAGGTTAAGACACCGCCCTTTCACGGCGATAACAGGGGTTCAATTCCCCTATGGGTCACCATTATATTTTTTTAAATGGCCCGGTAGTTCAGTTGGTTAGAATGCCAGCCTGTCACGCTGGAGGTCGACGGTTCGAGCCCGTTCCGGGTCGCCATTTTCAAATTATATATGCTGGTGTAGATCAGCAGATAAAAAAGTCCTTTAGGAGAAATCCTAAAGGACTTTTTTATCTGCACTTTCCAAGTATAAGTGCAACTAGGCTTCTGCCAGCGCCTTTGGCTTTACACAAGCCAAGTTTTCTTTACCTATTGCTATAATCAACTTAGTAAAATTGTAATCTTCAATATTCTCAAGTTCTAGACCGTATTGAAGTAGCAATTTATCCCAGCTTATGTTTAAAAATTGATTAAACCCTTTTGGTTCAAACAAAGTAGGGAAAACTGAAAACAGTATTGATGAAATAAAGTGTTTTGGCTTTCCCCAGTCAATAATATAAAATTTGCCACCAGCTTTTAGTACTCTCTTGATTTCAGCGAGAACAGGATTGATTACATCTTGTGGCATTTCATGCAAGGCCAATGAAATAGTAACTACATCAAAAGATCCATCTTGAAAATCCATATACATAGCATTCATTTCTCTAAAGGTTATATTTGAAAATTTATGTTTTAAAGTTTTCTTATTGGCGATTTTCAGCATATCTTTTGATAAATCAATTCCAACAACAGAGTTATTACTATTTTTACAACCGATAGCTATCGAACTATTTCCTGTTCCACAACAAACATCTAATATTTTTATATGTACATTGGGCAATTGGGCTGCAAGAGCTTTTCGTGGATTCGACATATTATTTGAAAATAAAATTAAATCCATTAAGTCATATACCTTCGATAATACTTTATAAATTATTTTCACCTTTTCATCATGGCTCTTCATGGCTTGTACTCTCCTCACAAAACAAATATTAATAAAATGGATACCGCTTGTAGAAGCGGTAGTATTAGCGCAGACATCGTATAAAATACCTTGGTACTTGTTGTTTATAATTTAAATAATCCTTACCAAACATAGAAGATAGATGCTTTTCCTCTTGTAATATCAATAGATGAAAGGAAATTATATTTATAAACAGTATACACAACGTTAACAAATTGGAATAAGAGATAAATAGGCCTAGAAACATTAAATTGAAACCTACAAAAGCAGGATTTCTACTGAACTTGTAAATTCCATCAGTTATTAGAAAGGATTTTGTAGTCTTATCTATGCCTACTCTCCAAGAACTTCTCATAAAAATTATTGCTAAGATAAAGATGCTTACTCCTACAGCTGTTACGACTATACCAATATATGAGGTATAGATATTAAAAACGAAGAAATTAAAAATAGAGGATATTTGTTTATGAAAGATAATTTCAGATAGCCAGGTTAACAGCCAAAGAAAACTTGAAATTCTAACTGAGACTTCAACTTTCCGAATTGAAAAATCCTTGTTACCTTGTGCTAATACATTAGCATTGATTTTATTCCTAATCTTTAATAATGCTAGTTTAAGGATATATGCAACTACAAAAGTAAGGAAAAGTAAAAAAGAAATTATGTCAGCTATTTGCATTGTGACACCTCCAAATAAATTAATGAACATATGAGTATATGTTCATATAAAGTATATTACAATATATTACAGAAAAAATCAAGCAAAATTTGTTAAAAGTAAATAGACAAAGGTTCCTAAATACCAAAAAAAATTTTGATCGCAATATTATTACATATTACTTGTGCTTTTAGGCATCTCCAAAGCAGTGTCTGGAAAGGAATTGCTGTCATATTACCTTGATAGAATTTACCCACTAAAATGCCCACTAAAATTCCTAAAAATATGGGTTGACATATGTAATTTGTACATGGTATACTATTTCAAGTCGGAGGGCAAATCATTTGCTTAATGGCGATAAAAAAATCACATGCTATTGTGATTAAATGCAGTAAAATAGCGCATTATATGTGCTGGTGTAGCTCAGCAGGTAGAGCAGCTGACTTGTAATCAGCAGGTCG
>Ga0123338_10004246_pt1 | contig 12566 bp, 11 predicted proteins | sample grotaG_FD_89793 | JGI IMG/M metagenome (GOLD analysis project Ga0123338, IMG submission 89793) | Glacier valley bacterial and archeal communities from Borup Fiord, Nunavut, Canada, to study Microbial Dark Matter (Phase II) -... | ecosystem: Environmental > Aquatic > Freshwater > Ice > Glacier ... | reverse complement strand
GATTTCTAATATCTTATCCATAGGCGTCCTATAATACACCGGCATAGCAGGTATCCCTGCCAAAGTCGGGGCCAACTGCTCCGATGTTATGCTTTTTGTTGAAGCACACCCCGTTACTGCCACCAATGCCCCCATCATCAAGCCCGCAAAATCCAACACCTTAAAACCCCTCATGCCATTTCCTCCGCTTTTTTAACAATCTCAAAAAGATGTTCGGCCCACTTTGTGAGCCATACATGTTTCTCTTTGTCGTATTTATTCCGATTGTAAATTTTGATAACGCCTTGCTTCTGGTGATTCAATATTGAATCAATAACTTCGTCAGTACAGCCAATGCGCGAGAGCTCAGTTGCGGCCGTTCGCCTCAGATCGTGTGGGGTCCAGCGAGGCAGGCCATAAAACGGGACCTTGCCGGTGGATTCGACTTCACGGCGGACGTGATAAGCAATTGCGTTTGCTTCGATGTCTGAGCACACATACTCAGATTCTGAGCCGTGTTTATGCATTAATTCAACTACTGGAGGCGACAAGTAGACACGGTTTTCCTTGCCGTTCTTACTCTTGCTTGCGGGGATCGTCCACCACCCACACCGCCGGCAGGTGGAACACAAGGGCTTGCTTACGCCCCACACTATTTCATCCCATCGCATTCCGGCAACCTCACCGGGTCGTTGTGCAGTATATAATATAAGGCGGATGGCAAGAATCGTGGTTGTGGATCCTCCTTGCGTACCAAGGAGTGGCCACAGCGTTTTTATTTCAATGTCGGCGAGAGAACGCTCTCTGCCTTTCGGCGTCATAGAGGGGATGGCTGCGACGATATTAATCCCAGCAGCAGGGTTGTTTTCGGCTAATTCACGGAGAAGCGCAAATGAATAGATCTGACGGATGCATTTCAGGATGTTCATGGCTTGGCCGGGGTGTGTCTTGGCTTTTGCTTCCAGCAGGGCAATCACGTCTTTCCGTTTTAGTTCTTCGACGGGTTTGTCGCCCAGTATAGGTATTACGCTGGATAGCAGCGTATATTTATGGTTGTTTTGTACTCGTAATGAATGATTATTAAGTGACCATTTAAGCCATTCATCGACTAGTAGTTTGATCGTAAACGGACGTTCGGGATCAGGAGGCTCTGCGGCCTTAGCCCGTGGGTCAATACCTTTACGTACTAATTTCTTCGCGTCCTCGTGTTTTTCGTGGGCATCGGCAAGTTTTACATCCGGGTAATTTCCTAGGTTAAGTTTGCCGCGCTTGCCTCCAACGGTGAAACGATACCAGAAGGTTTTGATTCCAGTCGGAAGCACTCTTACATACATTCCACTATCGCTGTTTACCTGATACTCTTTAGTCTCTGGTTTGAGATTTTTAACAGCTTTGTCTGTTAACTTTTGCATGGGGCCACCGTGGGGCCACTTGAACCGTGGCAAGAACTAAATATCATAGATACAGGATGAAACAAGATTTACATGTCAAAACCTTATAAGTAAATAAATACAATAAATAAAAGCAACAACCATGAATATATTGCAACAACTTGAAACACTGATTGCACACCTTGCCAAGGTTGAAGTCGCGAGTTCGAATCTCGTTTCCCGCTCCAAAATAAATTAATGGGTTCGCTCAAAAAGCTAACCCTTTTTTCATGCCTTTTCCCCCTGGTTGTATAGTAATTGTATAGTAGCTAGAAAATCACCGGTTTGCCCCCTCAATAGCCCAAGCACACAGCTTTCCCGATCTTATAATGTACAATAGTGCCTGTTCATTACAGGGCCTATACGGGTATTAACGGGTGTATTTCCGGGTATATTTGTCTCTTGATTGTTTGGGTGTATTCGGGTATTTTTACGGGTAGAGGGATACACTTATGATACAAGGAACAACTTTTACAATCGACTCTCAGTTATTGAACCTGATTGCAGAACTGGATGAGTTCAAAGGACGCTGGGAGATGCTGGGCAGACTTGCTCCAGACAAGCTGCAATCTCTCAGACGGATCGCAACCATCGAGTCAGTCGGTTCGTCAACTCGAATAGAAGGAGCCAAGCTCTCTGATCATGAGATTGACCTGCTACTGCGTAACCTGGACATTCAATCCTTCAGATCACGGGATGAGGAAGAAGTAGCCGGATACGCCGAAGCCATGGATACGGTCTTTACGTCATGGGAGCATATTGCTTTCACCGAGAACCATATCAAGCAGCTGCACGGCATACTTCTGAAGTACAGCAGCAAGGACCAGGCTCACTGCGGAGAGTACAAGAAGCTGGCAAATAACGTGGAAGCATTTGATGCCGATGGCAAGAGCATTGGTGTCATCTTTGAAACAGCCTCTCCCTTCGATACACCCCGCATCATGGCTGAATTGGTTATGTCTACTTCACAGGCTCTAGCTAGCCGTGAACTGCATCCGATCCTCGTAGTTGCTGTTTTTATTGTACACTTCCTTGCTATACACCCTTTCCAGGATGGTAACGGCAGGCTGTCTCGGGCACTGACCTCACTACTCCTGCTGCAGGCAGGTTATCGCTATGTTCCGTATAGCTCACTGGAGCGGATCATAGAAGAGAACAAGGACGGCTATTACCGGGCTTTGCGCATGTCCCAAAAAAAGATACGCACAGAAGACGAGAATCTTGACGACTGGATCCGTTTTTTTCTACAGAGTCTGAAAAAACAAAAGGACATTCTGCTGCGTAAGGTGGAGCAGGAAAAGCTTCTGGAGCGTCTGTCGCCGACATCAGAACAACTTCTTGTGCTGGCAAAGGAGCGGGGGAGTCTTACTATAACTGAAGCGGTCACCGTGCTGGGCATAAACCGCAATACTGTCAAGCTACATCTGCGACAATTGGTAAATCAGGGCTACCTGGAGCAGCACGGTTCAGGAAAGGCTACCTGGTACTCTTCCGCAAAATGAAAATATGGGGGAGACCCGCAGGCTACCCCCATATTTTGCTATTCAGTTTTGCCATACTCTTCGTGGTCAGCTTGGATGGTGTACTCCCATCAATAACCACTCCTTTTTTTGAAATATGGCTTATTAATCATCCTCACTGTCTTCTAAATCTTCATCATAATCCTCGTCAAAATCTTCATCATCAAGATATCGCATTGTGATATCGGATGTAACTAGCCGCCATTTAAGAACATTATTGTTCTTAATAATAGCAAAGTAATCATCTGCGATAAACATCCCATATCCAAGCTTACTCATTGCCGCTATGAACTTTGACGCAGTTGATTTTTGCAATATATCTCGACCCGACATCTGCCTTACAATGACTTTCTCAATTAGATACCTACCTCTGCCTTTACCTTCAAAGCTTGCATCATAGATTTCAATCAACATTTCAGCAGTTTCATTCGGTGTTTTCAGCTCTTTTCCCATGACAGTCTCCTTTTAATTTATCAATCCTCTTCAGATTGATGGTCAGCTGTTTTGTCAGACAACGAATAATCATATTCAATGTTCATACTGCGGCAAAACTCCTCTAGCTGAGCTTTAAGTGCAGATTCAGTTACACGCCTGTAACTCAAGAAATTTTTAATAGGCAATACTGCAAAATATTTATCCATGTTTATTAATGCATAGCCGGGTTCAATTTCCATCATTTCAACTTGCACTTTCTGAACATAAGCATCAGTTAAAATTCTCAGCTTTGATATTACCCTGAAGTATTTGCGTGAAATCCGATAACGGGTTTCTTGCCTTCCACCAAAACTCCTCAAGAAAATTTCTGCTAAAATTTCAGCAACTTTCTCGGGTTTTTCCCCATGATCTCTCATGATTCCTCCGTCGCAACGAATTGTATGATGTAGCCTAAAAATACATTTACAGGTTTCGATATTTAATATCAAGCATAAAATGCTGCAATAAGCGTTAAAAGTGCTGCAAAAAATAAAATTACGATCGTATTACCGTTATGACTATTTTTAATGCGTATAGAACAATATAGTCGGTTCAGTAATGTGCCTACTCATTACATTTAAGGGGATAGCCCTAAGGCTACCCCCATATTTGCTGTTCAGTTTAGCCACACACTTCGGTCTTATCCTGAAATATCCCTTGGAACTTGTCTTCGATCGCCACCATCGCCTTGGCCTTATGCGATGGGGCCAAATGTGAATACCGCAGGGTCATTTTGATGCTCTTGTGCCCCATGGAGGTGCATCACTGTTGTCAGGTCAATACCGCTCATTTCCAGGTGGCTGGCATAGGTATGCCGCAGGTCATGAAAATGGAAGTTGGTTATTTTCGCTTTGGCGAGTGCCTTAGCAAAAGGCTTGTCCCCTTACCAGTACGGCATCATCGTGTCTGTATTCGGAAACACGTATGGGCAATCCTTATGTCTCTGCAATTGCTCCAGTACTTTCTTCAGTTTCGGCACCACCGGTATCTCTCGGCTCTCGCCATTCTTGGAATCCTTAAGGAAGATGAAGCCATGATCCAGGTCAACCTGATCCCAGCGTAGCTTTAGGATTTCCCGTTTTAGCATACCGGTGGTCAGGGCCATAACAATGATCGGTCGAAAGTAGAGATCGCACGCGTCAACCAAAGGTTTGCTCTCTTCTATAGTCAGGAATCGAAGGCGTTTGCTGTCATCCCTTAATGAGGCTAATGGGCTTTTGGTGAATTTATGACGGCGGAACTAACGTCCCGCCTTTCGCACTTGCGCTCACTAACGTTCGCCGCCACCCTCCGACTTGGTCTGGCTTATAGCGCCTTACCAGGTCTCACGGGTCGTGCTGGAATAATTGCCTTTCTTTGGACACGATTAATTTGATAAGCCTATGAGAGCTTTTTAAACACCCGTGGTATGGGTATGGCCAACATCCCAAAGGGTGGATATTGCCAAAAGAATTCGAGTTAATAAAATGAGAGAGTTTTTCATAGGAATGTGGTAGACAAAGATAAATACATACCCTTTCAGCAAAATCCATTTAGATACTATCGAGAGCGCATTGATATCTGCTAATGCATTGAACAGGTTACGCAAGATTTTTAAAAATAATAATTGGGTAAACGACGATAACTTCGATGAGTATTCTGATATTTTTGTGAACTACTGTAATTTACTTAAGCTTTTATCAACTGAAGAACAAAATCTGATTATGGCGTTGTCAGAAGAGTTTAACCATTACCCTGATTATAAATATCACTCTTTAATTACTAAAACCGTTAACTCAATTGATAGTACGTACTTTGTAGATACAAAAAAAGTTTTCTTATTATCTTTAAAAAAACCATCCGATATCAATAAAGTTAAAAGTTCTACCGGTTTACTATATTTCACGCGGCCAAAGATCCTTAAGTTACATCCAACTATGACTGTTGAATGTATAGATATTATTGACAATTTAAAAGTTAGAAAACGCAATAATGCGTTATTGATTTTTATGGATGATTTTGTAGGTACTGGGGATACGGCTTTAGAAGCACTACAATATTACCGTGATAACTTAGTCGCTGATGGAGACCGTGTAATACTATTATCTCTAATATCTCTTAAGACCGGTTTGGACTCGATAACTGCAAATGGATATAAGGTTTTTACTACCACGGTGCTTGGTAAAGGGATTTCTGACTCAACAAAAATCACAGATAAAAATGCTGCTTTTGATATAATGAGAAATATTGAAGAGAAGTTAGATGTTTCTGTGATATTCAAAAATGGCTATAAAGGCTCGGAGGCACTTGTAAGTATGACAAGAACTCCAAACAATACGTTCCCTGTTTTCTGGGCTCCAAAAACAATCGAGAAGATGGAGTGGCCTGCTCCATTTATTAGAAGGTAAATATGGCCCATCTTATATTATTGATACAGCTAATTAGCTCAAGAGGAGGCTTCGGTCCACTTCTTAATAAAGGACTAACATATTCACAGATCTCAGCACTTATAGAAGAGGGATTCAAATCTGGGTATTTATCTGAAAATACAGATAATGATTTAATTGTGACCGAAAATGGCTTGTCTTTTTTAAGAGAGCACTGCAAAAAAAGTTTGTGGATAACGCACCAAGATAAGTACAGAATACCAAGGTCTAACGTTAAAGATGTTTACCTGCCAGAGTTAAAAAGTTCATTTTTCAAGGATAAACAAGCCCACTAGAAATCATGTGACTGTTGTCACAGGGGATGGCGAGTCGCCATCCTGAGAAGAACATGCTTTCAAGCCTCCATCACAAATATCTTTGCCAACGGAGTTGTCCAAGATATTTGTGATGCGCCTCGCAAGCTCAGCATGAATATCTTTTCCGGTACTGCTGGAAAAGATATTCACGGATACAAATACTGGTAGTGGGCTATAACTATGGAATGGGAAGATTACAAAAAAAGATTTTATTCTGCATCAAGGAAAGCTGGTTTTTCTAAAGAAGATCAGCAAAAGTGCCTGATCTATGCTAAAAATATTTTTAGCAAAAAACATCCAATTATCTACGATCAGTCACACTTATCTCTATTAGTTGGATTCGATTTAGAATATTTATTAAAAGTTACAAATTCGCAGAAACATTTCTACAGGAAATTTAAAATAGCAAAAAAAAATGGTACGGAAAGAGAGATCTCTGAGCCACTGCCAAACCTAAAAGAAATCCAACGGTGGATTCTTGAAGAAATATTATATAAATCGGTTACAAGTAATTATGCTAAAGCTTATAAAACAGGCTTTTCCATCAAAGACAATGCAAGATTTCATAAAAACCAAAAATATGTAATAACACTAGATATAAAGAACTTTTTCGGGTCAATTAAATGGGGAGTTATATATAAATATTTCAGCGGGATAGGTTACATCAATAGTGTTGCTATTATGCTTACAAATATTTGTACGTTAGAAGACACCCTCCCGCAAGGAGCCCCAACAAGTGCTGCTTTATCGAACATTATATCTTTCCCAATCGATAATAAAATTGCTGAGTATTCAAAGGAACATAAATTACGTTACACTAGATACGCTGATGATATAACTTTATCTGGTGATGCAAGCCCTGGAAATGTTATCGAATTTGTCACAAATTTGCTGAAAAAATATGATTTTATAGTTAATCAATCAAAGACTAGAGTTTTGAAACAAAGTCAAAGACAGTTAGTCACTGGGGTTGTTGTGAATAGCAAACAGCTTCAAGCGCCTGCAAGTATCCGTGATGAATTAAGAAAATCTATTTATTTCATAGAAAAGTTTGGTATTGAATCACACATTACACATGAAGGAATTAATAAAGCAAATTACATTCATCACTTACTAGGTGTTGCAAATTATATCAAATTTTTAAATCCGAAGGACAAGGACGCAATTAAAGCCTTAGAAGTCCTTAAACCTCATCTCATTTAGATATATAACTGCCGCACCGTTACAACTGCCCCCACGTTGACCCCTAACAGGTTGAAACTGATTGAAATAGACTGGACTTAACTGGACTAACTACCGACTGAATGCTTGCTAACTATTCGATTTATTTATTAATTATGTAATATTAAGAAATCACTTTTAATTTTTGAATCTCGTTTCCCGCTCCAAAAAAATCATTGATTCAGTAGTTTTCTCTGGGTCGAACCGAAACTGTCCCCAAAAGTCAGTAATGGGGATATTTTTTTGCCCGGTTTGATCAGAACGTCTTTCCCAAAATAGCGGATAATATCATCCACATCATCCTCAAGTTCTTCCACGTAATCCCAGTAAACCTGATAAACCATCTGCGAACTGGAATGTCCCATCAGATTCACCAGCTTCATCGGATTCATGTTAAAGACGCGACAGAGAGTAAAAGAGCTCAAGGGCTCGCTTGTCCGTAATGGCTGCCCACCAATATGCGTTTTATGTAATAATATAACCTTGTAACTGGTGACCCCATTCAACGCTCCCCTGTCCCCCTTCAAAACGTCCCTCCGTATGCTGAGGTTCCACCAAATACTGAGGCTTAACTAATCGCTTCATGTTCCTCGCCGTTTGTTTTGTTAACCTAATGTTCTGATATTACGGTTGAATCCAGTCTGCTGAATTGTCTCCGGTTCTTGGCATGTCATCTGCAAGTGATTGAACAATATTTATTTTAATCATTTTATAGGAATGTCTGCAAAGTGGGATATAATTGTAGCTGTTAATAAATCAACGCATAACAAAAGGAGAACATCATGAAACTCAGAAATCACTCGTTGTCTTTTTTCACCATGTTTTTACTCGGGACCGCTTCATTCCTGGGTGGCTGCGCAACTACCGGTATGGATCGATCCGAAAATACATCCAGCTCAATACAGGATGTGGACAGCGAGATGAGAAAAATGGTCGTCCAGATTGATCTCACCTCTGCATCACTTGAATCACTTGTGAAATCGGATCAATCTGGGCTGAAAAAAGCCTTTGGCTCCTATTCAGACAATGTCAGCAAACTTGAAAAAGAGGGTAATCGGGCGATCAAACGATTGGATGAAATGAAGTTGAATAGCGGTAAGTATTTTGACGAATGGGAAAAACAGGGTATCGCATACAAAAATCCCCAGATCCGTGAGCAGAGTGAAGAACGCCGTCTCAAGCTGGCTGGAATCTATGCCCGGATACCCGCCGCAGGCGCCGGAGTCAAGGTTTCATACCTTGCTGCCATGGCTGATCTGAAGGAGATCCGCATATACCTCTCCAACGACTTGACGCCTAAAGGGATTGAAACCATAACTCCCGTCGCCACTAAAACCATACAGGACCTGGAGGCTTTAAAGACATCTCTTCACCCGGTAATATCAGCTCTGGATGAAATGAAGCCGGAATTATATGGCGGGAAGTAAGCGAGGTAATGCACATCAGAAAGCCCGGCGTAGAGCGTCAGGCAGACGTTAGGTAGCTGCGGCTCATCAGGTGGATTTTGATGCGCCGCGGCTGGTTTTTTGATTATGTCAGATGGTTAACAAGGTGTTGAAACGGCAGTGGCTAACGCTGCTGAAAGCAGAGCCAATAAAGGGGGATGTTATGTTGTGGACAATTTGTGTAATACTTATAGTGCTGTGGCTGTTAGGTATGGTTACCGCGTATACGATGGGCGGTCTAATCCATATTCTGCTCGTAATTGCTGTTATAGTTGTACTGGTACGCATCATTCAAGGGCGGAGGGTCCTGTAGATCGCTAAATTACGGGCATGGAACAGTTTAGTCCACTATAAAAGGGCGCACAGCGATGCGCCCTTTTTCGCGAAACGACAGGTATCGTCGGTGTTTTAGGCATGCTCATGTTCTGTGTCGGTGCATTGCGTCGCGACCGGGGCCGACGCAGAAGTTTCCTGCTCACAGAGGGGTCTGATGGTTGGGCAATGTAAGGAAATTTCTTGCAAAATGGGTTCTGATGTGAAAAATTACGAAAGCTGAAAGCATGAATCAGTTCTTTAGTGTATCGAACTTTGCCGCCACATAGCCAATCTCCTGCATCATCCCACCCGCTGACCAGGACGTCTACTAACTGCACTGTAAACAACGCTTTGTAACAGGCGCGTTGCATACTGCCCTTCGTGGAGTAGGCTGGTTTTCTTGCGGGCGGTCTGCTGGATCGCATCTGGCGGCGTTGCGTCAAATCTTGTAATAAAAGGAAGAAACAGTGCCGGAACCAACTAGACGTTACAATAATCGCGAGGCCTGCGTGTACCTTAATGATGCCAGTTCTTTAGTCTGCAACTGCTCCGGCCTGGTTGTCCGACTCGCTTCTGCCGCGCTGCTGCTCTTGGCACTTCACACTGAGTCATCTGCGAGTACACTCTATCCGCCTGGCCATGTAACCCTTCTCCCCCCCTCCACACTCGCCGGTTCTCCCGGGTCTGCTGAAGATGATGCTAACGGCGTACAGGCGGGCGAGGGCAACAAAGAGCCAGAGCGCCGTAAAGTGACGTTTGCGAATAATACTTCCGGCCATGCCGGCGCTGTAGCAGCGCCTGCGGCTGAAATTGAATCCTACGAATCGCTATCTTACCAATCTGTCGTAGAAAATAGAATTCCGGATTGGAACGGTATCTGGCGTGACACGGGGATCTTGTTCGGCTCTCAGGTTGTTGCCGCCGGTATTACACTGGTGTTGCCGGAGAGTGTTTCCGGTTGGAGCAGCGCGGAAAAAAAGAACAGTTTTAAAAAGTACGGGGATAATTTTATTCATCCCGTCCTTGATAAGGATAAATTCTATATCAACTATATCCTCCATCCCTACTGGGGAGCCACGTACTACACCCGTGCAAGAGAGCGTGGTTTTGACAAAGGTTCTTCGTTCATTTACTCGACGCTGATATCGACACTGTACGAGTTTGGCCCTGAGTGCTTTTACGAGAAACCCTCCATCCAGGACCTGATTGTTACTCCTGTTGCCGGTTCCCTGCTGGGGGCATTCATCTTCGAACCGTTGCGCGAGTCGATCAAGCGAAAGCAGGAGTTGCGCTGGTACGACCACGCGGCGCTGATAGCTACCGATCCGGTAGGCGTTCTCAGTTTGGCAATCGAAAAAATATTCGGCTTAAAGCCGACGATCATGATCGATTATGCGGTGCCGAAGCTGCACAAGGCTTCCACTGGTTCTGCCATTGAATCAAAGGGCAACCGTATCGGAGTTGTCATGCAGTTTCCATTGGACTAACACTACTTGAACTCCAGCTTGTAGTAGAGATCAGCGCCGCTCTCGCCGCTGCCGGTCTGGGTTTCGATCTGCCACTGCTTGAAAATATCATAACGTAACCGGAACAGGTTGCTTCCGGTAAAAAGTGACTTGCCGTAACTGATATAGAGTTGCGGTGTCAAATACTTCCCCACGGTGAGCACTGTCTCGGTGATGCCGGGCTGCTGCGTTGCCGGTATGGCACCTGGAGCGGTCACCTGGAGCGGTTTGTACCCCATGGAGCCGGCGGTTCCACCTACACCTTCCTGGATCTCCAGGGTACTCAAGCCGAGATGGTTTTTTATCTGATCCTGCAGGACCGTTGCCTGGCTGGAAGTGAGCAGTGCGCCGGCAGCCTGGGTCAGAAGACCGGTCTGTTGGCCGTTGCTCCCGAGCGGATGTCCGAGAACGATATATGCCAGGACATCGACGTCCGGCATGGGAGGCTCGGAGTAGAGCGTGGTGACCGGCCTCTGGAGAGTCCCTGCCACCGTCACGCCGGCGCGCACATCGCCAATAGTGCGCAGAGCCAGGAAATCCAGGGTCGGGCGATTGACGGGACCGCCGGCGAAGAACAGGCGTCCACGGACGATTTCAAGGTTAACTCCGTAGGTACGGTAACGCCCTTTGACAACCTTGATCTCCCCCCTGCTGGTAATCCTGTCGAGAGCGCTCATTGACAGGTCCACCGCTCCGCCCAACTGGGCGTCGATTCCCGCAACCTTGACGAAGACCTTCTCGCCGAGCAGAACCCGGACCTGAACGTCCAGAAGCAGCGGAGAACTCTTCTCGGCTGTCACGACTTTTCCTTCCCGAATGACATCGCTGCTCGGCTCGACAACTTTACGCGACTGCTCCCCGATAATTCTCAATTCAGGAAGAGTGAGTTCACCGCGCAGCGTAAGCTTTTTAGGAGTCCCTTCAAAGCTTAGCTTTGGTGTACTCAGGACTTGGAGTTCGGGGAAATTGACGGTCTGAAAATTTTCACCACGTATGGTCCCCTTGTAACTCTTCACCCTCCACCCCTCCAGGGTGACCAGTGCCGTCCCCTCGATATAACCCTGGCCGGACATCGCCCGGAAGGAATCGATCCTGACCAGATTCTTTTCCAGACGAGCCGCGAGCTGGACCTCCTTGATGTGGATGCCGGCGGTGGGGAGGTACGCACCCCCCTTGGCCAGCCGCACCTTTCCTTCGATTTGCGGCACTTCCCAACTCCCGCCGATGGCAAGTTCGGTTTCAAGCTCTCCGAAGCTTTCCTGGACTAATCCCGGGAACAGAGCGGTAATAACCCCCTTTTCCTGGGCCTGCCCGGTCAGCCTGGCCCGTAGAGCCCCCTTCGGGTTGACGGCAACCGGAAAATGTGCCGGCACCGGCAGCTGGAAGCTCCCCCGGGCCTGCCCGTATTGGGCCATCGTCAGGGAAATGGTGCCGGACAGCGCTTCTCCACGCCACCCCCACGCAGCCGTTACCGACTTGAAGGCCAGGTTCAGTTCTCCGTCAGGCCTGACCTGACGATATGACCCATCGGAAAGGACGGCATTGCCATCCAGTTCAAAACGTTGTCCCGGGAGCAGCATTCCCTTGGCCCGGCCGCTGATGCGTCCTTTAACTCTGGTGTCACCGGGGAGCCACGGTTCGATGAGTGCGAGGTCTATCCCTTTCAATTCGGCCGTCACTTCCCCCCTCTCAGGCATTGCCAGGCGGAACGGAGCGGTTGATGAATAACTCCCTTTCAAGCTGCCGCCGTCGGCCGTATCAAGATCCACCCTGGCCCATGTCCCCTGTTCGTTGCCGTCAAAGGTTACCAGGCTCCGCTGCAGAGTTATGCTCCCTCCCTGCCCGGTGAATGTTCCGCTGCCGGCGGCGCTCCCTGCCAGGGTGAGCCGCTTTCCGGACAGAAAGCCTACTCTGACCTTGCCGTGGCTGTTTCCCGTGATCTTCACATCCTTCAG
>Ga0123338_10004245_pt1 | contig 12566 bp, 8 predicted proteins | sample grotaG_FD_89793 | JGI IMG/M metagenome (GOLD analysis project Ga0123338, IMG submission 89793) | Glacier valley bacterial and archeal communities from Borup Fiord, Nunavut, Canada, to study Microbial Dark Matter (Phase II) -... | ecosystem: Environmental > Aquatic > Freshwater > Ice > Glacier ... | reverse complement strand
TTTTGATTGACATCATGCTGGTACAGCCCCACACCAATCGACTGCGGGTCGATTTTGACCAGTTCAGCGAGCGGGTCCTGTGCGCGCCGCGCGATGGAGACGGCTCCGCGCAGCGTGACATCCAGCGTCGGCATTTCGGCGCGTGCCAGTTTGCTGGCGCTGTAGACGCTCGCGCCTGCCTCGTTGACAATCAGGTACTTCAACGTCGCGAGCTGGCGCGTCAGCTCGGCGGTGAGCTGTTCCGTCTCGCGTGAGGCCGTGCCGTTGCCAATCGCGATCAGCGTCACGGCATGGTGGTCCACCAGCTCGCGCAGTGTTTGCAAGGCTTTTTCGGATTGGCGCTGCGGCTCGTGCGGGTAAATCGTCGCCGTGTCGAGGACCTTACCCGTCGCGTCGATCACCGCAACTTTGCAACCCGTGCGGAAGCCCGGATCAATCCCAAGTATAACGCTGCCGAGCAGTGGTGGCTGGTTGAGCAGCCCGCGCAGGTTGGTCGCGAAGACGCGGATCGCGTGTGTCTCGGCCTGCTCGGTGAGCGCCCGCCGGACATCGCGCTCGATAGCAGGCAGCAAGAGACGCTGCGCCGCATCGCTGATTGCCAAATCAAGCTGCGCCGCAAATGGCGAACGTGCATCCGGTCGAAAGACGCCGCTGATCGGTTGCCGCCAGTCGCGCTCCGCAACATCCAGCACGACGCGCAGCACTTTTTCAGCCTCGCCGCGATTGAGCGCTAAAACCTGATAGGGCTTGAGCCGTTCGACGCGCACCACGAAGCTGTAATACGTCTCATAGACCCGCTTGAGGTCGGCGGCGGCCTCGATTCGGCTGCACTGCACCACGCCATAGCGCATCGCACGCTCGCGGACCTGGCTGCGCACGGCGGCGTTATCGCTGATCGTTTCCGCGACAATATCACGCGCGCCGCTCAGGGCGTCATCGGGCGTCGCAACCTGCGCGTTGGTGAAAGTCGCGGCAATAGCCTGGATCGGTTGCGAAGGCCGTGCCTGTTGCAATATGAGATCGGCCAAGCCCTGCAAACCGTTCTCACGCGCGATGCTGGCGCGTGTGCGACGTTTCAGCTTGTAAGGGAGATACAAATCTTCAAGCGCGGTCAGGCCTTCGGCGGCTTCAAGCTGCTGATCAAGCGCGGGCGTCAGTTTGCCCTGTTCGTTGATCGAGGCGCGGATGCTCAAGCGGCGTGCATCCAGTGCGCGCAGCCGATCCAGCAGCTCGATCAGGGCGCGGAGTTGCTCTTCATCCAAACTGCCCGTTGCTTCCTTGCGGTAGCGCGCGATGAATGGAAGCGTGTTGCCCGCATCCAGCAGATCGATTGCCGCGGTGACCTGCGCCAGCCGCAAATTTAACTGGATGGCGATTTTTTGGGCATGATTTGACAATGGCATTGGCGCTCGTTGGGTTCGTTTTGATTCTGCGTCCTACTGTATCAAGGAAGCCTTACGTGTCAACGAGCATTCTTCCGGTTGTGCCGTTGAACCGCTAACCCATAGGCTTCGGTAAGCAGGTCCTTCACCTTCTGGACGGTCTGCTCACTGGGATTAAGGACGCAAATGAATGATTGGGGCGCATAAAAGGGGTGTGGCATAATGATGTCCAAAGCCGTGTAATCGTCTGCCTTCGCGTTATTGGGACCTTCTCCGAACAGCTTGATGAATGTTTCTCTGCTCACGCCAATGTTGAGGCGGAATACGCCTGGACGGTCAAGATTTGAAAGTCGATCATACTCGTTGTCAGAACTCCCTAACGTAGCGAACGCCAACATACGTTCTGTGCTATAGAAAAAGAACGTGTATCCAAAAGCTTCGGTGATTTGAACATCGGCGAACGTACTCGTGATATAGTACGCGACGAATAGCTCATCCATGACTGCCTTCCGGTTCTGTGCAGAACACAAATTTGGCAAACGGATCGACAATTATACTGCATCCTCACTCGTTGCCATTTTTGATCCGTTTACCCTGCGTGTAGAGTCGAACCTGCATGTCCGCGCGCACACTTTGAGGTATAATCGAACAGGTGTGCATTGCAATCAACGCGAATGATTTGAAGGCTGACGGCGTAGCGTAAATGATTGAACAACTAACCTGGTTCGAGCGGCACGTTGCGCGCCTGCTCGTCGTCCTATATCACGGTGGTCGCCCGGTGCGCAGCCTGCTCGAAGGCGAGACGCGGCAGTTCGACTCGGTGTGGGAATTGCAGCGCTTCGATTTCTGGGTGCGCGAACCCGGCCATCTCGCGCTTGCGCTGCTCGATACGGCCAGCGCCGACGATGTGGAGCGCCGCGCGACGGTAGACCGAATGCTGCTCGACGACGGCCTGGATACGCACCGCGTCGCGCTGCCCGGCGCGTCCTACAACACGCTCGCGGATTTTGATGCAAGCGTGAGCTTCCTGACTGCGCGGGCGCTTGTCGCGGACCGTCCCTCATTCACGCGCGGCAAGAACTACGCGCACCAGATCGTGCTGGAGAGCGCCGGGATCGCATTCACCGAACGCCTGCTCGCGGAGTGTCCAAGCTTCGCGTGGTACAGGCAGCAGTGCGAGACGGTGGCCGCGTACTTCACGCAGCTTGAATTGATCGACCTGACGCTGATGCCCTATCTCGCGCCGGAGCTGACCCCGATACAGGCATCCTCGGCGCGGTTGGCGGGTGTGATTCGCAATCGTTATGAACGGATATTTGGAAACACAGAGCATGTTGTCGTTTGAAAAACTGGTGAGTGAGACCGCGCAGCAGCTTGAAAAAGAGCACCCCGAACTGGGGACCGAAGCTGTCCGCGAGGTGCTGATCGATGTCGGTATCGATGATATGTTGCGCGATGCGCTGCCCGCGCCACAAGGCCGCCTGCTCGTCCACAGCCTGCAAGTGACCGGGATCAAACAGCACGCTAACGGACGCACGGAGCCGTTTCGATACGAGCGCGTCCTCGGCACGGGCCTCTGGGCGTGGGTCGGCCACAATGGGAGCGGCAAATCGACGCTGCTTGGTTGCATCCTCTACGCGCTCACCGGGTCGGATAGTGGCATCCCGAAGCGCATTCGCCCCTGGCTGCGCGAAGTGCTTGTGCAGTTCAGCGTCGGCGAATTGCCCTTCACCAGCCGCATCGCGCGCGGCGACGATGGCCTCAAGGGGGGTATTTACCGGGGCTTACTCACGCATGAGCAGCTTGAACTCGGTATCCTCGACGCGGCGGCGCAGTTCGATGGCAAGGAAGACCTGCGCGACTCGATAGACCGCTTCTTTTTGCAACATCTGGGGATTACGACCCTGCGCTGGACGGCGCACGGTGCGGAGAAGGATGACCCCGACCTGCACGCGCACAGTACGACCTGGCGCACCTACGCGACCGCGATGCACATCGACGATGATAGTTATGATTACCTGATCATCGACCCGGCCAAAGGCTTCGGGCGGCAGGATCGCAAAATCCTCGAAATGATGCTCGGCGTCGAGCAGTCGCGCATCGTCTCCGAAATTCAGGTGCAGGCCGATTTCGCGAAGGAGGCCTATATGCGGGCGCGGACGCGGCTCGGTGGACGGCGTTCCAACATCGAAGAGCAGATCATCACGCTGGAAAAAGAAGCGCGCGAGGTCGCGGTGGCGTTGGACCTGATCCAGAACGGGCAAAGCGTCGTCGCGGATGATACGCCCTCCACGAACCGCCGCGAGGAACGCGCCGTGCTGCTCGCCAAACAGAACGATTTGAGTGAACAGATTGGCTCGCTGAATGGGCAGCGCGTCGCCGTCGAGCGCGACCTGCTGGAAGCCGAGCGGGAAAAAATCGCGCTGCAAGAGCAAACCGAAGTTGAATATCTGGTGAACAGCCTGATTGTGACGCGCTGCCCGCACTGCGAAGCGACCGTCAACGTCGATGACCGCCTGAGCCACGAGCGCAGCGCGCATGTCTGCCATGTCTGCACGCAACCGATGCAGCGCACGCGCACGCAGGCCGATATGCACACGATCATGCGTGAACGTGATGCCGAACTCGGCTCGTTACGCGGCACGCTCAAGCGCGTTCAAACCGACCTCGTGGCGCTGACGCAGGCGCTCAACGATGCACGCGCGCTCTCCGGCATTTTGAGCAAGGAACTTGAGAACGACGTGATGCAGGCGCGGCAGGGTTTCAACGCGAGCTATGCCACGCTGCTCGTGCGCAAGGGGCAAGTCGAAGGCCAGCTTGAACAGCTTCGCGCGTCCGCTGCCGAGATGCACGCGGAGCAGGTCGAAATCGACGCCGCCGCACGCTGGCAAATCATCCTGCAATCGGCTGCCGATATTGCGGATGGAACCGTCTTCGAGACCAACGAAGACTTGTTCAAGCAGTTGGGCGCGCTCGTGGTCAGCCTCGCGCGGCAGTTCGGCGTGCCGGACCTCGAAGAAGTGTTGATCGATGAAAAGCGCTACGTTCGGATGTGCCAGGATGGAATGCAGTTCTCGCATGGCGACCTCGCGCGCAGTGAGCGCGTCAAGTTCAAGGTCGCGTTCCATCTCGCGCTGATGCTTTTGCAGGTGCGGCAGGGCATCGGGCGGCATCCCGGCTTCCTGATCATCGACACCCCCGGCACGGCGGAAGTCAACGAGGCCGATTTCGTAGCAATGACCAAAGACCTTGCGACGATCCACAACATCTATGGCGACCGCCTGCAAATCCTGCTCGCGACCGCCCGCCCGGAAGCGCTGGCGCACCTGCCGCTGGGTGTGGCGGTGGCGGTCGGTGAGGATGAGACGTTTTTCTAGGGTCAGCCTTCAAAGCGAAAGTGTGTTGCTACCACTGGCACGCCTCGCATAGACGACCAATCGTTAGCGCCGCCGCGCAAAGCCGTTTATTATAGGCAACTATGCGCTTCAAAATTGCCTTTTTGCTTGCAATCCTGCTCACCGCCTGCACCAGCACGCCGCCGCCTGCCGTGCCGACGCTAGTGCCATCAGTTACGCCGACGCCGTTCACCGTCGCAGAACTCCCGACCGACGTGCCGGGACCGCCTGTACAGCTTCCCACGCCACCCCCGCCGCCACCGGGTCCGACCCTGCTCCCGCCACCGAGCGAAACGCCGCCCTTCACGGCTATAGCGTCACTCACGCCGACTGATTTACCGATTGTCTTTGAAGCGACCGCGACCATCGGACCCACCTTCGCCGCGACTCTGACGCCGACCATTACGAACACGCCACCCGCAATTATCGAAGGTGCGCCGCTGTTCAGCATCTCCGACGCGGAGCCGGACGCGATCCGCGCGATTGAACTGCACCCGACCGCGAAGGAAATGCTGATTTCGCTCTACGACGGCGTGACGGGGCGCGTCGAGCGCGTGCGCTGGGATGGTCCGCAGCCGCAACGATCCACGCTCCCGGAGGGCCTCACGCAGCCGCGCTATTCGCCGGATGGAGCGCGTATTCTCGTTAGTGGCCTGCGCGTGATCACCACCAGCGGCGCAACGCCTACGCCGCAGGAAGCACGCATCGCGCAACATGTCGGGATCACGCCTGCGTGGTCGCCGGATGGCAAGCAGATCGCATTCATCCGCGCGTCATCGTCGATTGCGGGTGAGTGTGACTCGGATTGTTACAGCCTCGTCGTTTACAATATCGAGAAGGACGCCGAAAGCGTGATCGTGACGCGCCCGTTCCTTGGTGGACCGCCCACGTGGTCGCCCGATCAGGCGAAGGTGCTGGTCTCGCTTTCGGGTGAAGGTGGGAGTGCGTTGGCCGCCGTTACGCTCGCGGAGCGCAGGTTGATTACGCTCGTCCCGGACCGCAACGCGCCGCCCGAAGCACTGACCTTCACGGCGGCGGTCTGGTCGCAGGACAGCGCGCGTGTGTTTTACATTACACAAGCCTCCGCGTTGTTTGCCGTCGATGCGGCAGGTAGCCCGCCAAGGCTGCTCAACCCCGCCGCCGACGAGCCGCATTTGATTCCGAAAAGCGATACGCTGCTCTATCTGGGTCCGCTGCCGGAACTCGTGGAAGGGCGCGCCGCTTACCAGCTCTGGCAGATGGATGTGAACCGACCGGGGCAGGCAACGCGCCTGAGCGCCGCGATCTTCTTCTGCGATCAGGCGGCATGGTCGCCCGCCGGAGATACATTGGCCTGCGTCGATGTCTCGGCAGCCACCAACCAGCCGACCGTCCTGCTTTATGCCGTGCCGGGGAGATAGGAAGCCATATGCGCCCAAAAGGTCACAAGGGACAAGCCGCCATCCTGATGGCGGTCGTGATCGCGCTGCTCTTCGCGCTGTTCACGCTCATGTTCGAGGTCGGGCGGCTGCTCATCGCGCGCGAGGTGATCATCTCCGCGACGCGACGCGCGGGCGAAGCCGGGCTGTCCTACATTGTTGATTATGCGCGCAACCGCGCCGATTTCAACGAGAAAATCCTCGCTGCGCGGCGCAATACGCAGGTCTGGCAGCCTTTCTATGAAGAAAAAACGGGCGTCCCAAAGTTCATTCGCGCGCAAATCTTCCGCTACCTGATCGAAAATTTGAAAGAAGGTCAGATTTTCATCCCACAGGCGCAAATTGACCAGGTTGGCATGAGCGGGATCGTCTTTCCGTACAAGGAACCGAACTGGCCGACTTCGACAATTGGCGCGACGGTCAAGGTCACGGTCGCGGTTCCGCTGATGTTGCTCGGTCAGTTCGGGAGCATTCCAATCACGATAGAGACGATCTCTATCACGAGCATCGAAGAGGTGCTGGGCATATCGACCACGCAAGGCGCTGTGATCGGCGCAGGCGGCACGTCGAGTGAGTTTACCGGGGTGTCGCGCCCGATTCCGGGTTCGACGGTCGGCTGGGTGGAGCCATTCCTGCACTTCAACGAGAGTCACCAAAAGCTGATCAATCAATTCTGGGGCTGCCCGAAGTCGCCCGTCTCGGCCTATTCGTATGCGCTCGGCAGGCACGCTGGCATGGATTTTGGCGTACCGGAAGACTCGCAGCTTTTCGCGGTCGCATCGGGGACAGTCACCTCGACCGGGGTGTATCCCAATCAGGTGAAGCCCGCAAGCGGTAACTTTGCCGTGATTCTGCAAACTGAGGGCGGCGTCCGGGTGACGTATATGCACATGGCGGAAATCGTCGTCAAACAGGGTGAGCAGGTGATCGCCGGGCAACTACTCGGTACGAGCGACGGCGACCCCGCCAAGCACCCGCCCGGTTTTGCCGGGTTCAGCACGGGTGCGCACCTGCACTTTCAGGCTGCGCAGGGCGGTCCCGAAGGACGCATCAATTTCGATTTCCCGTTCGATATTGACCCTGCACCGCTGCTCGGCATCACCGAGAATGGTGCGCGTCCGCCGCCCGGTCCGAAGGAACCGTGTGCTTATGGCGCGCCGCCACCCTGATCCGGCGTGGAGAGACGGCAAGCTTCACGCACGGTATCCGTGAGGCTGGAAGGGACGGCCTCGCGCGTCACCAGCAGCACATTTTCCTGAAAAAAAGCAGCGTTCCAGCCCGCCTCCAGCAAGCCACAAATATACGCTTGCGGGCTGCCGAACGAGACGAAGCGCGTATCAGCCAGATCGACCAGCACACGGTCACAGTCCGTATAGTCGCCAATGCCGATGACGTAGAGTTCGTGGCGCTGCCCGTAATGCGCGGCGATGTTGTTGCTCGCGGTGAGGCAACGCTCATCGTTCAGCAGCGTTTCGGCAGCGCGCAGCCCGGCAAGACTCGCGCCCGGTTGCAGGACATAAATCGGCGCAAGCGGCTCCTTCGGCAGATACGTCAGCGGACCAAAGACGGCGAACAATGCGGTGGTCATGATAAAGCAGAACATAAGCGCAATTCGTTGCACGATCCGCGGCTGCATCGAGCGCCGCCAGCGATTGATCCCGTATAGCCCCTTGATCGACGAGATGATCAGAAACGGCACGACATCGGCCATATAGTGGTGGTAGACGCTGCTCTGGTTGGCGTTCGTGGAGAGCAGCGAAAGCACGAGCGCGGGGCTGGCGATGAACGGGATTCCCGGTCGCAGAAGCGAGGTGAACGCGAGCGGTAGGAAAAGCTGGAACAGGAAGCGCAGTTTATTCGGCGTATCCGGTCCCGTGAGGTAAGCGACTTTCTCCGCAAACGAGCCGTGAAACAGCCAGTCATAACGCAGTATTGCCTGATTCGCGAGCGCGGTTCCTTGCGCGCCTGGAATAATTACAAAAAAGCCGAAGACCGCCCACGCCACGCCAACCGCGCACCAGATCACCCCGCCGCGCCAGCGTCCCGTAAACCACGCATATAGCCCGAAGCACGCGACGATCAGCCCCATCTCTTCCTTGCAAAGTAGCGCAAGTAGCAGGCACAGCGAGAGCGCACGGTAGTGCTTCAATTCCAACTGATCGAACGCCCACAGCAGCAGCGGTGTCGTGAGCGTGAGCGGGTGGAAGTCGAAGGTGTTGGACCAGCCAACGGTCGGCGTCAGGAGGTAGAGCAGCGTGAAGAAAGCGCCTGCCCATTCGCGTTTCCAGGTGCGCTGTGCGATACGGTAGACAGGCCACGCGCCTGACGCGAGGACGAGCGTTTGCAACACGAGCAACCAGCGCTCGTCGTGGAACAGCCATTTGAGCGGCGCGAGCAGGAACAGGATCGGCTCGACATGGAACGCCCAGTTCGTCTGGTGCAAGCCTTCGATAGTGAATTGCATCAGGCGGCCTTGCGCGGTATTCCATAAAATCTGGTCGTAGAAGGCGAGGTCGAACGCGGTCGAATTGTAGCTCGCGTGCCGTGCCAGAGTGAGCCATATGAAGCACACAACATAGACCCCCGCGAGGACGATTGCCCCGACCTGCCAGCGCCGCGCCCACCGTCTTTGTCTCGGATTAGCCTGCATCGGGTCCCCATCAGCGCGCGGCGAAAGGCCGCAGCATCATGGCGTATTGTATCGTTTTGTGACAAAACGCGAGTTGTCTGATCCGTACTGAGAACACCGGGCGGGGTCATGCCTCGCCCCTGCACAGACAACTCACCCTCTGGCGCAGGGGGCGGGCTTGACCGAGCCACTGTAACGACTTACAGCGCGGGGCTAAAGCCACCGCGCTATTACGGTCAATTTATCCCAAGTTTAGGAAACAAGACCGTTGTAGTCCAGTCCATTCATGGCCGGGCGGTGAATGCACTCGGATTGGTGTAGAGGTCGGTCAAGCCCGACCCACCCCTACACCGGAAAACCCGCACTGCTACCCTGCTTCTTCCTCGATCAAGCCCTTCACCCAGATTTGCGCCTCGCCGGGTTGCAGTTCGACACGGATCGAACGCGCCGGACCCGTCCCAATCACACCATCAAGTGCAGGCAGCGTGACCTCGCCCTCGTTCTTCTGCCAGAACGGGGCTTTTTCCATCCCGGTGATGTCGCGCTTATTGCTGAACACGATCTCGAAGCGCGAGCGCCCCGGACGGATCGCATAATCGACGATGACCTCACCCGCCCAGGGATAGCCGAGATTGGTATTCATCACGACAACGCACTCCATATCCGCGAGCAGGCGGCTGTAGGCGAGGATGCCATTCGCCTGATCGCTATAGCCGAAGTGCCAGCCATCGCCCGCGATCTGCCGGAAATACTGCCGCCCATAGCGCAGCGCGGGGTACGTCTTGCGCAGTTCGGCCAGACGCGCGATGATGCGGTAGATCGGATATTCCTGATCAAAAGCGTTCGGCTTTCCCCAGAGTGCCTCGCGTACCCATTCCATGCCGTCGCCGCGCCCGCTCAAGCCCTGCTCCGTGCCGTAATATACGCACGGGATACCTTGCAGCGTGAAAATGGCGGTCAGTGCCATTGTGGTTTGATCGAGATATTTGAACTGGTTTTCGGGGTCGGAGTAGTGAATGCGACTGTGAACATCGTGGTTATCAAGGAAGGTTACGAAGTAGCGGCTGGCGTCTCCCTGTGAACTGATCACCTGCTGCGTGACACGCTTGCGATTTTCATACATCAGGATCACGTCGAGCGGCGCGGATTGCCCCTTAATCACCGGGATCAGCTTGAAATAGAGCGGGAAATCGAGCGCCGCATCGACGCCTACCAGTTCGTCGCCACTCTGGGCTTGCCGTCCGATGAAGCGCGCAATTTTCTCTTCGCCATCAAAGACTTCGCCGTAGGTGAAGAAGTTCTTCTTGCCAATCGTCATCGCATATTCGCGAATGCGTGCGCCGAACAGCCGCGCGAATTCCGGTTCGATATATTTGAGAGTATCGATACGGAAGCCATCCAAATCGAACATCGAGATCATGTAGCAATAGCACTGGATCAGGACTTCCTGTACAGGTTTGTAGAAGCCGAGACCCGGCACTTTCTGCGTATAATCCGTGACCATTTCCTTGAGCGAATAGAAATCGCCGGCCAGCTCGTGAAGTTCCGTCGGGCGGTCGAAGGAGTTGCCCATGCGCCGGAAGAAGTCGTTGCGCTGGAGTTCGCGCGGCCAGACGAGCGCATCCTGCGAAATTTCGGGGTCGTTGGGCGGGTTCTCCCAATCCTGTCGCGGCTGTCCAGTTTCGTCGCGCCAGAAGATTTTATAGGGACCGCTGTCGCGCCAGGGCGCATCCGAACTGCCATTCTCATAGCCGAAGACATCCCCAACGTGGTTCAGCACGATGTCGAGGATTACGTAAATACCGCGCGCGTGCGCTTCATCGACCAGATGCCGGAATTCGTCGATGGCGAACTGCGGATCGGCTTTGGCGCGTTCAGGGTCGGAGGTGTAGCGTGGCTCGACCGTTAAATAGTCCTGAATGCCGTAGCCATGATAAGCATAGCCGTTCCACGCGGGCTGTTTCTGGATCGGTGAAACCCAGAGCGCGCCGACGCCGAGTTCCTTCAGGTAATCCAGCTTTTCGATGATGCCGAGGAAGTTGCCGCCCTGCATTCCATTGTAGGGCATGTGCCACTCGCCATTCGGCGGCGCTTTCGGGTTGTTAAAGCGGTCGGTGATCGCGAAATAAATCCACACGTCGCGCCAGTCTTCCGGCGAGGGATGATATTTATATTTGCCAAGCTGCGCATCATTGAGTAAGCGTGAGACTTCGGAACCAAAGGCTAGACGAGGCATGAATGTTCTCCGTTCCGAGATATTTGTCGCCCGGCTGTGTTGTCGATGTTCAAACATCCCGATCCTAAACGGTCTGTGATTTCCTGCCAAAATATCCTCATCTTGACAGACCGACGCCATTCGTAGCATCCGGTATTGCTCGCCCACGGGGTACGCAATGCCGGCGGCTCTGCAACGACTACTCTACGCTTTGCTCCACAAACGCAAAATGCGAACAATTACGCACGCGCGGAATGTAGAATGGATGCAGAATAGAGTCGTCAGGACTCACTATAAAGAGGATACGCAGCATGACTTCACGATTGATCCGCGCTCTCGCGCTCGTCGCAATCGCGGCGTTTACCTTACTCGGCAGCGGACACACCGCGCGGGCGCAAATCGCCTGTACCGTGCGCCCGGATTGGAATTCGCAATACTCGGTCGGCGCGGGCGATAACCTCTCGCGGATCGCGCAGGTCTTCGGCCTGACCACGCAGGAACTCGCCGCCGGGAACTGCATCGCAAACCCGAATCTGGTGTACGCCGGGCAGATTTTGCAGGTCCCGGCGAGTAACGGTGTGCGCCGCATCGCCTTTCAGGTCTTCGCGGTCACTTCGACCGTACAAAGCCAACTGGCCGCCGCTGGGATGGATCAATGGGTACTGGGCGTGCAGGCCGGACAAACATTGACCGTCCAACTTGCGACCAATGGCGGCAAGAATATCCTGATTGCCTATGGCGCTGATGGAAACGTGCTGCTCTCCGACCACGCCGAAGCAACCCAATTCAGCGTCGTTGTGCCGACCACGCAGGATTACCGGATCGATGTACGTGGCGACGTGAGCGCACCAACCGCCTACACGATGGCGGTCACGATCCCGCCGCTGCCGTTGCCTGCCAATGTCGCGCCAGTGATCCAGCGGATCGCTTTCGTGCCGGGTACAGCAGGCGCGAATTTGACCGGAATGATCAGCGCCACGGGCGCGGCTGACTTTGTGCTGCGTGTGCTGGCCGGGCAAACACTGGTCGCGCAGGTCGGGTTGAGCACGGGCTACGGCGCGCTGATCGTCTACGGCGTGGATGGGACCGTCTTGCAGAGCGCTGGCGCGGGATCATACTACTTCAGCCGCGTCGTCCCGACCTCGCAGGATTACATCATCACAGTGCGCGGCAACGGGGTCAGCGTAGCGAGTTACGCGCTTTCGGTATACGTGCCGCCGCTGCAATAGTAGAAGCGCATGGGTGGAGATGGGTCGGTCAAGCCCGATCCCCATACATACAATCACGTTCAAACGTTCATCTTGAAATCGTAAATCCCATCACGCACCGCCCACCGCGCGTCCGTTTGCGGGCAACGCAGCGTATCGCCTTCACGAACGAGGACCGACTCCGGTTGATTGGGGTTGACGAAAAGCGACTCCAACGGCGCGAGTGGTGCGGCTCCGATGGCATCCATTTCGTTGCGCGTGAAGACGCTCGGCGCGAGTGGCAAAATCGCGCCTAATGGCTGCAACAGGTTATCGACGC
>Ga0123338_10004242_pt1 | contig 12574 bp, 13 predicted proteins | sample grotaG_FD_89793 | JGI IMG/M metagenome (GOLD analysis project Ga0123338, IMG submission 89793) | Glacier valley bacterial and archeal communities from Borup Fiord, Nunavut, Canada, to study Microbial Dark Matter (Phase II) -... | ecosystem: Environmental > Aquatic > Freshwater > Ice > Glacier ... | reverse complement strand
GCAGGCCATCACCTTCGGCGATCTGAACGACAAAGAGTCGGCGGTGGCCAAGATGGCCGAGAACACCCGCGAGTACAAAATGCTCGAAGAGCTCAACGTCCGTCCCCGCACGTCGTTTTTGGGCCGCGTGCGTAACCCGAATCCGGAGCTCGCCTGATGGCCAGCCAGTCTCAACAAGACGGCGAAATCAACAACCACTCTGAAGCCATAGAGCGCGCCCCGCTCATCCTCGGTGAGGACGCGAGCTTCGCGGCCGTCACCGAGCGCGTGTCGGAGGTCGTCGAGCGCAAGACGCCGCGCGCGTGGATGCTGCTGACCGCCGCTGCAGGCTTCTTGCTGCTGATCTTCGCCGTCTCTGTCGCCGATCAGGTTGGCAAAGGCGTGGGCGAGTGGGGTCTCAATCACCCGGTCGGCTGGGCGTGGGACATCACCGGCTTCGTCTTCTGGATCGGCATCGGCCACGCCGGCACCCTGATCTCGGCCATCTTGTTCTTGTTCCGCCAGAAATGGCGTACATCGATCAACCGCTCGGCCGAAGCCATGACGCTGTTCGCCGTGCTCGCGGCCCTCATGTACCCGACGTTCCACGTCGGTCGCGTGTGGTTTCTCTACTGGGTCTTCCCCATCCCCAACTCGATGGGCGTGTGGCCCAACTTCCGCAGCCCGCTCGCCTGGGACTTCTTCGCCGTCTCCACGTACGGAACGGTGTCGTTCTTGTTCTGGTACATCGGCCTCGTGCCCGATCTCGCGACGCTGCGTGACCGCGCCAAGACCAAGCTCAAGCAGATCATTTACGGCGTCGCGGCGCTCGGCTGGCGCGGCTCGCACCGTCACTGGGTCAACTACGAGCGCGCTTACTTGATCTTGGCGGGCCTCTCGACGCCGCTCGTGCTATCGGTGCACACCATCGTGTCTTTCGACTTCGCGACGTCGGTCATTCCCGGCTGGCACACGACGATTTTCCCGCCGTACTTCGTCGCTGGCGCCGTGTTCTCCGGCTTCGCGATGGTCAACACCCTCATGATCATCGCCCGCAAGGCTTACCACCTCGAGCACCTCATCACGATGCGGCACCTCGAGAACATGAACAAAATCATCCTCGCGACCGGCACCATGGTCGGCTACGCGTACGGCATGGAGTTCTTCATTGCCGCTTACTCGGGCAATGAGTACGAGGCGTTTGCCTTCCTCAACCGCGCCTTTGGCCCGTATGCCTGGGCGTACTGGACCATGGTCAGCTGCAACGTGCTTTTCCCGCAGCTCTTCTGGTTCAAGAAGATCCGCACCAGCATCCCGCTGATGTTCGTGTTGGCCATCATCGTCAACATCGGCATGTGGTTCGAGCGCTTCGTCATCATCGTGACCAGCTTGCACCGCGACTATCTGCCGTCGAGCTGGGGTTATTTCCGGCCGACCATCGTGGATATCGGGATGTTCGTCGGTACGTTCGGCCTCTTCTTCACGCTGTTCATGTTCTTCATCCGCTTCTTGCCGATGGTGGCGATGAGCGAGCTCAAGGGCGTCTTGCCGCAGGCTGACCCGCATGCGCATCACAAGGACGCTGCTCACACCGAGGCTGACGCACACAAGGAGGTAGCCCATGTCTGATCACAGTCAGACCGAGACCCACGCGCCTGAACCCGTGCTTGGCGCCGCCGAGCGGCTTCCCGAGGGCACCAAGCCCTTTGGATTGGTCGGTTATTTCGATACGCCCGGTGAGCTGTACGAGGCGTGTGAAGAGCTACGCGATGCCGGCTTCAAGATGGACGCGCACACGCCGTTTCCGGTGCACGGCCTCGAGAAAGCCATGGGCGTCGGCCCGTCGAAGCTGCCTTACATCGTGCTTGCTGGCGGCATCATCGGTGGCTTATCGATTTTCCTCCTCATGTGGTGGGTCGACAATATCGAGTATCCGCAGAACTTCTCGGGTAAGCCGCACTTTGCCTGGCAGGCGTATATCCCGGTGACGTTCGAGATCACCGTGCTCCTGTCTTCGTTCGGCGCCTTCTTTGGTCTGTGGGGGCTCAACAAGCTGCCGCAGTTCTTCCACCCGGTCATGCAGCACCCGAATTTTGGCCGCGCCAGCGACGACAAGTTCTTCGTCAGCGTCGAGAACGTGGGGTCGCACACCGACCTCGAGCGCGCTCGCGAGATCCTGAACAAGCTCCATGTCCATGAGCTGTTGGAGGTTGCGCCATGAGGCGCCTGAGTTTCGCTTTGCTGCTGGCAACTGGCGCGTTTGGCTGCCGTGGCGATATCTCGGCCGAGCCGCCGATCCACATGCCGCCCTGGGACGATATGTATACCCAGAAGAAATTTCACCCGCAGGGCGAGTCGGCGCTGTTCGACGACAAGCGCGCCATGCGCCCCACCGTCGAGGGCACGGTCGCCTCGGGCCATCTGCGCGAGGACGATGCCTTCTATCGCGGCAAGAACGCCGACGGCACATTCCTCGCCAAAGCGCCGATGAAGGTCACCGAGAAGACACTGGCGCGTGGCCAGGAGCGCTTCAACATCTACTGCGCGCCCTGTCACGACCGCTCTGGCGGCGGCCGCGGTCTGGTCGTCCAGCGCGGCTTCCACCTGCCGGTCAACCTCGCCTCGGATCACACCCGCAGCGTCGGTGACGGCGAGCTCTTCGAGTACATCACCAAGGGTATCCGCAACATGCCGGCCTACGGTCAGCAGATCCCCGAAGAAGACCGCTGGGCGATCGTCACCTGGGTGCGCGTCATCCAACACAGTCAGTATGCGTCGCTCGACGACGTCCCCGCGGTCAGCCGCGACAAGATCGAGGAGCCCTCCAAATGAGCGCCGCGCAGGAAACTGTGCAGTTCAAGCCCGAAGACGCGATGATGCCGGATGCCATCGCCAAGCGGACGCGTGCTGGCGGTATGGCGGCACTCGGTCTCGGTGCGGTGTTGGCCGGTATTGGCCTCTTTACCGACGCCCACCGGTTCGCCTTCTCCTATCTGACCGGCTTTACGTGGACGCTCACCATTGGTTTGGGCGCCTTGATCTTCATCTTGATCATGCAGCTAACGCGTACTGGCTGGTCCATCGCCGCCCGTCGCCAGGCGGAGTGGATCACCGGCGTCCTGCCGTATGCGGTGCTGCTGTTCATCCCGCTGTATTTCTTCAACCAGAAGTTCCATGTCTGGGAGTGGACGTCGCCAGAGATGGCGCACGACGAGCTGTTGCAGAAGAAGACCTGGTGGCTGTCGCCCAACTTCTTCTGGGGCCGTGCGGTGCTCTACTTTGCGGTGTGGCTGTTCCTGTCGCGTTACATGTCGGCCAAATCTCGCCGCCAAGATCAGACGGGCGATCCGCGGCTGACCCACGATATGCAGAAGATGGCGGCGCCCGGCGTGCTGCTGATGGCGCTGACGCTTTCGGCGGCGGCGTTCGACTGGATCATGAGCCTCATGCCGCACTGGTATTCGACCATTTTCGGTCTTTATATCTTTTCGGGCGGCCTGGTTGCCGCGCTGGCGCTCATCATCCTCGGCACCATCAATCTTCAGCGCCAGGGGCTTTACGGAAAGGTCTCCACCGTCGAGCACCGCCACGATCTCGGCAAGCTCATGTTCGGCTTCACGGTGTTCTGGACCTATATCGCGTTCAGTCAGTATTTCTTGATCTGGTACGCCAATATCCCCGAGGAGACCGTGTTCTTCCGTGCGCGCGGCGAAGGGACCTGGATGATCGTGTCCAAGCTCCTCGTAATCTCGCACTTCGTCTTCCCGTTCATCGTGCTATTGCCGCGCACCACCAAGCGCCACATGCTGATTCTCGGCGCGATGGCGACGTGGATGTTGTTCGCGCATTACGTCGATATGTACTGGCTCATCATGCCGGTGCATTCGGAGCTGGGCGTCGGCGTGACGTTTGCCAACCTCATGGTCGATCTCGGCGGCGTGGCGTTGCCGGCGGGCGTGTTGATGTTTGCCATCAGTCGTCGGGCGTCGTCGGAGCCGATCTTCCCGGTGCGCGACCCGCGCCTGGCGGAGACCATGCGGCTCGAGCAGCTCTAGGAGGTATGTGTGACTACTGAAAACGATACTCCCAAGAACAAACAGATCGCCGCACTGGTGGTCTTGGTCTGTATCACCGTGTTCAGCGTGATCATCGGCGTGAACGAGTATTACGATGGTGCGCTCCGCACCGAGCTCGAGCACAAGGTCAATGCCGAGAACAACGGTCTCTTGAAGAAGCTGCGTAGCGAAGAGCAGACCAAGCTGTCGACCTATCAGTGGGTGGACAAGCCCAAGAATATCGTGCGTATTCCGCTCGATCGGGCCAAAGAGCTGACGCTGGCGGCTTATGCTGCGCCTGCACCGGCTGCGCCCGTAGCGCCTGCATCACCTGTCGTCGCTCCCACTCCCGACAAGGCCGCCGAGAAGAACTGATGTTTCGCGCGCGGATCCTCATCCTGTTTGCCTGCACCGCCGTCGCTTCGGCGGCGGTGTTGCTGCAAAAGGGTCCGCAGACCAAAGCGTTGCAAAACGATATGGTGCCGCCCGAATTGGCCGACGTGCAGATCGACGAAAAGCCCGGCGCGCCTTTGCCCAAAGATCTGCAATTCGTCGATCATTTGGGACATGTCGTGCGTTTGCGCGATTTGATCGATCCCAAAAAGCCGACGCTGATGGTGATGGCGTATTACAGCTGCCCCATGCTGTGCACGGTGGTCCTGAACGGTCTCGTCGACGGCATGAAGGGTCTTCCCAGCTCGGCGGGACTGGCTGGCGAAGGCTTTCGGGTCATCACGGTCAGTATCGACAAGCGGGATACGGCGGAATTGGCTGCCAAAAAACGCCTGAATTACCTGGCCGCATACGGCCGCCCAGACGCCGATTGGCAATTTTTGACCGATCCGACGGGCCTGCAGTCCAAGGCCCTGGCCGATTCACTCGGGTTTCGTTATCACTGGGATCCCAAGGGGGAGCAGTTTGCCCATGCTGCCGGTGCCTTCATCTTGACGCCCGATGGCCGCCTGTCGCGCGTACTCTACGGTATCAGTTTCCCGTCGGAGACGCTGCGTTTGGCGCTGATCGAAGCCTCGGACGGCAAGCTCGGCACCGCCTGGGACAAGATTCGCCTGTTTTGTTACCACTACGATCCCAACGCGCGCGGCTATGTGGCCAGCGCCTGGCGGATCATGCGTCTCGGGGGGGTGTTGACCCTGTGCGCAATGTCGCTCCTCTTGGCCTTCATGTGGCGGCGAAAGCCCACCGCGGTCGTACAGGGATAGATACATGAATGAACACGGTCATATCGAGCTTTCGACGTTTTGGCTGCCGCGGCAATCGTCCACGATTGCGCACCAGGTAGATTTCGCCTGGAACGTGGTGACCTTGGTGTCGATCTTCTTCTTCGTGCTGGTCGTCGGCGCGATGCTGATCTTCGTCTGGCGTTATCGCCGCCGGACGGAGCACGACATCACCAGCACCGTCGAGCACAACTTCCGTCTCGAGGTGGCATGGACCATCTTGCCGCTAGCCATCTGTATTGGCCTGTTCGTCGTCGGATTCCGCGGCTATGTGAACGCATCGGTCCCGCCTGGCGACGCACTCGAGATCAAGGTCGTCGCCACCCAGTGGGCATGGGATTTCATTTATCCAAACGGCACCAAATCACGCAACGAATTCAGGATGCCGGCCGGTCGACCCGTCAAGGTCATCATGAGCGCGGCGGATACGCCCAAGAGTGACACCGAGGTCCGCCCGGCCGTCATTCACAGCTTTTTCATTCCCGAATTCCGCGTCAAACAAGACGTGGTTCCCGGTCTCTACACCACGCTTTGGTTCACTGCCCCAGAGCCGCTCGATACCATCCTTCTTTGCACCGAGTATTGCGGCGACAACCACTCGAAGATGTCGGCCAGCGTGAAGGTGATGGAGAACGCGGCCTTCAATGAATGGATGGAAAATGGCGGCGACGACGCCAAGGGCATGCCGCCCGCCGAGCATGGCCTCAAGCTCTATTCCAAATACGGCTGCAACGCTTGCCACACCATCGACGGAAGTCCGCGTCAGGCGCCGTCGTTCAAGGGCCTGTTTGGTCGCAAAGAGGCTTTCAATGACGGCTCGGAAATCGCCGCCGTCGACGAAAACTATATTCGTGAGTCGATCTTGAATCCCACCGCCAAGGTCGTAAAGGGATATCAGGGAATCATGCCGATGTTCAAAGGCGTGGTGACGGACAAAGAGGTCGACGATCTCATCGCCTTTATCAAGACCCTGAAGTAAGGAGTCGCACCAATGTCTCAGACCGTTGCTGCAGAAGGACACCCGAAGGATGACGAGGTCGAGGGTGGCAAGACGCTGAATTACTGGAATGCCAAGAAGGGCATTCTGTCGTGGCTGCTGACCGTCGACCACAAGCGGATCGGCATCATGTATCTGTTCAGCGTGCTGACGGCATTCTTGGCCGGCGGCATCTTTGCGCTGCTGCTGCGCCTCAAGCTCCTGACCGGCCACGACAACCTCGTGACGGCGCCGCAATACAACAAGCTCTTCACCCTGCACGGCGCCATGATGGTCTTTTTGTTCATCATTCCGGCGATTCCCGGATCGATCGCCAACTTCATGTTGCCGATCATGCTGGGCGCCAAAGACGTCGCATTCCCCAAGCTCAATCTGATGTCGCTGTACGTCTACTGGACTGGCGCGCTGATGGCGCTCGTGGCCATCGTCTTCGGCCAGATCGACACCGGCTGGACCTTCTACACGCCTTACTCCGCGTCGGGCTCGGGCCCGGTCATCTTGATGACCCTGGCCGTCTTCATTCTCGGGTTTTCGTCCATTCTCACCGGCCTCAACTTCATCGTCACCATTCACAAGATGCGCGCACCAGGGATGACCTGGTATCGCCTGCCGTTGTTCTTGTGGGCGACCTACGCCACCAGCCTCGTCCAGGTGCTGGCCACGCCTGTCTTGGCCATTACTCTGTTGCTATTGGCATTGGAGAGCGGGTTTTCGGTCGGTATCTTCGACCCCAAGCTGGGTGGCGACCCCGTCTTGTTTCAGCATTTCTTTTGGTTTTACAGTCACCCCGCCGTCTACATCATGATTCTGCCGGGCATGGGCATCATGTCCGAGCTCATCGCCGTCCACGCACGCCGCAAGCTCTTCGGTTACAAAGCCGTCGCCTTCTCGTCGATCGGTATCGCGCTCATCGGCTTTCTCGTCTGGGGCCACCACATGTTCATCTCGGGCCAGTCCGAGATCGCGACCACGGTGTTCTCGTTCCTGACGTTCCTCGTCGCCATTCCGTCGGGTATCAAGGTCTTCAACTGGGTGGCCACGCTGTGGGGCGGCTCCATCGCCTTCACGACGCCCATGCTCTATGCGCTGTCGTTCTTGTTCTTGTTCACCATCGGCGGTCTCACCGGCGTGTATCTCGGCATGTTGAACGTCGACATCCACCTGACCGATACCTACTTCGTCGTCGCCCACTTCCACTACGTCATGATGGGCGGCACCGTCATGGCCTTCGTCGGTGGCCTGCATCACTGGTGGCCGAAGATGACCGGCCGCATGTACAACGAGCGCCTCGGCGCCATCGGCTGCGCGCTGGTGTTCATCGGCTTCAACATGACCTTCTTTACTCAGTTCATTCTGGGTAGCCGCGGTATGCCGCGTCGTTATTACAATTATCTCGACCAGTTTCAGCCGCTGCACGCCTTTTCTACTTACGGCTCGTGGGTCATCGGCCTCGGCTTTTTCCTCACGCTGGGATATCTCCTGCATTCGTTGAAATACGGGGCCAAAGCGCCGCGCAATCCTTGGGGCGGCAAATCGTTGGAATGGCTGACCGAGTCACCGCCGATCACCGAGAACTTCCACGACACGCCGGTGGTCACCTCCGGCCCGTACGACTTCATGGGCGACGAGCACGGGATCACGCCGGCCTTGCAGCACCACCCCAAAGACGATCCGTCGCACACGCCGGCCTATGACCCAGGTCATCATGACCCGGCCGCCAAGACCGAGGAGAAATCGTGAGCGCCGACGCCCACGCAGCCAGCCCCGCCGTTGACGACGAGGGCCGTCCGCTGTCGCCGCAGTATCACGTGGCCCATCACTTCGACAACGCCGACCACCAGTTCCAGGCCAACAAGCTCGGGATCTGGCTGTTTCTCGCCCAGGAAATCATGTTTTTCTCGGGCCTGTTTTGCGCGTTTATTCTCTTTCGCGCCAAATACTACGACGCCTTTGTCGAGGCGCACCACCACCTCGACAAAGTCATGGGCGGCATCAACACCATCGTGCTCATCTGCTCGTCGCTGACCATGGCCCTCGGCGTCCGCGCAGCACAGACCAACAAGCGCAAGCTCGGCGTGGCCATGCTTGTCATGACCTTTCTCTTCGCGGCCACGTTCTTGGTCATCAAATATTTCGAATATCACCACAAGTTCCACGACGGTCTCTTGCCCGGCCGGCATTTCACCGCCGAAGGCTTCGTGCATCCCGAGGCCAATATCTTCTTCGGTATTTATTTCGTGATGACCGGCGTCCACGGCGTCCACGTCATCGTCGGCATGGCGCTGATCTTGTGGATCACCGTCAAGATGTACCGCGGCCGGTTCTCCAGCCGGTACTACGCGCCCGTCGAGGGCGTTGGTCTTTACTGGCACTTGGTGGACTTGATCTGGATCTATCTGTTCCCGCTTCTGTACCTGATCGGGTGAGGACGAATCATGACTGAAGCTGCCGCAGACGCACACGATGGACATGGCCAGGACGACATCCATGGGCACGGCGACGATCACCATGGCGGGCCGGATCACCATCCGCACGTCTTGCCATACAAGACCTACTTCCTCGTCTGGAGCGCGCTCCTTGTCCTGACCGTGGTCACCGTCGGGGTCAGCTACGTCGACTTTGGCGGCGCCAACTTGGTGATCGCGCTCGTCGTCGCCACCATCAAGGCGAGCCTCGTCGGCGCCATCTTCATGCACCTCAAGTACGAGACCAAGTTCTACACGGTGGTCTTCGTCTCGTCGCTGGTGTTCGTCTCCATCTTCATCGGCATCACCGGCCTCGACTATCTGCAGCGCGGCCGCGCCGACCACGTCCGCCACGATCGCGTCATGAACATGCTGCACCCGTTCGACCCGGCCCCACCCAAAGCCGCACCGAAGCCCGCCGCGCACCACCACGAATAGATCGCAGCGACGGTGAAGAGCCGACACGCTTCCTGTTCACAGGAGGTGGGAGGTGGGAGACAGACAAGAAAAATCCGTCTCCCACCTCCCGCAATCTGTGAAATCGGAAGCGCCCCTTTTGTCACCAGCGACGGGATTGAGCTTGGCGTAGCGCCAGCGGGGGAGTTGTGGTCTAGACTCCCGGCATGGCGCTAAAGGTCCAGCTTGGTGGGCGGCTGATGTCGCCGCTCAGTTGGGCGGCGCCGCCCGATCGTTGGCTGATCCGGCTGCGCTGGCTGGCCATCACCGGCATGCTGCTCACGACCCTCGTCGCTGAGTGGCTCGTGCCCGGCCTGCGGCACCGGCCGTTGCTGACGCTGCTCGGCATCATCGCCGCCAGCAACCTGGCCTGGCTGGCGCTGGTGCTCAAGATGCGGGAGCCGGGCGATACCGTACCCTGGCAGCTCGCGGTCGACGTGCTGTTTCTCGGCGCGGTGTTGTGGTTCTCGGGCGGGCTCGACAATCCGTTCGCCGGCTTTTTGTCGTTCCAGATCGTGCTGGCGGGCCTCTTGGCGTCGCGGAAGACCACGGTGTTGATCGCTGGCCTCGTGGTCATCGTCGCTGGCCTGTTGTGGACGGCACCCGCCTTGCCGCTCGAGACCGCCTGGCTCGGGGCCTGGGTGGTGCGTGCGCTGGCCGGCTTTCTCGCCGTCGCTGCGCTGGGCCTCGTCACCGGCGCCTTCGTGGTGGTCTTTCTGCATCGGCTAGAAGTCTTGCGCGAGCGATCGGCGCGCGCCGAGCAATTGGCCGGGCTCGGTCGCATCGTCGCTGCGCTGTGCCACGAGCTCAACACGCCGCTCGGCACCATCCTCATCGCCGCCAAAGATCTGGCCGCCATCGGTGTGGAGATCAACAACCCCGAGGTCGACGGCCTGGCCCAGACCGTCGTCGACCAGGCGCGTCGCGCCAGCGACATCATCGGCCTGCTACGCGGCCAGGTCCGGCCGGGCACCCAGCTCGAGACCATGGACCTCGGCGAATTTCTCACCCAGTACGCGCAGAGTGAGCTCAGGCGACTGGGCTTTGGCGGCGCGCTCACCGCCGATCTGCCCACTGGCCTACACGCCCAGGTCTTTCGCGCCGCGCTGTGCCAGATCTTCACCAATCTCCTCACCAACGCCGTCGACGCGCTCGGCGATCAGCCCAACGCCAAGCTCACGTTGACGGCCACCCACGTCGACCGCACCATCCAGATCGTGCTCGCCGACAACGGCCCCGGGATCGATCCCAGCCTTGGAGGCCGTATCGGCGAGCCCTTTCAGAGCACCAAGGCGCACTTGCAAGGCACCGGCCTCGGCCTCTTCGTCAGTACGTTGCTCTGTGAGCGCATGGATGGCAGCCTCGCGCTCGAGAGCCAGCCCGGCCGAGGCACACAGGTGACGGTCAGCCTGCGCGCGATGCGCCCGTCGCTGGAGCGCGCCGCGGTCAAGCCCGACACAGGCCCCGAAGCCGCGGAGAGCACATGACCCGCGTCGAAACCGCGCTCGTCATCGACGACGACGACGTCTTTCGCACCACGCTGCAGAACTCACTGCGTCGCCGTGGCGTCACGGCGCGCACCGCAGCCACCGTCGAGGAAGGCCTGTTCGCCTTGGAAGACGCGCCCGCGGATCTCGTGATCATCGATCACCGCATGCCACGTGGCGACGGTCTCACCGCGCTGTCGCGCTATCGCCGCGCCCAGCCCGACGCCACCATCATCATGCTCACCGGCTTCGGCGACATCGCGCTCGCCGTCGAGGCCGTCAAAGAAGGCGCCGACACGCTGCTTACCAAGCCCGTCGACCCCGACCAACTCCTCCGCGTCGCCACCGAGCTCCACTCCGCCCCCCGCGCCTCGACGCTGCCACGCGGCTCACTCTCCTTCAACCTCGTCGAGATGGAGCAAGAGGCCATCAAAGCCGCCTTGCGAGAGTCGGGCGGCAACGTCATGCGTGCCGCTACGATGCTCGGCATCGACCGCCGCACGCTGCAGCGCAAGCTCAAAAAAATCTACTAATCCCCGTCGGCAGCGGCGGTGCAGACGCTTCCATTTCACAGGAGGTGGGAGGTGGGAGAAAGCCCAGAAAAATCTGTCTCCCACCTCCCACCTCCTGTGAAAACGGAAGAATTGCGGACCCCGCCGCAGCTACGTTCGAGCACCGAGCGCGTCCCGAAATGCCGTAGCCGCCGCCAGCGCCGCGTCGCTGTCCGTCCCCCAGGCGCACAGATGCCCCATTTTGCGCTTGGGCCGCGCTTCGCGTTTGCCGTACAAATAGACGTCGATGACATGCGGATGCTGGGCCCATGCCGACAGGTCCAGCGACGAACGGCCTTGGGCCAGCCAGACATCGCCGAGGAGGTTGGCCATGCAGAAGCCGCCCGGCCCGAGGAGACGTGGCTCGACGAGCGGCGCACCGACCAGCACGCGGGCCAGCGCATCGAACTGACTGATGGAACACGCCTGGCGCGTGATATGCCCGGAGTTGTGCGGGCGCGGCGCCAGCTCGTTGACGCGCAAGATGCCGTCTTGCGACACGAAGAATTCTACCGTCAGAAGGCCGACGACCCCGAGCTTGTCGGCGATGGCCAGCGCCGTCTCTCGTGCGGCGTCAGCGACGGTGGTCGGCACGCGCGCCGGCAACACGGTGAAGTCGAGGACATGATCGCGATGCAGATTTTCCAGCACCGGAAAGGCGATGGTCTGCCCGTCCGCAGCCCGGGCCACGATGCAGCTCAGCTCGGTGGCAATGTCGACCACACGCTCCAGCACCCAGCCGTGGGACGGCTGAGGCAACGCCTGAATCGCCGCTGCGTCGTCGCTGTTGCGCAGGCGATATTGTCCCTTGCCGTCATAGCCGCCGCGCGCGGTCTTCAAGATCGCCGGAAAGCCGAAGCCAGCGGCCGCGGCAAAAACATCCTCGCCCGGCCGCACCACCACATGCTCAGCGACGGGAAAGCCGTTCGACTGCAAGAACGCTTTCTCCACCGCCCGATCTTGACTGGTCTCGAGGACATGCAGGCTCGGCCAGAATCGGTGCGCGGCGGCAAAGGGTACGAGGGGCGGGACGGCGATGTTCTCGAACTCGTAGGTGACCACGTCCGTGCGCGCGCATAACGCGGCCAGCGCAGTCGCATCGTCGGTACCAGCCACCATGACGTCCGGCAACCGCCGTCGTGCCGGCGAATCTGGATCAGGCTCCAGCACCGTGACCGTGGCATCGAGGCGCATCAGCGACTCGGCCAGCATCACGCAAAGCTGTCCGCCGCCGAGAATGCCGACGCGGCTCACTCGGTGCCGCGACCGCCACCGCGGCCCACGCGCCCGCTCGATTCCACCGCACGATCGGCCTGCGCCGTCGTCCGCGCCACCAGCCGCTCCCG
>Ga0123338_10004239_pt1 | contig 12583 bp, 8 predicted proteins | sample grotaG_FD_89793 | JGI IMG/M metagenome (GOLD analysis project Ga0123338, IMG submission 89793) | Glacier valley bacterial and archeal communities from Borup Fiord, Nunavut, Canada, to study Microbial Dark Matter (Phase II) -... | ecosystem: Environmental > Aquatic > Freshwater > Ice > Glacier ... | reverse complement strand
TTTAAATTATATCAGGATATTTCATCTCTCAATAATAATAACTTCAAGAACAATTTATATTTTGAAAAAGAAATTTATTATAACGGCGCTTGTTGCAACTTCTCTTTTAGTGTTTACCTGTACTGTGCCAGGTAAGGTAGTTAAAGACAATGCTGTTGCTGCAAATAGTACGGCGGGTGCAAAGCCAGTATTTAATCCAACCCCTTCCGGTGCATACCTTACTCCGGAACAAAGCATGAAGACTATGTATCTTCCGCAGGGGTATCACCTGGAACTCGTTGCCAGCGAACCGATGATTAAAGAACCGGTAGCCATAGCCTGGGATGGAAATGGAAAAATGTATGTTGCTGAAATGCTTACTTACATGCAGGATGCTGATGCTACCGGTGAGCGACAACCGAAGAGCCGGATATCGCTGCTCGAAGATACCGACAATGATGGTAAAATGGATAAGAGCACCGTCTTTATCGACAGCCTTCTTCTGCCAAGAATGATCCAGTGTGTGAACCATGAATTGTTAGTGAACGAAACAAATACCGTTACTATTACCAGTTATACCGATACTGACGGCGATGGCAAAGCTGACCTTAAAAAAATTGTTTATAAGAATGATAAATACAATGTCAGCGATGCTAATATGGAACACCAGCGCAGCGGGCTCGACTGGAACCTCGATAACTGGATGTACATGACTTACGAACCTGTCAGGTTCCGTTATACCAATGGGACTATGCAGGTTGATACCATCGCCAGCGGAGCCGGTGGCGGGCAATGGGGTTTAACGCATGATAATTACGGGCGTTTATTTTATTCAAGCGCTGGTGGTGAAACGCCGGCATTAGGCTTCCAGATAAATCCTGTTTATGGAAAGCTTGACTACCCTGATCAGTTCAGTGCCGAGTTCCAGGAAGTATGGCCGATCATCGCTACTCCCGATGTGCAGGGTGGCAATATGCGTTTACGTTCCAACAACACACTCAATCATTTTACTGCATGCTGTGGCCAGTCGATTTACCGGGGCGATAAACTTCCACAGGACCTTGTTGGCGATTATATTCTTTGTGAACCGGTAGCGCGGATTATCCGTCGTGCTAAAGTTATAGACCTCAAAGGCAAGGTGGTAATGCAGAACAACTATTATCGTTCAGAATTTATTTCTTCCTCCGATATGAATTTCAGGCCGGTAAATACCGCCACTGGTCCTGATGGTAACTTGTATATCGTAGATATGCACCGGGGCATCATTCAACAAGGTAACTGGACAAAACCAGCTACTTTTCTTCGTAACAAAATTGATAGTTTTGGCCTGGCAAAAAATGTTGGTCATGGTCGTATTTACAGGGTTGTCAACGATGAATTTAAAAGAGGCCCCAAGCCGGATATGCTTAATGAGCCTACTACTAAATTAATGAGTTATCTGGGTCATGCCAACGGCTGGTGGCGAGACAATGCTCAAAAGCTTATTATAGTGCGTGGTGACAAATCCATTGTCCCGGCTTTGAAGGCTATGGCCATGGGTAAGCTAACAGGTGCCACCGTTGACAGCGGACATCTTGCCCGCATACATGCTTTATGGACACTCGAGGGACTGGAGGCTATTGACAAAGATGTATTATCCCATGCGTTAACAGATGCCAATCCGCAGGTAAGAAAAACTGCTGTATGGATCAGTGAGTCTTATATAAAGAAAGATGATTCCCAGATCATTGATAAGCTCGCTGCAATGAAAGCGGATGGCGACTATAACGTCAGGGTACAGTTGCTTTTATCATTGAACAGGAGTAAGTCGGAGAAAGCGAAGGCTATCTATACGGCTATGCTGACCAAGGAGCCGGCCAACGAAGCGCTTGTTGCTACCAAAAAAGCAATAGATAAAAATGAAGACGTAAAAATGTTTGGCAGCAGGTTAGGGGTCATGGCCGCCGCCGACAGAGCATTGGTTTTAAACGGAGCTGCCATTTTTAAATCCCTTTGCGCAAGTTGCCATGGCACCGATGGTAAAGGGTTGGCGATAGGCGGCGCAGGTCTTGCAGCGCCACCGTTAGCAGGTTCAAAAATTTTAAATTACCAGGATAAGAATACTCCTGTAAGAATACTCCTGCACGGTTTGAGCGGACCGGTTGATGGTAAAAATTATCCAAGTGTAATGCCGGCGATGGGTGCCAATAGTGATGAGTGGATCGCTTCGGCGGTGAGTTATATAAGGTATGAACTGGGTAGTGGTGGCCGTAACAGGCAACTGTCACCTGTTGTAAAACCGGAAGAAGTTAAAAAGATACGGGAAGAAAATGCTGGCAGAACAAAAGCCTGGACCAGTACAGAGTTGGAAGATAAAAGTAAACAGGAGAACCCTCCGGTACAGGGCGGCGCTAAATAAAAAGCCATAAAACATATTGGGCAAATCCATGTAAACCACTTATGACCTGGTACGATATCGATAATATCAATCAACTTGACTCGCCTGCCCTGGTCATCTATCCGCAACGTGTAAAGGAAAACATCCATACGCTTATAAGTATGATTGATGATGTTACCCGCCTTCGTCCGCATGTGAAAACACATAAAGCGAAAGAGGCTGTGCTGTTATGTATGGAAGCCGGCATCTTAAAATTTAAATGTGCCACCATTGCCGAGGCTGAGATGCTCGGTTTATGTGAAGCGCCGGATGTATTGCTTGCTTACCAGCCTTCGATCCCAAAGCTGGATAGGCTGTTGCATCTTATCAAACGATATCCAAAAACAAAATTCTCCTGTCTGATAGACAACCTGGAGTCTGCAACAATCATTTCGGATAAAGCAGCCGAAAAAAATATTGTAGTATCCGTTTATCTCGACCTTAATGTTGGCATGAACAGAACTGGTATAAAGCCAGGCAGTCAGGCTGTTGAATTATATAAAACCAGTGATGCGTTGACAGGTATCCGAATGGAAGGCCTTCACGCGTATGATGGTCACATCCACGGGAGCGACCTTGCTGAACGTATGCGCCAATGCGAAGAAGCCTATCAACAGGTAGTTCATATAAAATCTGTTTTAGTGGAAGCCGGTTACCAGTTGCCCATCATTATTGCGGGAGGATCTCCGACATTTCCAATTCATGCAAAAAGAAAAGAGGTAGAGTGCAGTCCGGGTACGTTTATATATTGGGATAAGGGCTACCTCGATCTTTTTCCCGATCAGCATTTTCTACCGGCTGCATTGGTGATAACCCGCGTAATATCTCTGCCAGGTGACAATATTTTATGCCTTGATCTCGGACATAAATCCATAGCGGCTGAAAATGATTTACAACACCGGGTGTTTTTTTTAAACGCGCCGGAGCTGGTATTGCTAGCACAAAGTGAAGAACACCTGGTAGCAGATGCGGGCACCGGTCATAAATGGAAGATCGGTGATGTATTGTTTGGACTGCCGGTACACATCTGTCCTACCTGTGCATTATATGATTCGGCAGCCATCGTTGAAGACGGATCGATAGCAGGCTCCTGGGAAATTATTGCAAGAGATCGGAAAATAAATTATTAAATAAGTATTGATGAGGATAAGAAAAGAAATTCAAAACATTATCACTATCCTTCTTTCAGAATGGCATGTTTCAATTGTTACGGGTGCAACAAGTGTTAGTAATAAAAGTAAATAGGCCGGCGTAACCCAATAATCTGCCATGTAGGCCCCTTCAAAAAAAATGACTAAGAGAAAGTATATTTAATCATTGATTATTAAAACAATCTTTCACCTGGGACGGTTTATATACGAGGTAAACTAATTTTATGGATGCATATACCCGTAAACAGGAGGTTGTAAATGGCTTGATACATGGTTTTGGAATGGTCTTCGGAATAAGCGCGCTACCTGTTTTAACGGGGATAGCTACAGCACACGGAAACAGAGTGGGCATCATTGGCAGTGGTATCTATGGCTTTTGCTATTTGCTGCTTTTTACTAACTCCACCGTTTATCATATAGCCCGCGAGCCTGAAATAAAAAGAATATTTAAGATCTTTGATCATATCAGCATATACTTTCTTATCTCAGGCACATATACTCCTTTCCTGTTAGTGTATATGAATAATTCTTTTGGCATAACACTGCTGGCGATACTATGGGGACTTACTTTGATGGGGATTTTTTTTAAGATAAGATTTACGGGGAAGATGGAAGCTGTCTCCACCGTTATCTATGTATTCATGGGATTGATAATGCTGGTAGGGGGAAAACGTTTTTTTGATTACCTGCCTTTTTCAGTAACGGTTCTTATCAGTACTGGTGGTTTGCTATACTTGGTCGGCGTATTTTTTTATCTCTGGGACAAATACCAATATACACATGCAGTATGGCATTGTTTTGTATTATCAGCCGCCATCTGCCATTACGTAGCTGTGCTGCTTGCTGTTTGATTTTAATGAAGCTGACCAACAGTGAAAATCTTTCAGTAACAATTTCCAATCGTTTAAATACGCGGGCTTAGGAAAGATTTGGAAAATGACTTTTAATAATATCGTTCATCGTTTCTTCGGTTAACGGTTTGGATGCAAAACCAGCTATGCCGCGTATTTTCTTTGATTGCTCTCTCTCATAAGGATTCGCTGAAGTAGTAAGAACGGTAATTATCACCGGCTTGCTTTGTGCCAGGTACAAATTATTATACTCCTTCATAAATTCCCAACCGTTCATTCGCGGCATGTTTATATCAAGGAAAATCAGGTCAGGCGCCATAACGGTGTTCGTTAAAAAATCCAGTGCTTCAAACCCGCTTTCCGCGATAACTACCTGGTCGGTTATATTTAATTTATCAATGATGAGCTGGTGAAAAAAATTATCATCTTCATCATCATCAATAAGTAAAATACAATTCAATTTTTTACTCATGCTGTATGTTTTTAGGAATGGAAAAATAAAAAATGCTTCCGATCATTTCTGCTGAATCTACCCAGATATCACCACCGTGCATTTCAATTATTTTCTTACAATGTGCAAGGCCGATACCCGAACCGGAATACATTTTTTTTGAGTGCAGCTTTTGAAAGATGGTGAAGATCCTCTCATGATGAATTTTATCGATGCCTATTCCATTGTCCTTTATAGCAAAGAGCCATTCTGCGGATTTTTCGGATACACTAATATTAATAAGCAACTGCTGGTTTGGCTTCCTGAATTTAACGGCGTTACTGATAACATTTAAAAATAAATAATTTAGTGCCTGGTAGGCATAAATAACCGGAAGCTGCCCTGCTTCCACCAGGGTATCGCTTTCGGCAATCGTTACCGAAAGATCGGCCAGCACATCTTTCAGCAATATATTGCAATCGATACGCTGGAGATGCTTATTCAAGCCTATATGCGAATAATCAAGGATATCTTTAATAAGTAATCTCATTCTTGAGGTAGCCCTATATATGGTATCCATATATCTTATAGCATCACCATCCAACTGGCCTTCGTACTCTTTCTTAAACAAACTTACGTAGTTAGACAATGTTTTTAACGGCTCCTGTAAATCATGAGAAGCTACATACGCAAACCGCCGCAATTCATTGTTAGTGTGTATAAGTTGTTCCACCATTTGATTTATAGCAGCTGCCGACTGACCTATCTCATCTTTCGAATAAACAATAGCCCTTTCATTAAGATTACCATCACTGATTTTTTTAGAAGCCCTGTTAATTTCATTTAAACCTTTGGTAATATTTCTTCCGACAAAAATTATTATAGTTAAACAGGCAACTTCAACGGTTATGACAACAAGGAATAATGAAATAAATATAAGATGCCTTAACCACCGGGAACCCGAATCAAGCGTAAAAGAAAACCGGTCCTCTACTTTTATTAAACGCTCATTCAGCACCCCGGCGTCGCTGATTGCCTTTTCCAGTATCGGCTGTGATGGGCTGGAAGAATTTATTTCGTTGTGGATAATGTCTCCTGTTAATAATAACTGTGCTAATAGTGAATCGCTTAATGTCCACGCGGAGACCGCATTCCTGATATAAGAAATAGTATGTTGCCTGCGAAGCAGTTTTATCATGCCGTTGATATCATCAGGATGAACCCTGCCCGTTATAAATCCTTCCCTGGCTTTAGTGAGGTTGGGGACTTTCTTTGTCAATTCCGTTCTTGCCAGGCGCTGGCCCAGAGGCACTTTCATATAGTCCCTGAAAGCTTTATAGTCAGCCTCTCTACGGTCATAATAATATTTTTGTAATTGATAAGCGGCATCCTTCTGTGCCTTGCTATAGGAAACTTCTGCGTTAACCAGCGCCCTGACCGAAGACAAGGCCCGCATCGAAAACCAAATTGTAAAAACTTGGAGGAGCATAGATATAGCCATAATCCCTACAACAAAATATAATTTTTTGGCTATATAAATATCCCGGAACCTTTTAAGTTTTATTTTATTTTTCATTGGATGCTGATTTCCTGCCGGTACAAATACATACGCCTTCAGTGGCGTTCATAAAATCCTGTCAGTATTATTAGTGTTTTTGCATGAAAAGGTAGAGATAAATAAATAAAGATGCTATTGTAGCTGGATACACTTATCTAACTGTAAGCACTACCTGTTAGTGTTAATCAAAAGGTAAATTGAGTAACAATTAATTATCATCATGCAATGAAAAGGCAGCTACCTAAAACTTATTCGTGAATGTAAGGTATCAAGTTGGGATAATACCACATTGATTCTATGAAGATTTTTGAATGTTAAAGTAAGATCGTTGGTTCCCCTCTTTCAAAAGAGGAGGGACACCAACACCACCAACCTCGTTGTGTCAGGTGCTTGGCATCCTTCCCTAATGACCTCTCTTCGAGAAAACGAGGGGAACCGGCTTAAAATGTATTGATCGTTAATGTGAATTTTTAGGTTTCAACAGCTGAATAACTGTCGCATTTAGTCTGCAACAGCTACTCCTTCTTTTTTCTGGATAGAATCTCCGCCCGTTTCTACCTCAACCATTTTAGTAGTAACCGCATATTCGTTGGGGTGTATTTCAGAACCATACTTTAACGCATAAGCTTTTGTAAATTCAGCGCCAAAATATAAAATTAAAGAAGAGTAGTACGTCCACAATAATAAGACAACCAGCGAACCCGCCGCACCGAAGGTACTCCCGATATTACTCTTACTGATATAAATAGAGATGCCCAGTTTGCCCAGCAAAAATAATAGCGCCGTTACCACGGAACCCGCAATCACATCACGCCACTTAATTTTTGCATCAGGAAGTACTTTAAAGATAACGCCAAAGATTACCGTAACTACAACAAAGGTTATTACCTGGTTAAGTACATAAAATATTTTGACGGTTACTTCGGGGAATATTGCCTGTAACTGATGGCTCAATCCATCCATAATGGCAGTTATTCCAAGGGATACCAATAACAGGAAGCCCAAGCTGATGATAACCGAGAAAGAAATAAACCGGTTCTTTATCATCTTCAGCCAGCTCTTTTTCGGTTTTGGTTTTAATCCCCAGATACCATTGATAGAATCCTGTATCTCGGCAAATACAGTTGTTGAGCCTACTAATAATGTTACCGAACCAATTACAACAGCCACAACACCTTTGCCGCTGATAGCCGCTTTTGCTATTATTTCCTGTAAGGTGCTGGCAGTGTCACGACCCAGAAAGCCTTCCAGCTGAGAAAAAATTTTCCCCTGTATTGCATCACGCCCAAGAAAAAGGCCACACAATGATATTATTACAATGAGAAGCGGCCCCATAGAAAACACGGTGAAATACGCAAGGGCGCCGCCAAGTTTGGTTACTTTATCATCTATAAAGCCGGAGAACGAATTCTTCAAAACTTCCCACATGCCTTTAAATGAAATTTTTTTGTTCATAATGATCCTTTTAAAAAGCTATACAAAAATTTGACCACTCCCGAACAATTGCTTAATGAGTTCTTAGCTAAAATTTTTACAGGTCATGATCGGATTACTAAAGTTGTAATTTAAAATCTGCATCATCTCTTAATGAAAATTATTTTTATAGATTGTGTGAAATTAATTCCCCGTTGACATAGCAATTCTTTATCCGGTTTTATATGGCAGCGCCAACCTTCTGAAAATTTTTATACTCTTTGTTCAGGAACCACAAATACCACAGGCTTACAGTCAGGGATCATGCAGTTGTTATAACTTGTGACGGAAAATAATTATATCTGTCAACTTCCTGACAGCCAAAAACATCATCATGAAAATTTTAATGCTAACGACTGTTTTATCATTTTTCGCAACCTCCTTCGCAAATGCTCAGACAGATTTTATCGGATCGAAAAAATTCCCAGATCATCCACGCATCCTTTTATTACAGGGGGAAGAAGTTACTATAAAGAAAAGCATCGCCGCTGACAAGACATGGGAGAGAATGAATCAGGCTATCATAAACGAGTCTGATGCTATGCTGAAACTAAACGTTTCTGAAAGAATTAAAATAGGGAGAAGACTTCTTGATAAATCAAGGGAAAGTTTACGAAGACTGTTTTATCTTTCTTATGCCTGGCGAATGACAAAGGATGATAAATACCTGAAAAGAGCCGAACAGGAATTACTTGGCTTATCTGCTTTTACAGACTGGAACCCAACACATTTCCTGGACGTGGCAGAAATGACGATGGCGGTATCGATAGGTTACGACTGGCTTTATCAGGGACTGCCGCAATCATCCCGCTTAACAATAAAAGAAGCTATTATTAAAAAGGGCATCGAACCTTCCCTTGATCCAAAGTTTAACAGCTGGCTTAAAGCTAACCATAACTGGAACCAGGTCTGTAATGCAGGCATGGCCTATGGTGCGATGGCCACCTATGAAGATAATCCTGGACTTGCAATAAAAATTCTTAACAGGTCCATAGCATCTGTCAATACTCCGATGGAAGAGTATGGACCGGATGGTAATTACACCGAAGGCTATGGTTACTGGGGTTACGGCACAACATTCAACGTGCTGCTCATCGGTGCGCTGGATAAATTATTTGGTGAAAATTTCGGACTTACTGAAAAGACAGGGTTCCTGAAAACAGCCGGCTTTATGGAAAGTATGACAGGTACTTCAGGGATGCCTTTTAATTTTTTTGATTCCGGATCATCAGGTGAATTAAATGCAGCTATGTTTTGGTTTGCTGATAAATTGAAAGATCCATCTTTGTTATGGGTTGAAAAGACAAGGATAATAAACAACGAAGCAAAGAAACAGGTGAAGGACCGGGTGCTTCCGGCAATCATGCTCTGGAGTGCGGGAATAAATATCAAAGACATGCCGGCGCCAAAGGATCTTATGTGGGTGGGAAGAGGTAAAAATCCGGTTGCACTGATGAGAACATCCTGGACAGATTCAAATGCTATTTATGTAGGTTTCAAAGGGGGGTCACCTTCGCTTAACCATGGTCACATGGATGCGGGTTCTTTTGTGATGGAAGCCAACGGCGTAAGATGGGCAATGGATTTTGGCGCACAGAACTATGAATCGTTAGAATCCAAAGGAGTGGACTTATGGAATATGAAACAGAACTCTCAACGCTGGCAGGTTATGCGTTATAATAACTTTGTTCACAATACGCTGACGGCGAACAATGAGTTACAACAGGTAAAAGGTCATGCACCCTTGATGAGTTTTTCCAGGTCGCAGGCTTTTATGAATGCCACCTGCGACCTCTCCTCATTGTACACTACTTCATTATCGAAAGCTTTAAGGGGCATAGCTATCGCTGACAAGAAATATGTTTTGGTAAGGGATGAAATTGAATCTTCATCCAATGAAACAACCATCAGGTGGACTATGTTAACTCCGGCTACTGTAAGTATAACGGGGAGCAATAAGGCCGAACTAACAAAGAATGGTAAAAAGCTTATCCTGCATGTTCAGGAGCCGGCTACGGTAAACATGAAAACCTGGTCAACTGAACCTGTGCATGATTACGATGCCGCTAACCCCGGCACAACACTGGTTGGTTTTGAAGTTAAAGTCCCTGCCAATACAAAAATGTCACTAACGGTGTTGCTTATTCCCGAATCGTCGGCTGGAGTAACGATGCCTAAGGTACTGCCACTTCAGCAGTGGGCGCATGATGCAGGGTGGTAGGGGTTTAAAGTTGAACAGCGAGATCTTTCAAGAACTCACTGGTTGACCTTCTCACTTCTTAAACGAAAAACGAACTATCATGAAAATAAGTGACTTCCGCGTTCACTCCAAGCTATGGCTGATCCGCCTCTGCGAAGCACTTACGGACTGCGAACACGACTTGGCGAAGAACCGGTATTTAAAAATCGTAAGATCTTAACCGAAGCTAGATTTATAATTAAAATTCCATTATTTATTTTGTTTTGTTGCCCAATTTATGACGTCTAGCCCGGACTGCTGCTGATAGATGCAATTAGTTAATTGTACTTCCTTCCTTCAGCCAGTTTTTTGCCAAAGTGGCTGTTGTACGTTCGCCCTTCTTCTTATTGTGTCAAACTGCATACGCTGTCCAATACAGCAGGTTGTGTCCCGGAGGCTTATGAACAAGGCAGGCTCTTTTGCAAGATTGGCTTTTGTGTGTCGGCTGCGTGTGCCTTGCAAATGTGCCTGACTTGATGCATTGGCTAAGTGATTTGGTCTATCTTTTTATCTGTCAGTTTTAATAGTTTTTCTAATTGACCGCCAGAACTTGCACAACCAACAGTAATATTGTCGGCAAGTTTAATCATCATTTTGTTTCTCGTGGCTGCTGTTTGTTCTGATACCCTTTTGACTTTTTTGTCAAACGGTGTAATGATGAGTAGTCGGCCTTGCTCCAACGGTTTTTAAAATTCTGGTTCTACTATTTCTTTTAACTCTCTTACCAATGCGATGATTATAGGCTGTTTGCCTTTGAGTAAATAATGTAAAATATCTTTCTCTAACTGCGAATGAAAACTACTAATTATGCAATTGCCGTTTTCACGTTGTGCTATAACCCAATCGTAATATTTAAGTACCACAGATGCAGGTACCATGCGGCTACGTAAGAAAGCCGTTTTGTCAAGTTGCAACAACTCTTTATTTCCTAATTGTTCTTTTGTCTCCATTATCAAATTCTTGTTCTATTAAGGTAGTATTTCCAACTTTTTGTCAAGATGCTGCAACATAGACATCCAATCCTTACCCATTTTTAAAATCTTGATAATATCATTACCATCACTGATTAAAGTTTGTTGCAGTGAAATGAAAAAAAATTCTGCTCGAATCCAATCAAAATGCTTTTCATTTTGAGGTGTTCGGAAGACTTTATACAACTCTTCTTCTTTTTTCAAATAAATTTCAGGGTCAAGAATTAGTTTTAAATAATTTTTATCGTTTTCATTCTGGTCGGTATCACTATCCTCTAAAAATTCATCCAGATTGTGGGTTATACTTTTACCGATGGGTAAGGGTTGCTTGTTTTCTATTGCATAAACAAAAACATAATTACGCAGTATGTGACGACTTAATGAAAGCAGAAAAGAATAGCCACTGCTTTCAAGTCTTTTAAAAAGATTTGTTCTACAAAAGCCCATGAGGCATTTGCCTGCACGGGAAAGATTTTGCATTATGATTTCTTCTTTCTCAGTTGCTTTTATGATTGGTCGTTTCTCCAAATAATTTTTCAAGCCATAACGAGACAAACTCATGTGGTTGATGGTATCCACAACTGTTTGAGAAGAAAGTTTTGCGTAAATATCTTTTTTATCGTTGGGGTTAAATTCATATTCTACTCTTTTGGGAACTCTTTCAGGAAATGCTTCCAAATGTCCGTCATGGAATCGTAAACCTATTTTACCAGTGATATCATCTGTTTCTCCGTAATTTGTTTTAATAAAACTTCTTGTTCGCCGACCTAAATACAAACGCATTAGTTCTCTCCAATCATCTGAAAATTGACTAAACTCAAAGGCTTTAATGCTTCGGATAAAAGTTTCTGTGTGGTCAGCCATAAACTGTACCTGGCCACCTATGTCTGCAATATATCTTTCAGGACTATTTCCTATATCCTTATCGTTTGATAAAAACAAGCGAAGTTGGTTAGATAAATCTATAAATGATTTGTTGTACGGTGTTGCTGAAAGCAGAATTACTTTATTCTCGTTTTCATCCAAATAATTTTTAATTGCTTTATACCTGCTTCCCTGATCGTTTCGTAAGTTGTGGCTTTCATCAATGATTACTAATTTAAATAGTTTCAATTCACCTAATTGCCCTTGCACCGAGGCTACAGAAATAACATGAGCTTTTAAATCAAATCGTCAGGTCGCTTTGTAAAATGTTCACGGATGAGGTCTAAGGGCATTTTATGCATCCCAACCAACAGTCGGCAAATTCGGTGAACATCTTCATTGCTTTCGGTTACTGTTCCACCTGTGAAGTTTTCAACTTTGTCAGCAATTTCCTTCCAACCACTTAATTAAAAATAGCCAATATAAAAATCTGCGCGTTGAGAATGTGTTAAAGTTTCTGTCAAACCTTTATTTAAGTGGTTCTCTATATTGTCATAAATTTTTGGCATTAATATTTTTGGTCTTTAATCAATCTTAAAATAAGAATATAAATGAGTTATAAAAGAGTTTTCAGCCATGAGCGATCGGTAA
>Ga0123338_10004238_pt1 | contig 12589 bp, 18 predicted proteins | sample grotaG_FD_89793 | JGI IMG/M metagenome (GOLD analysis project Ga0123338, IMG submission 89793) | Glacier valley bacterial and archeal communities from Borup Fiord, Nunavut, Canada, to study Microbial Dark Matter (Phase II) -... | ecosystem: Environmental > Aquatic > Freshwater > Ice > Glacier ... | reverse complement strand
TCTCCAAGATGCGCGCGACGACGCATGGACCGAGGACATGCCGCGATGATATCGCGGAAGCAAAGATGGCGGGGCTTATCGTTACTTGCGAGAGATAGCGCAGCATGCCGCTTTCCTGGGGCCTATAGGGACAGTGCTACGCGTCACGCGGTAAGCCTCCCAACGTATCCGGTTCGACGCGCTGGGGAGCGCTCACCACAGACGAGACCTCGCGCGGTTGTCTCCGCGGCTCCCTCCCCCTTGGCCGTGCGTTGCGCGTGGCGAGGTCTCCCTAATCTTCGCGCACTCGACTGGCGTATAAGCCAGCGGTCGTGCGTTACGCGGACACCGGTCGCCGCGATAAAATCCGGACTGGTCAATCTCAATGCTCCCCATCATCCTCCTCGCTATCGCAGCGCTGACGGTGCCGGTGAGCACGCTCTACGCGACGCAGACCGTCGGCTGCCAGGCACGCGCCGATCTGCGACGCCGCCAAGGCTGCCACCACAACGCGGCACCTGCGGGGCGTGCGACGGTGGACCGCGACTTCTGGCATGTGATGCCACATCGGTAGACCAGTGACGACTCCATCTCAACCCGGCTCGGGCTATCCCCCCGAGGTCAAGGAAGCGTTTCGTAAGTACATCCTCGAAGTGGGGATTAGCCAGACGACGCTTAGGCGATTCCGGCGGACGACGAAGAATAGCCCCGCGCACCGCACGCTCAATCGCTGGGCGCTCGAGTTCCGCAGCGACCCCGAAGTGCGCGCCGATATGGTCGCGCACGCAGCGGCCACGGCCAGCGCGGTGAGCGAGCGGAAGGAGAGCGTGACGGCGTCCATCATGCGGCGCACCAAGCGGCTCGAGTCCATCGCGGACGACGCTTCGGCCACGGAGAACCCGCTCGCCATTGTCGGCGCGATGAATGCGCTCGTACGCATCCGCGACTCGCTGGTTGCGGAAGAGCAAGCGATTGCGAAGGCCGGGATCGACGCGCCCGACTCCGAAGCCAAGAAGCCGACCGAGATTCGCATCCTCTATGCCGATGCACCCACTCCTTCAAAGCCTGCTGACGGCGAGTGAATACGCACGCTGGCAATCGCGCGCTGCGGTGTGCTTCCTGATGAGACCGCCCGAGCACGTGGCGCTCATCCGCGACCGACTTGCCGAGATAGGACCGCCGCCCCGTGAAGCTCTACGTCATGCGCCACGCGTTCGCGGGTGACGCGCTCGACGACCCCAAGGCCGAACGAGAGCGACCGCTAAAGCCTGAGGGCGTTGCGGTGGCGAAAGCCGTTGCCGCACAGCTCGCGAGCGATGACGAGATTCCGAGCGTCATCTTCTGCTCGCCGCTCGCACGCACAACGCAGACCGCCGACATCATCGGCAAAGCGCTGGGTGTGCAGGTCAACATCATTGGCGACCTCGCACCGAATCGTCCGCTTGCTCCGACGATTCTCGAGCTGATGTTCAGCTCGGACATCAAGCGCTTCATGATCGTTGTGCATGTAGACAATTCGACTCCAGCGTTTCAGGACCTCGGTGGCGACTGGGACGACCTGTGCATGGCGGAGTGCCGCAAGCTCAAGATCGATCGCGACACCGGCGAGTGGAAGATTCTCTGGTCACTCAAGCCGAGTGATCTGGGGCTGAAGGATTACAAGTGAGCATCACCTACGCGCCCGACAGTGGCGGCGGCCGAATGGTCGTCGCGTCCTGCACCAAGCAGCCCGGATGCAACGCCCGCAACGACGGTATGCACCAGTCGTACAGCGCTACGCACGGCACGTGGTCGCCCGACGTCGAAGGCATGCTGAAGCTGCAAGGCTGGCACTGCAACGCCTCGGGCGAGTGGTTCTGCTGCAAGCTTCACGCGGAGCAGTGGGCCTATGCAAACGTCCGACGCCCGCGCGTCGTCGCTGTCACCGCGATGCCCGGCGTCCACTACCCGAGCCGCGACAAGGCTGCGGCTCCCGCCGCTGCAAAGGGGTCCCGATGAAGGTCAAGTTTCACTACAGTCCCGGGCGCGGCGTCTGGGAAGATCGCAACTCCGGCGTCAGCATGTGCGATTGGGCCGATGAGGTTGAAGGTCTCCGCACCCTCGCGGCTGGCAAAGAGCGAATCGTCGCCATCGCCAAGCACATGGGTGTCGCCGTGACAGCCGACGACATCGAGATCGAGCTGGTCCGCGACGGTGCGTCGGTCGTCGGGTATCAGCCCGTCTCGCGAGTGTGATTGGATCCGATTCGGCTCAATCGCCCGCAGTCGCTCGTGCACCAGCACTTTGCGCCGGGCTGGACGCTCGGGCTCGCGTGGGGACGTGGGGTCGGTAAGAGCCACTTTCTTCGCACGCTCCTCTATCTCTTCATTGCTCAGCACGACGGCGAGAAGCGACCCAACGGGCGCACCGGCGTACGTTGCGTGTTGGTTCTCCCGACGCTAAAACAGGCCACCGACCTCTACGCGCAGGACGTGATCAACGACCTCACGGGTGATGGAAAGTGGGCTTGGCTCGGCGCGGACATCAACCGCAGCAAGTGGCTCATCACATTCCCGGGCGGGTCGAGCATCCAGTTCCTGGGCGCCATCTCGGCCGCCAGCAAGCGCGGTTTTCGTTGCGACCTTGTCGCCTGCGACGAGTCCGACGACATTGCGATTGACTTCTTTGACTCTGTCGTTGGCCCATGGTTCACCGAGCCTTGGTCACACGGGATCAAGGTAGTCGCTGGCACACCACGACGCGGCCGGCGCGGCCTCCTTTATCAGACGTACGGACGCGGCTCGCTGGGTCCAGACGGCAAGTTCCGCCTGGTCGACGATGAGGGCCGCCCTTTCGAGCACTACTACGGCAGCCATGCCACTGGGTACGACGTCGCCATCGAGCGTGATCCGGCTGGCAACACATCTGCAGCGTATCTCGACAAGCAACGCGCCGGAATGCCGGTCGAGCGATTCGCGCGTGAATATCTCTGCGACTTCGATGCCTCCGAGGGCCTAGTTTATCCTGGCTTTCTCGAGGGCTTTCATATCCGCGATGCGGACCTGCGCACAGTATGGCGCGAGTACATCGTGGGCGTCGATTGGGGCTTTACCGATGCACAGGTGATGCTCGTGATTGGCATCGCCGGTAGCGGTCGCGACACGACCGCGCACGTGCTTGACGAGGTGTACACGCATGGGCTGTCAGACAGTCAGTTCGGCGAGTACGCGCGCAAGATAAATACACTGTATCCGGGCGCTTCGTTCTACGCGGACCCAAGTCGGCCCGGCTCCATCGATTCGTTTCGACGCGAGTACGGAATCAAGATAGTAGCCGGGGAAAACGCCATCCTCGACGGCATCGCCACTGTGCAAGACATGTTGCACGTGCGCCACGACGACGCGACGGATCGCGATTGGGCGCAACTCTACGTCGCGCCGCATTGCAAGCACCTGATCGAGGAGTTTTCTCTCTATCGCCACAAGCGCGACCGGGCGAATTCCGAAGTCGTGCTCGAGGGCATTGCGGACGGCAATGACCACGCGATGGACAGTCTTAGGTACTGCCTCCACACGCACTTCGGCGGCAAAGATCGCCGTATGGGCTCCGGCTACGGACACCGCTGAATGCCCAATATCCTCCAACGCAAACTCTCGATCAGCGACCAGCGCGAGCTGCTCAACGCGATCAAGACTACGCGTCAGCGTGAGGCGGAGATCCTTCAGTCGTACTACGATGGCAACATGTATGAGGGCCGCCCTTCGTACCTGGATCGCGAAAGCGATACGCCGCGTCTCGAGCGCGCTCCGTGCGTGCGATACCCGCTCGTAAAGGCGGCGGTCGACAGCAACGTAGCCCTTGCCATGGGTGGCACGCGCTTCCCTCGCGTGCTCTCTATGAGCAGCGAGGACGACAGCGACTTTGACCCTGACTTTGGTCTCAACAAGGCCGATTCGCGCACAGCCGATCAGTTCAACGCCAAACTGATCGGCGTCGCCGGGCTCGAGCAGCCGTTTCGCCAGGCGTATCGTATGGCGCAGGTGGCGCGCAGTGCGGTGATGCTCCTGTCGTATCGACAGGGGCTCCCGTATGTTGATGTCATATCTCCAAAGATCTGCACGCCGACGTTCGACGACAACGATCCCGACTGCGTGATCGCGGTAGAGATTCGGTTCCGTTACGTTGACTCGTTCTGGAACGCGGATGCGCGCGAATCGTGGCCGGTGGTGCGCGAATATCGCCGCGTCATCGACCAGAAACAGGACGTGGTTTATGCCACGCGTGACGTTTGGGACAAAGACGACATCACGCCAACGAGCGCGGTGCAGCGCAAGACGGTGCATGGCTTCGGCTTCTGCCCTGTTCGCTGGTATGCGCGTCAGCGTCCGAGCTTCGCGGTCGGCGGATACGACGGTATCGCCGTGCACGACGGCAAGCTCGTGGAGATCGACGCGATCAATCACGCGCTGAGTAGTCGCCACATCGGCGCAATGTATGCGGGCGACCCGATCATGTTCGGCGCCGGCATCTCGCCGGACGATTCGTTTGGCCAGCCCGGCCGCGTTGCGCGCGCCGACATGATCGACCCCATGGCGAAGCCTACCGAGTGGGATCGTACGGTGTGGGGATTCGGTGGCCGCAGCGGCGGCGCCATTCGCAAGGAGCCGGGCGCGCTCTATCGAGTCGACGCCCCCGACGCGAAGCTTTCTTTCCTTACGCTCCCCGCCGACGCGCTCGACGCGATCGATAAGCACGCGCAGGACCTGTGCAGCAAGGTCCGCGAAGCACTCAAGTACGTCTGGATCGACCCTGAGCAGTTGACAGGGAGCGGCGACGTAAGCGGGAAAACGCTCTCGTTCGTTTTCTCTTCTCAAGTCAACGCCCTGAACGACGACCGCGCCGACTTCTGGCGCGCGTGCATGCTCCCGACGCTCGGCCTCATCTATCGGATGTTGGTCACGCAGAGCGATGGCGTGTTCCTTCCCGGTCTCAAGAAGACCCTGCCGATCCTGCAACGCTTCCTCGTGCAGTTGGCTGGCGGGCGCACGGTGTTCATGGCGCCGCAGCTTCAAGCGCGCTGGGGCGACTACTTCGAACCGTCCGATGTCGACGAGGCAACGCGCGTATCGACGTCGACCGGCGCGCTGACAGCCGGCGTCATCACAACGGCGACCGCGGTGGAGCACATCAAAGATGTGTTCGCGATCTCCAACGTCGACCAGTACGTCGAATCGCTTGCCGCCGAGAAGGTGCAGCGACAGGCCGACGCCGTCGCGAACGCTCAGGCGATGGCTACGGCCGCACCCGGTCAGCCTCCGCCGCCCGCATCTGGCGCCAAGGCGGCTGTAGCGCCCGCGGCCAAGCAAGGCAAGCAGCCGCCGAAGCGCGCTGACAAGGGGGCCCAATGAACCAACACGATGTGCGGTCGCTGCATGCGGACATGACCACGCTGGCCATGGTCACCGGCTCGCCGGGATGGGAGCAGGGCGATAATCCGCTCGTGCTCCTCCGCGCCAGCAAGGGCACTGCGCGCGCCATCGGTGCGCAGCAGTGGACCGAAGCGCTCATGGTCGCAGTCATTCTCGATCGCGAGGTGTCTGCGTTGCCGGTGCCGGTGCCCGAGGCCGATCCCGCGGGCTTTATCTGGCTGCGGTGGACGGCGGGCGCCCGCTCGCTCGCCCTTCGTATTCGCTCTTCACTCACCGAAGCCACCTACGCGTGGGATCGCACCGACTTCGGTACGCGGTCGACGTGGCAGGCAAACTCTCTGCGCGATCTCGCTGAGGCGCTCCGCGGCCTCTTCGGCCACACCGAAGAAGCGCGCGCCGGGGTCGTCCATTGAGCGCGTTCGTCTGCAAGGCGTGCGGCTGGAAGGGCCATCCGTCGTTCGATATTGGCGTTGGCGGGATGTTCGCGCAGTGTGCGAACCCAAAGTGTCAGATGACCGACCCGAGCGTGACGCCTGCCTCGCTGTCGGCTGCCGAGCCCGCCACCGCGCCCGTGTCTGTCACACCGGCGGTCGCCGCGCGCCCCGTTGCGCACGCTCCGCCCTCCGCGCTGCCACCTGTGCACGCTCCGTCGAGTGACATTCTCGGCACCATTCGCGCGCGTCGTGACTTCCTGATGTTGGAGATCGCGCGGCTCGAGTCGTTCCGCGTTGAGCTCGCCATGCTCGACAAGATGATGGGAGTCGGCAAGCGCCGACGCCGCACCCGCGCGAAGCCGAAGGCCCGCGTGCAACCGCTGCGCGCCGTCTCGGCCGCTGAATAGGTATCTCCATGAAGCGCTGTGCATGCTGCGGCAACGACGCCGCGGATACGAATCCGTCGTGCGCGAAGTGCGGCGAAGCGTCATGGGTCAAGAGTCCCGCGCCCCCGCCCTCTGCCGACGAGCCCAAGAGGGGCAAGCGATAAATGTCGCTCCGAGCACTCTCCGGAACGCCGTTTCAGGCGCAGGTCGACCTCACGAGCGGCGCGCCGTCGGCGAACCTCACGTACACGTATGCTGGCACCGGCCAAACGTACACGCCCGCGCCCGGCGAGAAACAGTACATCACTGCCATCGTCATCACCAGTTCCGACGCCACCGTGACGCTGGTGACGGTCGACGACGGCACGGGCGGCACAGGCGGCCCGCAAAACATTCTGTCCGGTTACGTGTCGTCGACAGCGGGAATCCCGCTCGCACCGTACCCCGGCAACATCGTCACACGCCCGGGCGCCACGCTGCGCGCTACGGCTGCGACGATCACAGCTACCAAAAACATTCGCGTTTCGATTCAGGGCTACATCTCGAAGACCTGATTCGCGCACGCCGCCCGGTGATTGGCACTCGGCGTCCCCACCCACCTCTCCCGCGTAGGGAGACAGGACAGGCACTCTCATGGCTACTCGTCAGGCAAACATCAAGGGCATCGTCTTTCTCGCGGAGCCTCTCGGCACCACGCTCGGTGGAACCGCGCTCGTCTCGTTCGATCTCGTGTCCACCCCTTACACCGGCGGCGCTGACACGATCCAGCTTGGTGGCGGTGGTACGGATCAGGGCGCTGTCACGTCGGCAACGCTCGCCACGCTGATGCAGAACCGGCGCCGCGACGGCAAGACCGTGACGATCTTCGCCGCGTCGCCCGGCCCCGCGCCCGGTGCGCAGGCCGCCGCAACCAACGGCCCCGTGCTCTACCCGCAGTCGGTGGCGGTCTCGGCCGGCAACGTGACGCTCAACCTCTTCAGCGCGTACACGGCCGGTTCCGCGGCGACCACGACCGTTGCCGCGTGGGACCGCGCTGGCACTGTGACGGTCCACTTCACCGCCGTCTGATCGCGACGACACAGCAGGGCGCCCACGCGATTGCGTGCGGCGCCCGCTCCCCAACTCACGGCCACGCGTCCGGACCAACGCGGCAACGAAAACCCGCTCACGCATGAGCGGCTGGGAGATACACCATGACCGAGCCCGCGAATCCCGCGGCGCCTGCCGCCACCGGCACGCCCGCAACAACGACCACCGCCGCTCCCGCCGCCGCCGAGGCCACTCGCCCCGCCGCCGAGGAGGCGCCGTATGCCGCCGCGCGTCTCGAGCGCGAGCGCCGTAGCGTTCTCAAGCAACTGGGTCTCAAGGCGCCGAAGGGCGTTCCCGCCGCGCAGGTCATTGCCGAGGCGAAGTCCAAAGACGAATCGCGCAAAGAGAAGATGCGCGCCGAGATTCAACGCGCGAATGCCGCCGAGGCGAAAGCGGCTGACCTCGAGTCCAAAGTCGCAGCGCTCAAGACGTATGCCGATCTCGAGATGAGCGCGCTTGACGACAAGCAGCGCGAGATCGTGAAGTCGATCGCAGGGGACGACCCTAGCTCGCAGCTTCAACAGATCGCCGCACTCCGCACGATGGTTGCCGCGCAGAGGCCGGCCATCGCCGCTGCCGCGCCTGCCGCCGCGCCTCCTTCCACGGCCGCCGCACACACCGCGCAGCCGCCCGCGCCCGCACCCGGATCCGCATCGTCGGAGATTCCGGGCATCGAGCGGTATCGCCAAACTCGCACCTCTGCCGCGTCGGCAGTGGGTGCAGGTAACTCGCCGTTCGCTGGTGCGAATGGCGCCTCACTCCTGTTTGCGACTCTGGAACACGAGTCGGAAATCCTCGCCAATCACAAGCGCTAACCCGCCGAGTCTGACTCCGGGGAGCAATCAATAAGGACATGCCTCAATGGCTATTCTAAACCGAGCCTCTCTCCCGGAGGAATTCTTCGACGTTACCAGTGGACGAATGCTGCTCGCTCCCGAGCCGCAGTACCCGTTCGCGTGGCTGCTCAAAGCCGCGCTGGGCAATGCGCTCATGGCCTCGATGCCCGGCTTTGCCGGCGTCAACGCGGCGCGCGGCATCCCTGGCGCTGGCGCTGCCGCGACTCCTTGGCAGGCGATGGCCCGCCTCGGCATGGCGACGGTGGACGCTGCGAGCGCGCAGGCGTTCATCGTGGTTCCAGAGCTCGGCAAGTCGCCCGGTCACACCGTGCGCATCAACCGCCCGCGCTACGGCTCGGGTGGATTCACGCTCGCCAGCCGCGAAATCACCAGCGGCTCGAGCATCTCGCAGACCGGTATCGACATCGGCAGCGAGCAGGTCACCGTCACGCTGAAACGCTACGGCGGGCCGTACGATTCGACGCAATCGGCGGTTGCGCCGTTCGTGATCGACAAGTTCGACTCGACGGTCGCGCTTCACTCGCTCGTCGACTATGTCGCGCTCCACCTCCAGCGCGATCTCGATCGTCTCCTCGACACCGCAATGGCGGCGTTCCTCGCGAGTGGCTCGACCACGCTCTGGCCTCAGGCGTTCACCACTGACAACCAGTCGCAGGCCGTGGGCGATCTTCCGATGGACATCGACATGATGTTCCGCGGCGTGGAAACCCTCAAGAACGCCAACATCCCGACCTTCGCGGATGGGAGCTATCGCGCGTTCATCTCGCCAACGCAGAAGCGTCAGATCATGGGTGACCCGCAGGCCGCTGGCTTCACCGGGTTCGATATCAACGGACAGAACCCGGTCACGAGCGGCTCGTCCATCGAGAACTCGTTCGTTGCCAAGATCCCCGGCTGCAAGATCTACGAAGCCACCACGCTCCCGACCTCGGTCAACGCTCAGAGCGTCACGGTTACAACCGGCGTCATGTTTGGCCCGGGCATGGTTGCGTGCGGCATGGGCGCTCTGCCCTACGTCGTGGCGGCGAACGAGGACAACTACGGCGAGCACGCGAAGGTCGTTCACCTTCATTACGCCGGATACAACATCGCTGACAACCGTTTCGCGGTGCAGTTGCACACGTCGTGATCGGAGCGAGATGAGCGCGCGGGCGACGTTGCCTGCGCGCCGTCTCGACATGTGTTCGATCGCAGCGGCTTAGGCGATCGCGCTCGATGTAGCCGCGGAAAGTCGCCGGAGACGGCGGAGAAAAACAACAATGGCTCTTCTCGCACAATTCAAGCGCAACGTGTTCACCGGCGCAGCTACCGCCTATTCAGCAGGCGGCGCGGCTATCGCGACCATGAACGGGTCGAACATCGCACTCAACACCATCGTTGCTGGCACCACGTCGAGTTCGGCCGGCCTCGTGATGGCGGTCGCAAACAGTGACTTCGAGTGGGACACGCTCGCAGCGCTGGTGCAATACAAGCTGACGACCAGCACGATCACCGTCACTGGCAAGTGGCAGGGATCGTATGACGGCGTCAACTGGAGTGACCTCGTCGGTCTCAACGCTCCAGCCAACGTGCAGCTCGCTGCCGCCGGCACCGGCTCGCTCGTGACCACCACGGTGATTCATTCCTTCGCGGGCCTCGGCACTGTCACGCCGTACATCCGCTATGCGGTGCTGAGCGGCGTCGTCACTGGCGCTGCGGGCGACAGCGTGATCGTCAGCTATAGCTTCCGCAAGCGTTGGCGCGCGGCCTGATCGGCAGTCTGGTCTAGTTCGTAGTCGGCGCCATTGGCTGCAATCGAAAGAAGGTAGCCGATGGCGCTGTATTCGACCGAGATAGACGCTATCCGGTATCACTTGGGTTACCCTCTGACGCGGATCGGGGCAGAACCCTACATTGGCTTTAGCGCCGTCTTCGACAAGGCGATCGTCCCCTATCTGACGGACACGGCAACCACGTCGACCACGGTGGTGGTTGCTTCGACCACCACCGTCCCCGTGTCGAGTCTCATCGTGCTGACGGATCCAACGGGGTTCGTGGCAGGCGCGAGCGTTATTCTCGACGTGGGCGCGTCGCAGGAAACAGCCACCGTACAGACTTCTGGATCTGGGCAGATTCTCTGTCAAACGCTCCTCGCGCACGGCCCATCGCTTTGGATCGTGGCCCTAAATGGTGCCGAACAGATTGTTCGCGGCATCCTCGCTCGTCTGACGAGCATCGAGACCGAGATGCGCTACACGGCCCCCGCCGCGGGCGGCATCAAGAGCGTGGACGAAATCGAATTCTTTGGCGCGCAGGGGAATCGCGGCCGCGGGCAACGATCAAAGATCGACGACCTCGTGTATCAGCGCGACATTGCACGCAATGACCTAGCCGACGCGATTGGTGTGCCGAACATCCGCAACGCCAAGCGTGGCGGCGGGCGCATGGAACTCTACTAATGGCAGGCAGCGCGACAGACCTGCGCAATCGGCTTCTGCCGATGATCGACATACTGCGCGCCATCCCCGTGCGCGCTGGACTGCGTCTCTATACGGTCGCGGTGCGCACGGTCGTATGGAGTGGCGGGCGCCCTGGACTCGGCACGAAGACGACAGTCGACACGGGCCTAAAACTCGACCTCGGCATTGGGTCGCCGCGCGTGCGACAGATCCGACAAGACGAGGTTGTTGCATCGGGCGGGCTCTACCAGTCGGAAGACATGGTGATCGGCCCCATTACGCCCCCGTACGCGGGAAGCTCCGCCGACAACGATGCGGTGAGTGTGTTTGAGCCTCCGGTCGATGGCTCCGCGCGTGAGATTTACTTCAAACTGACGGGGCCGGGCATGCCAGACACGGGTGCGTGGTTCAAGAAGGTTTCGCAGGACGTGTCGAAGAGCTTTCGCTACACGTTTGTCGTCAGTAAAACGTCGGTTGTGCCGTGAGCGGCACCGCAGGCGCAGGCCTCGAGCCGGCTGGCTTGGGGCCCGCAGGCACCGGCCTCTACACGTCGACCGCGCTCGAACGCGGGACGTTTCAGTTTGGCGGATCGGTCTACCCTGTCGCCGTCAGCACCGGCAACAGCGCACTGAAGGATATCGATCCTTCGATCTACTACGCGCTCGACTTCTGGGCATTCGTTCTACAGCGCTTTCTCGGCGAACGCTGGTCGCAGGAGTGCATCGCTGCGGGCCGCTCGGACGTGGCGGCCACGGTCGTCAAAGCGTCGTGGCCGTACGATCCGGCGCCGTACCTCACGGAAGCGCAAGTTCCCTTTCCGCTGCTCGCGGTCTATCGCGTGAGTGGCAAGATCGGCGAACAGAGCGTCCAGTGGGACAAGGCCGACGAGACGTGGATCGTCGAGTGGTCCATGCCGCCGCTGACGGCCGCACAGGCCGAGGTGCTGAGTCCCTTCGTCAAAGGCGTGCGCGACACGCTGGTCGACCGCACGACCGAAGGATCGCATCCGGGCTACCTCGGCGGCGTCCAGGTTTGGAAACTCGCCGGTCTGCGCGACATCGGGTTTACGAACTACGAAGTGCGCATGTGGGGCAACGGCAAAGACCTCGCGTTTCCTACGATTCGCATGACGTGCATGGTGAGCGAGCGCCGCAATCTGGTTGCCGGTTCGTTCGATCCACTCTCTGGGACTGACACCTCCATCGCGCTGCGCCAAGCCTCGGACAATACCGAGATGCCCGGCGTCGTGCAGGTCAAGACGCCATGACAACGCCTCTCTACGAAGCCATGGTGGCGCACCACCACCGCAAGCCAGGCCGCTCGTACATGCGCGCCGGACTCGTTGGTCACCTCGCGACGCTCGCGACCGGCCTGCCGCTTCCTACGCCCGAGTACATCGAGCACCGCGCCGATGGCGTGTGGCTCCACGTGCGGCAACCGAAGACCGGCCGCCTCAAGTCCATGCGGATTCGCACGGCCGAGGATCTGATTCAGCCCGAAGACATCGTGGACCTGTTCCACCAGGGCGACCAAGGCCCGATGTCCCAAGTTTCCTAGTCGTCATTCTCCATTGCTCCTCGGAGCGCATTCGCTGGCCGCTTCGCGCGCCGCAGGAACGCACACGCATGCTCAAGCTTCGAGTTTTCCCCCGCCTCACTGGTGGGCCGCTGGGTGTCGGCATCCTCGTCGACGCCGTCGAGATTCCGCGCACCGCATTCGTCGGTCGCACCGGCGTCGTCGTCGAGGGTGCGGCTGGTATGTCGTCCACATCGTGGGAGCCCACGGGCGAAGTCGTCGAACTCCCCCTGGTGGCCGAGACGCACCCGCAGTTTTCCGAGTTCCTGTCGCACTACCGCGACGAAGTGAAGAGCGGCGCGCTCTGGCCGGCCGACAAGGCCACGGCCGACGCGTGCGGTGTTGCATTCGATGCGACCCGTGGCGGTGAAGCGAAGCGCGCTGCGAAGGAGTCTGTCTGATGGCCCTCTCTTATCCGCTCAC
>Ga0123338_10004236_pt1 | contig 12592 bp, 10 predicted proteins | sample grotaG_FD_89793 | JGI IMG/M metagenome (GOLD analysis project Ga0123338, IMG submission 89793) | Glacier valley bacterial and archeal communities from Borup Fiord, Nunavut, Canada, to study Microbial Dark Matter (Phase II) -... | ecosystem: Environmental > Aquatic > Freshwater > Ice > Glacier ... | reverse complement strand
GAGGACAGCAGGATATTATTATTGTGATGGCATAAAAGTATGTGGAATTGGCAGACAAGCGATATATCAACATAATTGTCCAAAAGATTTTTTTAGTAGTCTAATCAATAAAAAAACTATATATAAAAGCAACTAAATTTAAAATAGTGAAATTCTATCTTGGTTTAGTTTTATCTTAAAATATATTTTCATAGACATGCAACCATTTGGAGATGAGATGATTCATGGCGATAAATGTAATTTTGGTTTTTGCCAAAAACCTAAAAAGAATAAACAATAAACTCAATTAATATTTTATGAAAAAGATACTTTTTACAATGATGATTGTTTTAGGGATTTTTGCAATAAGTAGTAGTTGCAAAAGAAATGAAACTCTACCAAATTCAAAAGAATGCAACTGTAATAAAGGCATCATTAATTTCGGTAAAAACCTAGTTAAAAAAAAATCTGCATATTCATCAAGCAACTCTTTAGCTCCATTTAATTCTATCTATTATAATTATGATGCAGGAAAATTAAGTAAGGAAACTTGGAAAGAAGATGATAAATTCCTAATACAATATACATTATATTTTTACCTGAACGGGAATTTAAGTTCTAAAAAATTATATGGAGTTAATGGTTATGTGGATTTAAATACGTCAGAAAAAGATCTTGAATATCTCCGTACCAACATTTACAAGTATAATAACGATGGAAAACTTATAGAAGATTTATTGGTAGATTCAAAAGGGATCGAGCAATCCCTTATCACATATACCTACGACCCCAATGGAAATCAAAATAAAGAGATCTATAAAACTCCAACCTACATTGATTACTCAACTTATACTTATGATAAACTAGGAAGGAAAATTCAAGAGATTGGGTTTTCTTCAAATTTACTAAGCTATTACATTAATTATGAATACAAAGGTCAAGAAACACTGTTTTATCATACTACCTCTTACAATAAGGATAGTGTTCAATTAAGTTCACAATTCTTTTTTTATGATTGTTGTGAAAATTTAATAGAGAAAAAATTTGGGAACGGAAAAACTTTTGAAAAATGGATTTATGAAAACAATAAATTGCTTATAGATATTAGATATGATCTTTTTAATGGAGGAGGAGAAGAATCGGTAGTTCGTTACGAATATTAAGCAATTATTTATCCTCAAAGGCTGATTCCTTTCTTTTCAACCCCTTCTATCCTTAGAATATTTCTAAGGTTTAAAAATGAGTAATAGTGTCTTAGACACGAGCAAGTTTTAAAAAAATCATCAAAATTAAGATTTTATGCAACCCATAATTTGAATATTTTTTAATTTTAATCTTAATATCGTTTTATCAATATTGATATTTAATATTTTTTAAGTTTTAGTTGTTGAATCCTCTGGTTCCCAACCTATAAGAAAAAATAAATATTCAACCATCATTGTTACTCATCAATAGCCTCAAAATAGTTATTCTATTAGTTAAAGAATTTTTTTGCTTAATTTTAAAAAAAAATTCTATTAACAAAATATTTTTATAAACAGGATGAAAAAATTGGAATACACCAGCCTCATTGATATAATCCTTTTTTCATTAGCTTTTGTTTCATTAATAATAGGTATAGATCAAAGTATTCGGTTTGGATTGGTGAAAAGTTATTGGCTTTTTTCCATATCCATTTTTTGTTTGCTATTTTACAATATGCGTAAGCAAAAACGTCAACAAAAAGAAGACCAATCACCAACACGAACTAACCTTCCACCAAAAAATAGTAAGAAGAAATGATTGTTCAATTAGTGCTTTTATTGTTATTTGTTTTGCTCGCTTTATTATTTAATGGCAGTGAAGCAGCGTTAAGCCATTCCGACAAATTATATTTCGAGTTTTTAAAAAGCCAAAATAGTCTTGCAGGAAAATTACTTACTTCCCTTTGTCAAAAATCTACCCTTACCTCAGGGATATTTTTTGGTGCTTACCTCTTTTTTCTTTTATCATCCGGCTATTTAATTTTTACTATCGTTGATAGTATGTTCCCCCATTCAAATTGGTGGATATATTTTCCTGTTTGTAGTGGCTTAGTTTTCTTTTTATATTTAATAATAAGCTTTACCGGAAGGATATTTTTTCTTTCATTCCCTCAGCAAACTTTAAAATTTTTAGCTATTACCATTTATTGTTTTTACTGGATTTTTTACCCTCTCATTTATATTATTGTTTTTTTTCCGGTAAGGGGTTTAAGAAAAATTTTAAACTTTCAGGTTTCAAAGCAAAAAAACGATTTTATGTATGCAGGCTTAGGGTTTTATTTTCAATCGGATAATGAAAATGAAATAACAGATTGGGAAGAGGTACAAACAGACTCCGAAATTGACAATAAAATTTTTAATAATGCCTTATCTTTTAAAACTGTAAGGGTAAAAGAATGCATGGTGCCTCGCACAGAAATAAGTGCAGTAAATGTAAATGATACCATTGAAGAAATAAAAAAAAGAGCCATTGAAAGCGGACATTCAAAAATTTTAGTTTACCGTGAAACCATTGATGATATTATTGGCTATTGCCATGTATTAGAATTTTATAAAAAACCAACATCAATAAATGAAATCATTTCACCTGTTATCAGCGTTACAGAAACCATGTTTGTAAGTGATTTATTGATGAAATTTAATAAAGAACACAAAAGCATTGCCTTGGTAATTGATGAGTTTGGTGGCACATCGGGTTTGATAACCATGGAAGATGTAATTGAAGTTATTTTCGGAGAAATACAAGATGAATTTGACCAAAGTGAAGATTGGGTAGAAATTCAAGTTGATGAAAATACATATTTATTAAGTGGCAGACAAGAAATTCATTACTTAAACGAAAAATACAATTGGGATTTACCTGAAGGTGATTACGAAACGTTAGGTGGTTTAGTAATGGCTAACTTCGGTTCATTGCCTCCAGGTGGAACTGTAATTAAAATCCCTCCCTTCACTTTTCAAATTTTATCCGTAACCGGAACAAAAATCGATACCATCAGATTAACGTTATTGCGTGATAATTTTGAAGAGTAATTTGTCTGAATTAGGATTAAAGGATTGTTAGATTTTAGGATTTTTTATTTTTAATCCAAATATCGTTTTATCAATATTGATATTTAGATATTTGTCAATTTATTATTTTTTTTTATCTCAAAATTTTTAAGAAAGCAGTAAATCAAAAAATTACAGTTGATAATTTTATTAAAAATTCTTCAGTTCTAAATATTTATAATTCTTTAATCCATATTTTTCTTTGATTAAAAACTTTTTTGTTCTTTTTTTAAAACTTTTTTGTTTCTTATTTTCTCTTTCTTCTCTTTCAGGCAAATTGTTTATAAATTTGCAACATGCTTTCTATTAACAATCTTTCTTTTTATTTCGGCTCCCGCCCATTATACCAAAATGCTAATTTGCATATCAAACCAAAAGATAAAATTGGACTTGTGGGTGCGAATGGAACAGGTAAATCTACTTTGTTGCGAATAATAATGGGTGAATATCAACCAGATGAAGGAAATATTTCCAAATCAGGTGATTGTACCATCGGTTTTTTAAATCAAGATTTACTTAGCTACGTTACAGAAGATAGTATTTTAACTGTTGCAATGGAAGCTTTTGAACGTGAAAACGCTATTCAAAAAAATATTGATAGGGTTATCCACGAAATGGAAACCAACTATCGTGATGAGCTAGTTGATAAGCTCGCAAGATTTCAGGATGAGTTCGAGGCGTTGGATGGATATAATATGCAAACTAAAACCGAAGAGATATTAGAAGGTCTTGGTTTTAGTACAAGCGATTTACAAAGGCCATTAAAAGAATTTTCTGGAGGATGGAGAATGAGGGTGATGCTTGCAAAAATGCTTTTGCAAAAACCCGCTTTATTAATGCTTGATGAACCAACCAATCACTTGGATTTGCCAACCATTCAATGGATAGAAAATTATTTAACTAATTATGAAGGTGCCATTATAGTTGTATCTCATGATAGATTTTTTTTAGATAATGTGGTTGAAAGTATTGTCGAAATTTCGGCAGGTAAAATGAATTGGTATTCTGGTAATTATGAATTTTATCTTGAAGAAAAATCATTAAGAAATGAACTTCAACAAAATGCTTACGAAAACCAGCAAGCAAAAATTAGGCAAACAGAACAATTTATAAACCGATTTAAGGCAAAAGCATCAAAAGCAAGTCAGGTTCAATCTCGTGTTAAAATGCTTAACAGAATTGAAATGATTGATGAAGTGGTAGATGAAACTGCCAAAGTTCATTTTAAATTCAAATTCTCTTCGCCATCAGGCCGCAATGTGTTGATGTTGGACGATATAAGTAAAGCTTACCCTGAAAAGGAAATTTTAAAACACACTACCATTAAAATGGAAAGAGGTGATAAAATTGCTTTAATAGGTGCAAATGGAAAAGGAAAATCAACGATTTTAAGGATTATTGCAGGCAATGAACCTATTACCGGAAAAAGAGAACTAGGTCACAATGTTAATTTTTCTTTTTATGCACAACATCAATTGGAGAGCTTAAATGTTGAAAATGCCATTATTGATGAATTAAAACAAACGGGTACAGATAAATCGGAAACCGAATTAAGAACCATATTAGGATGTTTTCTTTTTAGTAATGACGATGCTTTTAAAAAAATAAAAGTTTTATCAGGAGGAGAAAAATCAAGAGTTGCTTTATCTAAAGTTTTGATTTCGCAAGCAAATTTTTTATTACTTGATGAGCCAACCAATCACTTGGATATGCAATCGGTTAATATATTGATTCAGGCACTTGAACATTATGAAGGAAGTTATGTAGTAATATCACATGATAGGCATTTTGTATCAAGAGTTGCGAATAAGATTTGGTATATTGAAGATTATCAAATAAAAGAATACCCTGGCACTTACGAAGAATATGAAACCTGGAAAGAAACCAGAGAAGCAAACGAAAAGTTAAGTGCACCAGATAAAAAGAATACAGTTGCTGTTAAACCTGTTGAACAAAAAACGCTTTCATCTCATTCAGAAAAAAAACCGGAACAAAAAGATTTTAAGAAAGTAAGTCAGAAATTACAAGAGACCGAAAAAGAAATGTCTGATCTTGAAAAGATGAAAATTAAAATGGAAGAGGATTTGGCCAAAGCAGAAAATTATAATCATGCTGATAAACTCAAAACATTAAATGAAAAATACAGACAAATATCTGATAAAATAAAAGTCCTTGAAACTGAGTGGGAAGAGTTAGTTGTTGAAATGGATGGTATTAAAAAATAAATTTAATTTTTAATACTTTTTGAAAAATCATTGAATATTATTACCTGAGTTAATATTCAATGATTTTTGTATTGAATTTTCTTTTAAAGTTACCCCACTTATTTTTAACTTAATTGATTCTCTTATCAGATATAATATTTTTTTAGAAGCCTCTATAACAGATAATCCATCTTTATGTATGTTCGATACACAATTTCTATTCTCATCTGTCAATCCTATTGCTGGTTGAAAAGTTAAGTATGCACCCATACTTTCGGGTGAGGAAAGACCAGGCCTTTCACCTAATAATATTAAAGATATTTTTGCATTAAGTAAAAAACCAATTTCATCACTAATCGCTACACGCCCTTGTTCTACAATTATTAAAGGGGCAATTTGTAAATTTTGCGAATTTAAAGCAGGGATTAAAATAGAAAGTAAATTTAAAGCATATAAATTAATTGCATTTGCTGATAAACCATCTGCAAGTATGATACAAATATCATAATTACTTTTATTCTCACTCATTAACTGATTTGCAGAAGGTTCATTTAACAACCTTCCATAATCTGGCCTTTGTAAATAAACAGATCGATTTTGTGCCTTACTATGCAAAATATGAAAAGGTAAATTTAATTTCTGTAAGCCTGTAATTAATTCATTAATATTTAAAATAGTATAAACAGCATCCCTTGCATTGGCATGTGCATGCTTAAATTGTAAAAATTCTGCCAAAGGAATTGCATTACCACAACTCCCCAAAGCAATCCTTGCATTAGTGAATGATTTTAATGTTTGCCAATCGTCTTTCTTTATAATTTCAGTTGTTTGGATAATATTTTTCATATTTCATTTAATAATAAATGATTTGACTTAACATGCAAACGATTTCCTTTTTCATCAACTATTCCCTGATTAATTAACCAACACTCAAATTCTGGCGATGGTTTTTTATTCAAAATTTTTCTTAAATATAAGGCATCATGGAAAGAAGTGGATTGATAATTCAGCATAATATCGTCTCCTCCTGGCACGCCCATTATAAAATTACATCCTGCCACACCAAGTAATGTTAATAAATTATCTACATCATCCTGATCTGCTTCTGCATGATTGGTATAACAAATATCAACTCCCATAGGTAGTCCTAAAATCTTACCACAAAAATGATCTTCCAAAGCAGCACGAATAATCTGCTTTCCATCAAATAAATACTCTGGGCCAATAAAACCTACTACACTATTTACTAAATGAGGCTTAAAATGACGTGCTACAGCATAAGCTCTAGCTTCACAGGTTTGCTGGTCTACACCATGGTGTGCATTGGCAGAAAGTGATGAGCCTTGCCCGGTTTCAAAATACATTACATTATTACCTATTGTACCTCTTTTGAGAGATAATGCGGCCTGATAAGCTTCCTGCAAAATTGAAAGATCTATTCCAAAACTTTTATTTGTAGCCTCAGTACCTCCAACCGATTGAAAAACAAGATCTACAGGAACTTGTTGTTTTATAAGATCAAGTGTAGAAGTTATATGGCATAAAACACAACTTTGGGTTGGAATATCATATTTTTGCCTTAATATATCCAACATTTTTAGTAAGGTGGAAGTAGTAGTAGGATTATCGGATACTGGGTTGATTCCAATTACTGCATCACCGCTACAATAAAGCAATCCATCAATAATGCTTGCTAATATACCTTTGGGGTCATCATATGGATGATTGGGTTGAAGTCTCGTAGAAAGATTACCTTTTATACCTAATGTATTTCTAAAACGTGTAATCACTTCACATTTATTCGCTACAGATATTAAATCTTGATTGCGCATTAGTTTGCTTACTGCTGCAACCATTTCTGGGGTAAGTCCTTTAGCTAGTTTTTGTAAAACTAATGTATCAATATCATCGCTAAGCAACCAATCTCTCAATTGTCCTACTGTAAAATGGCTTATGAGCGCAAATGAATTTATATCATGGGTATCAATAATCAACCTTGTTACCTCATCAACTTCGTAAGGTATGAGAACTTCATTTAAAAAAGTTTTTAAAGGCACATCTGCTAAAGATGTCTGAGCCGCAACTCTTTCCTGATAGTTATTTGCTGCTAAACCAGCTAATGCATCTCCGGAACGAAAAGGGGAAGCTTTCGCTAATAAAAGTTTAAGGCTTTCAAATTTATAATTCAGGTTTTTTAAGGTACTGTAATAAGGCATTTATTTTTATTTTCATTGATGCAAAATACTGAATAAGAAACATAAACATAGTACCTGAAAAGTTCTAATTTTTATTACCATCCATGTATATTAACTATTATTTTCTCATAAATGGTTTTTCAACCAGAAAATGAACTACATAAGCAAAGATTATGGAAACTGCGCAACCCAAAAAATATAATAAAAAGTTAAAAGGGAAAGAATTAGTGTGGTATTTCATAATGTAACCACCTAAAAAAATCATAATGGGCAAATTTGTAACATACAGAGTATAAGAACAATCGCCTAACCATTTAAAATATCTTAAAAAAGAAATATGGATTTCTTTTTCTTCCAGCCAAAGAAAAAAAGCAAGCACCCCCATTATACCTACTGCTAATAATGTATCATACAATACATGGAAGTTTTTTGAAAGGCCCGGAAAAAATAAATTAATAGGAATAAGAATTGCCAAAGGAAATAACCAATTATAGGAGATATTTATTCTTTTGGAATAAATATCTGAAAGAAAAACACCTAAGTACCAGGTAAATATTAAATGTATATTTTCATAAATATAATTACTGATAAGTGAAGTTTTAGGTAGAAAAAATAGAATGAAAATTATAAAAACAAATACCCATGAAAATTTAAATGATTTTCTGTTTAATAGAAAAAACAAAGGATACAACATATAAAGCCACCATTCATAACTTAAAGTCCATAATGCCTGATTTGAACCCCAACAAGGAATAAAAATTTCCATTAAAAAAGCCATATTTCCTAGGAAAACTAATAAGCTATCATTATACAAATGAGTAGTGAATTTAAGGAATATTTCAGGATCATATATTTTGAAATGAAGAAAATGGTTTCCTAAGGAATCCATTAGAAAAGTAAATATCAAGGCAAAAAGTAAAGGAGGAAAAATTCTTCGAAACCTTCTTTTTACATATGGAAAATAATCAAATTCAAAACTATTATCTGTGCTTAATTTTTTGGAATATCTTAAATGAATTACAAAGCCCGATAAAACAAAAAAGAACATTACTGCCAGATGTGAGTAATTAAATATTGATAAACCAGATTTGAATATTTTTTCAATTTGATTGTAATCTTTAGGTTGTTTATTATATGTTTTATTTGCATCCCATAACCAATCATTGCCATGGCTTAAGGTTACATAAAGTGCTGCGAGGCCACGGATAACATCTAAAAAAAATAGTTTTGAAGTTTTAATTTTTACATCCATTATATATTTTAAAAAATAGTTTATTTATAAGAAACAAAAACCAGCGAATATTTAACTGATATAGGCGATTATTAAAAAAAGAAATTGAAGTTATTTAATATTTTATATCATCACTTAAATTGTCAAAAGACCTGCAAAAGTACAGAATATCAGCAGATAAACAAATTTTAGAGTTTAAATACGATATTAAATGAAATGCTAAGAGAATATTAAAAATATAATTATTCTTATTTTGGCTTTACTAATTTTAACAATTAATTTATTTATTTATAACTAAAATGGAAAATGAATAATTTTTAAAAGATATTGCTATGCTACAAAGCAAATCAAAAAAATAAATAATACTTTTAAATTTTTATTTAAAGTATTATGATAGACGCTCAAACTTCAAGGCTATCGAGGCTTATTGCAATTCTTTTAATGCTCCAAACAAAAAAAATAGTTACCTCAACAGAAATTTCTGAAAAATTTGGAATAAGTATAAGAACTGTTTATCGAGATATAAGAGCTTTAGAACAAGCAGGTGTTCCTATTTATGTTGAAGAAGGTAAAGGATATTCACTTATGGAAGGATTTTCACTTCCTCCAATAATGTTTACTGAAAGCGAAGCAAATGCACTAATTACAGCCGAACAATTGATATTGAAAAATAAAGATGCTTCATTAATAAAAAATTATACTGCCGCAATAAATAAAATAAAGGCAGTACTAAAGTTTAAATTAAAAGATAATGCTGAACTGCTATCAAAACGAATTATTTTTAGGCAAAATCCTCAAAACGACACATCAAGCAATCATTTATCTTCAATACAAATTGCTTTAACAAATTTTAATTTAATAAATTTATCTTACTACTCACTCGAAAAAAGTGAATCAACTTTAAGGCTTATAGAACCTTTTGCCTTATACAACACACAAGAAAATTGGATACTTATTGCCTGGTGCCGTTTACGAAAAGATTATAGAGCCTTTAGGCTTGATCGTATAACAAAGTTGGATGTGCTGGATGAAACTTTTGATAAACATAAAATTAGTCTTCAACAATATTTTATCCTTTGTAAAAAAAACTCTAGCAGCCCTGACATAGGGCTGTCATAACAGCCATATATTTTTGTGGAAACATAAAATAAAATATATGGAAAATAAAAAAATAAATTCATTTTTCGTAGTTGGGATTTCAATTAGAACTACAAATGAAAACAATCAATCAAGTAATGATATTCCTTTACTTTGGAATAAATTTATGTCAGAGGGTTTAATACAGCAAATCCCTAATAAAATAGATAATACAATTTATTGTATTTATACAGATTATGAATCGGATTTTACAAAGCCCTATACAACAATAATTGGTTGTAAAGTAAGTAATGATGAAAATATTCCTGTTGGAATGATTGGTACTCAAATTAATGAAGGCAAATATTCAATTAATATAGCTAAAGGCAATATAATGCAAGGAATGGTTTATAATGAGTGGATTAAAATTTGGAATTCAAAAATTTCGAGAGCTTATACAACAGATTTTGAAGTTTATGGAGAAAAAGCTCAAAATCCTGAGGATGCTGAGGTAGAAATTTTTATAGCTATTAATAAATAATATGACTGGATTGGATAATTTCTATTTGCAAAAGGAAGAACCTATAAAAAGTTGTTTATTGGCATTAAAAGAAATTATCCTTTCATATGATATCCGAATTACCCCAAACTTAAAATATGGTTTGCCTTTCTTTATTTTTAATAAAAAGAATTTTTGTTATTTGTGGGTAGATAAAAAAACCAAACAACCTTATATCGGCTTTGTTGAAGGCAAAAAACTTAATCACCCTATGTTGATTTCAGGAAATAGAGTTCGAATGAAAATTTTAATGGTTGATTCAAATGAAGACTTTCCTATCCTTGTTATTGAAAATATTTTAAATCAAGCAATTGATTTGTATAAATAGGGAAAATTTATTGAATTGAATTTTTTTATTAATTCAATTTTTTATTCTCTTTTAAACTAATTGTGCCTACACCAACAATCATTTTTGATTCGACTAATTTTCTTTTACTTTTTTCAATTCCATTAATTTGATTTCTATCATGGCGATAAATATCATCTCTAAAAATTAATTTATTATTTTCATCGACCCAAGCAGTTTCATACATTAAATGAATTGGGATTTTCTTACCTGGAATTTTTATTTTTTTAGGTTTATACTGATCCATGTTTTCAAGAATTTTATTTCTATTCCATGTTGGGTCAGTTTCTAATATAAATTGTGCTAAGTGAACAGGATATTGAACCCTTATACAACCATGACTTAATGCGCGGTTGGGATAAGAAAATAAATAATCATAAGGTGTATCATGCAAATATATATGACGGCTGTTGGGAAAATTAAACATCACCAAGCCTAATGGATTGAATCTGCTTGCAAGTGCTACTAATCTGTATTTAAAGTCTAATGGTTTTACTTCTTCCCAATTAATATCATATAAACTTATTTTTTTTGCTTTTACGCCCCAATTTTCGTAAACCAAAATTCCTTGTTCTTCAATTTTATCAGGATTTGATTTTAACAAAGGGAGCAATTCTTTTTTGGCAATGCTTAATGGCACATTCCACTCAGGACTAAAAATCATATTATCCATCGTGTCGCTAAAAATGGCAGTTGGAGTACTGTCTCTTCCAACAATCACCTTCATATCCATTACTTTACAATTATATTTTTCAAAAACATTTAATTCAAAGGCAGGAATGTTAACAGCAATATATTTTTCACCCAGGTTTTCAGGGATCCATTTATAACGCTCCATATTAAGTGATATTTTTTTTAATATTTTTTCGACAGGTACATTTAAATGCCGCGTGGTTATTTTATCTAATTTACCATTTACCACCAATCCATTTTTATATTGATATCTTCTTAAGGATCGACTTAATGCTTCATCGAAAGTATCATTTATGTCTTTTTTGTCAATTTGACCTATTTGAGCCAAATGTTTTTTAATAATAAATATCATCGAATCGCTTACCCCTGATGATAAATTTTTAACTGCTTCATCCAAAGGAACGGCCTCCCAACCGCCTTCGCGAGAAATGCTTTGATAAAACCAAAGTTGTTGTCTCAGCTTTATGTATTGATCATGTTTGGGAAGAAGATTTTTGAGAGATGATTCAATTTTATTTTGTTCTAATGATTTAGAAAGCAATTCTGCAGCATCAACTCTATCCAAATAAGGAACCCAGTTTGTATCAAATTTTGTTGGATTTATTCTTCCTGAATGTAAATGATCAGCATATTTTAAATAAGTATCAGTTGCTAAAATATCTAAAACAACTAATTTTTCATTATCACTTCGTTGCCATTTTATATTAATTAAATTTTTTTGAAGGTTTTTTATTTCAGAAAAAAAATATTCAGTACTGTCTAAACCTTCATTTTCTGCCCAACTTATTGCTTTTATTAACGAATCCAACTGTGGAATTAAATGACCATCATCTATCCAAACCGCTTCCATACCTCTATCCTGATAGAATTTTTTAGTAAGTTCGCTTGTCAGCAAGTAAATATTATCGTTATTAAATTTAAGTTGAATAGAAGAGAGATGAATGACAGAATCTAACCTCGTAAGTAAAAAAGGGGTAGTAACTTTTTTAATTTGATAATATTTTCTGCTAATTATAGAAATTAATAAGGTAGCTGATAAAGCTGCACCAAATAATACCCATTTATATTGGTGATAAAAATTCATTTAAGTGCTTAGGTCAGAAAAATTTAACAAAAGTAAGATAAATTCAACTAAATAATTTATTGGATTAATTTAAAATAAGAAAAAAAATCGATAGTAGATTAACAATAAAATATTGTACTTGAGTTAAAAATTTTATTTTTGCAAAAAAAT
>Ga0123338_10004234_pt1 | contig 12599 bp, 6 predicted proteins | sample grotaG_FD_89793 | JGI IMG/M metagenome (GOLD analysis project Ga0123338, IMG submission 89793) | Glacier valley bacterial and archeal communities from Borup Fiord, Nunavut, Canada, to study Microbial Dark Matter (Phase II) -... | ecosystem: Environmental > Aquatic > Freshwater > Ice > Glacier ... | reverse complement strand
TGAGCGAAATGAAAGCCCATGTGGCAAAAAGTATCAATTCCTATAACGAAACAAGACCTCATGCATCCTGCGATTTTTTAACCCCGAATCAGGCACATAAAAGATCTGGAATACTAGCAAAAAGATGGAAGAATAATTATAAGAAAAAAAGTATTGATGAACTAGAATTTCAAGAACTTACAGGTAAAAAACTATAAATAAAATTCCTGTACTGACCAAAGTGGGCCAGTACTATCACCTATGCAGTAAACTAAGCCACTTGGACTAAAAGCCATTCAGGAGTGGACATGTTTACTTCTTTTTATAATCAGGATCCATATCCGGTGTGCGCAAACCTGCAACTTCATCTGCCATCAGGATGAATACATTCCAGCACAATCCTTTGGTCGACTGCCACCAGCTATCGGTCGAGGTCCATTTTGTTGGAATAAATTCTTTGCTAAACGGCCATTTAGGGTTAAGATAAATTTCCGCCCATATTCTGTTTTCCATCAATGGTTTGGCTATTTTCCAACCATGTTTTAGTCCTACCACGTAAGCACAATATTCCGGTCTGAACCAACTACCTCCATTGTAATAAAAACCGTCTGCCTTTCCGTTACTGTAATTTTCATTTCCCCATTTCCCAAAAGGCTGATAATCGCCATTTAAATAAGCATATCCTTTTTTATCTTTTGTCAACCTCATCAGGATGGGTGCAGTAGTCCCGTATTCAGGATGTGGCGAGTTGGAAACTTTATTCAGGATGGGAATTTTATCCAATTCATTTTTTACCATTTCATCTGTTAGCATAGGTTTTTTAAATAACCATAATGAAAAGAATTCCGGTTCCAGGTCGGTAAGCGAGATAAGGTCTGGATAATTCCGGTCAAATATTAAATGTTTTCTTTTAGCGTCATAAAAATCACGGTATCCATTTTCTGCCTTTTGGATATAACCATCAGAGATTTCAAAGCCCAGCTCTTTTATTGTCTTTAACGCAACCACCAGCATGCCCTGATCAACTGCCAACCGGTCAGTTTTAGGATCATAATCAATAATATCTATCTGGCTCATAGGAAAATGTGTTTTGCATATTCCACTCCTGTCAGGATCAAACTCATTTAATACATAATCAACCGCCCTCTTTATTTTATCATGGGGAAGTTTGACACCAAACCGGCGTTTGTTCAGCATGGCCCAGATGAGCCATTCAATAGTTGCTTCGTTATCCTTGGCTTCTACTGATCCCATCAGGGGTGTGATAATTGTTCCAATAGACCCTTTGCGGGTTTGCGTTTTACCCCATTGTTCCCATATATCAAGATTTAACTTCTCGTTATAGGTAGATGCTGTAGAGAAAAAAGAATCCCGGTTATACATATCAGGTGCGTAATTCATATTCGGCACGTTGAAAGGCTTAAAATCGTCTACATCTGTTATCCAAGTAAGCATATTAAAATTAGCATACAGCATTTTTTCTATCTGTGATCCTTTGAAACCCTCAGCTTCTGCTAACCGCGACTGAGAAGAAATCATAAATTGCTGGTGCGATTTCCATGGTTCAATAAAAACATAGGTGGTTTTTTCTACTTCTTCACCCATTGGAAGCACATTATATGCTTCAGACTGCGGATGATGCTCAATAAATTTGAGATCTTTTATAAGCATCTTACATTCATTGCCTGATTGTGTCCCAAGAAACATTGATACACTGTCGCCTTCAATATATGGAACCAATATGCTTCTTTTAAAAGACGTCCACTTTTTTTCTGATACCGAAATATTATCAACGTATTTCATTCCGTCTTCAAGCTCTAAGGTCTTTTTTTCTTGCTTAACCCTGAAAAGCTTTAATGCCAGCGGCGCATTTCCCTTGTACAAAAATGAAATGGTGTAAACCTTTTGATCTTTTAATGGCGTAATAAACTCTATCCCTGCCGGGTCGCCCTTATGCCCTTTGATTGATAGCAGGCCATTCTTATCCTCAATTTCAGCATTACCTTTTTTTTGCCAGGCATTATCTATTTTTAATAGTGTCGTATCTCCTGCATCAAGGTTGTACATTTCGCCAAACGTCTGGCTGATGTAGTTATTATCATTTGCCCTTTCTGAGGCATTGGAAACGGCGTACAACTGAGGATCGGGTAACCGGCGCAAGCCTGTAAAACCTCCATCGCGCCCACTGAAACGGCGGCGTGTATTACGGCTGTATTGATTCTTATAACCGGCTTCGGTTAAAAAACCTACTACATTGTTATCCGGAGTAATAAACCCTGCAGACGGAAACATTTCATGTACAAAGCCCCCTGGAAAATTCTCATGCTCAAATGTTACATAGCTTTGGGGCTTCGTTGCAGGCCGTGAGGTCTCCTTCAAAATATAATACATCTTTGGCATTGAAGGCTGCAATAACCTGATTTTTTTTTTTACAATAGCAGTGTTAACCAAGCTGTAAGTTACATTTATAGATAAATTAGCATCAAATTCTTCTATATATAAATCTCTTGTCAGGGTTATACTATCTTTATTTCCAATCCATTTCTGACCTGTCCAATGCTTAAGGTCAGCAACTGTGGTCATATCAAGGTTAAATAACTGGAGTGAAAATTCTTCATTATTGGTCACCATTAATTGCTTGCCACTATATATATCAACATGGAAACCATGCTGTTCATCACCTATAGCTTTTAATGAAACCTGAGCAAAAGCAATTGAACATTGAAGTAAAATAAATAAGGAAAATATCAATTTCAGCGACTTTTTATGCTGGATTAAAAAGCATAACTGCGATTGATTCTTTAAAATTTTGAAGAATATATAAATTTTGCTCATATGGGAATTAATAACTAGTTTTTCAATAAATCTTGGTTATAAATCTAACTAAACTGTTATATAAAAACAGGTGAATCAACTATCTGCTGACCAATTAACCATCCAGAATCTCACTCTAGTTTTATTATTATTATAAGCTTACAGCAATAATTATTATCTGCCTTCAATATTAAAATCTACAACTATATTATCTGCCATTAGCTTTGGGCCTTTTTTTTCCACTTTAATACCTGACGGTACTAAAACTAATGACATGGCAGTATCTCCGTCCAAAGAAATATCTATAATACCATTCGCATTTTTAACTAAATACATTTTTGTTACCCGGTCGTAAACATTCATTTTCTTTTCACCTGTATTAAAATGAATAATTTTCACACCCGGATAAGGGTTGTATAAGAGATAGGATTTAAATTTTTTAGAAGAGTAAAAATCTGTTGCATTACAGTCCAGCTGTAGTATTCCCTTAACATTGGTAGTATCCACTATTGCAGCCAGCATTCCAACCCAGGCAGACCCATAGGGACAAATGTCTGTAAACGCCGTTTGATCTTTTACCTGATCTCCTATGGCATATGGACCTTTCTCTGATAATATGCCTTTAAATACGCCAAAACGATTGCCATGATCCAAATCTTTTCTAAGGCCCTCATAACAAATCACATGATCCGGATCTCCTTGCCAAATTGCGCTACTTTGCTGGTTTTTTGGATGTTCATCGCCGTAAAACAGCCGACTTGCATTGGCTAAGTTTAATATCCATTTACCTATTGTTTTTGCATAAGCCGGATTGTACTTAACTATCGGAACAAGCGCAGCAGCTTGCGAAAAGGTATTCATCGCAAATGCATATTGTTCCTCCTTTTTTTGCCCCACTAATCCATCAATATCATATTCTCCCCATTTACCTGTTGTTACACCCCATCCATCTCTGTCCGTATTATTCCCATCAAAGCACCAGTTTAACATTTTCAATTCATCGTAATGGGTACCTGATTCCGCATTTAATCTAACAGCCAGATATGCCCCGTATGGCATCATTAATTCGTAGAAGGGCCCTTCTTTGGATGGCCTGTTTTGTAAATATTCCATGCATAATTGGCTGGCTTTAAGAAACCTTTCGTCTCCAAATTTCTTCCATGCGGCAAATTCAAGCCAGGCCAGACCTGCCGCCGCATCAGGCTCATGCCAAATGCCATTATAAACCCCTTTTTTTGTGTTAAAATTATAGGAAGTATAATTAAAGTCAGGATATTTCCGCCCCTTACTTAGCCCATCAATAGCCTCTATCCATTTAGTTGCATTTAATTTCATAACATCCGAAATATCGTTATTTTCTGGGTACTCATTTACCAGCATACTAAATGCCATTCCCGGAAATATTTCATACCAGAAGGTTTGTCCGGGTATTCTATCAACAGAGTTCATGATCAGGTTTACACCGTTTTTGGTGTTATAAAACTGCTTGCACATCGTAACAAAATCATTCCCATCATAGTTACTTTTATTAAATCCAACTAAAGTGGCACTGATGATTGAACCCATTACCGGTAAAGATTCGTAATTCGCCTTTTTTGATTCATTGGCTAAAGCGCCTACATAGCTAGGTATGCCGAAAGAACGGATGGGAAAGTTAGTTTTATTATCATCCCACCATATGAGAGGTAAGAAACGACCTTTTGCGTGGAAATTGTAAAGTAACGAATCTTGCTTTTTAACAATATGCTTCCAATCTTTCATTTTATAAGGTTCGGGCATATTGGGCATAGATTCCACTAACTTTGCAGCAATTTGTATGGCCGGTTTCTGTGCCAGTACTGATTGTACCGTTATTAGGCCGAAAAGCAGGCATAAACTAAATTTCTTCATAAATAGGATAAAATTGACTAAATCCATAAAAGTAAGGTGCCTTACTCTAATTGATTATATAAAAACTAATACCCGGGATTCTGCGAGATAACTTTGTTTGAATAATCGATCTCATTTTGAGGTATAGGCAACAGATAATCACGGCTATCATTAAAGTTTGCGCCTTTTGTAGTCTTGTATTTAGTTGCATAAGCCTTCATTGCCTGTCCAAACCTTTTTTGACGGGATAAATCATCTCTTCTCCATCCCTCCATTCCTAATTCACAACGCCTTTCATGCCAAATGGCCAATCGAAGGGCAGTTAGATCTGTAGTAGTCACATCAGGTAAAGAAGTGTTAGGATTGGTGTTTGGAATATAAACTTGTTTTTCCTTGTCAGAATCTTTTGGATCAGAACGCCTAGCCCTGCTCCTAACCTGATTTAGATAAGTTAAAGCCAAACCTGGATTTCCAGTTTCATTGAGTGCTTCTGAATAAAGCAATAAAACATCTGAATATCTTATAAACCGAATATTATAAGATATCATCCATGGGTCTAAACCAATACGTTTGTAGTATGGCACTTCTATTTTACGATCACCGAAACCAGTTGCTGACGAACTATTATCCTGATCCTGTATATCTTGCAAATAACGGTCGCCTGTCATAGTAAATGTATAGGTGATGCGGGGGTCATCAGGACTAAATTCGTTAAACAAATCCGTAGTAGGGATGTGAAATCCATAGCCCTGATAATTCTCAGATGTTCCACGAGAGGTAAAAAAATGGGGCACGTTGCTTCCCAGTGCAATATTTTTATCTGATCCCATTTGATCTGAAATTTCAAATACCGATTCGCTGGAATTATTTATCTTCCAGTTATCGCCATAATTGGTTAATAAAGAGTAAACCCCAGAGGTCACAACGGTTTGAAATGCGGTTATAGCCTTAGCAAAATCGCCCCGGAACATATAAGTTTTTCCGAGTAAAGTATAAGCTAAACCTTGCGAAACCCTATATTGGTCTGCTGCGCCGTACTCGCTTTTTTTAGGTAGTGCTGTAGCTGCAGTAAGATCTGAAACGATCTGGGCATAAACTTCTTCTACTGTTGCGCGAGGGGTACTCACAGCTTCAGCTGAGATAAGCGGCTTTAGCACCAGCGGAACACCTCCATAAAGTGTAACCAGATTATAATAACCAAATGCCCTTAATAATTTAGCTTCATTAATATACCTGTCTATCAGTGCCTTATCTCCTTCTGCTGCCGGCGCATATACAATCACCTCATTAGTGCGGTTAATTAAATTATAAAGAATTGACCAAGTGTTATTTACTTCTGAGTTAGTTGGATAAACAATGAAGTTTGAAAGACTTTGAAAGTCGCCACGGTCATCATCGCTGCCACCTCCTTTTAAAGCGTCGTCAGTAGACACATCCTCAATTAAGTAATGCTCCAGTGAAAACTCATTCCACGTTTGCCTCAATTCAAGATAGGTGCCGGTTAAGGCCGATGAAATGTCGGCATCAGTCCTATAAAAATTTTTACTGGATTGGGCAGCATAAACTGGCTTTTCAATAGCAGTCTTTTTACACTGGGTGCTCAATAACATAAACGAAACTAAACTTGCGATTACGAATATCTTTTTCATTTTTTACGATTTAGAATTTAAAATTGTGCGTTAACTCCAACCATAATGGTTCTTGCTGATGGATAGCGGATTGGATCAAATCCAAGATTTAAAGGGCTTCCTTGGCCAATATCCGGATCAGGGCCAGAATATTTGGTTAAGGTGAACAGATTTTGGCCGCTAATGTAAATACGGAAGCTGCGCATAATGCCAGCATGCTCCAGCAAGGCCTTAGGGATGGAGTATCCTAATTGAAAATTCTGCAATCTCAAATAAGAACCGTTTTCTACAAACCAGGAAGAACCACGAAGATTATTATTATCGTTAGTTAAAGAAATACGTGGATAGGTAGCATTGTCGCCTTCTTTGGTCCAGGCCTTGGTATAGGCATCAGCCAGGGTATTTTGCCCAGAAGGGCTGGCATATCCTTTTACGCTATTCCAAATATCATTACCCAATATCCCCTGGAATGTGGCCAAAAAGTCAAATCCTTTATAATTAGCCCCGAGGTTAAAGCCATAGATCAGATTAGGGTTTGGGTTACCTATATAGGTTCTGTCTTTATCGTCAATAACACCATCGTGATTCAAATCAGCAAATTTAAAATCGCCGGGTTTTGCATAGGGTTGGATTTGCTGGCCATTGGTTCCTTTGTAATCTGTAATTTGTTGTTGATTTTGAAATATCCCTTCATGTACATAACCATAAAACCGGCCCATAGGGCCTCCAACTTCAGTCTTACTTACTGCTCCGTATAATGGCAGATTACCGTTACCTAAATTAGTGACGTTAGTTTTATACAAGGAGATGTTACCCCCAATAATGTATTCTAATTTCCCTATTTTATTTTTATAGCTTATCGTTGATTCAAAACCTTTATTTTGCACATCGCCTGCATTGGTAAACGGATAATTTGAATAACCCGCTATGGCCGGAACCGGTACCTGTAAAAGCATACCTTCTGTTTTCTTAATATAATAATCTGCGCTAATTGTTAGGCGCTGATCAAAGAAACCAACATCCAAACCGACATTAGTCTGCTGACTGATTTCCCATTTAATATCTGGATTGCCCGTAGCTATTGGATAATATCCCTGGGTATAACCGCTTCCAAAATAATATTGTCGATCCGAACCAGTACCAATAAGGTTTAAAGCTGCTGTATTACTTATATTCTGATTACCTGTTTGGCCCCAGCCTGCACGGAGTTTCAGGTCAGAAACAAACTTGCTTAGGTTTGATTTTTTGAAAAAATCTTCATTATTAATGCGCCAGCCCAAAGAGAAAGATGGAAAATATCCCCACTTATGTCCATCGGCAAATATTGAGGAGCCATCTGCCCTGAAATTTACTGTAGCTAGGTAACGGTCGTCATAACTATAGTTAATACGCCCCAGATAAGAAAGAATGGCAGCTACTGTTTTACCGCCTGAAGCCTGGGCATTTAAAGTAGCCGCATCAAGTACCTGAAAAGCTTCATCATTTCCGGGGGCTGTTGTTTTAAAAGCATTAATACCTTCAGACTCATTGGATTCATAAGTCATTGCCACCATACCAGTAAATGAGTGCTTACCAATGGTTTTATTATAATTCAACCGTTGTTGTAAAGTATAATTATTTACCTCAGAGGTGTTATTTGTGAATTGCGTCTGATCTAAAAATTTTCCGTCTATATTGGCCAGGTTATCCGGACTGAAAACGGAATGATATACAGGATTAAATAGCTTGAAATTGTTATGATTATTCTCAAAGTCATATTGCACATAATATTCTAACCCCTTAATAATTTTTAGCCGTCCATTTATATTTCCATACATATTAAGGTTCTTTGAACTCCTGTTGCTAATTTTCAAAGTAGAAACAGGATTTGGGTCAAAAGCCCATTCAGTAGGTGCATATTTATCATATTGATAATTAGGATCACTTGGGTTTACCAGCGGACTGATTACCGGTGTAAAAGGATCAGCATTAAGTACCTTTGAAAAATCGTATAGGTTGCCAATATCCACCGAATTGCTATTTATAAGACCAAGGTTTACCCCCAGTGTGATATGAGAAGAAACATCATATTCGTTGTTTATTTTTAGACTAATACGTTTGTACTTTGTGGTAATTATTGCACCCATGTCATCATAATATCCCAGGCTATAAAATGATCTTGACTTTGGCCCGCCACTTCGCACACTTATATTATAATTCTGACTTGTACCTTTTTGAGAAACAGCATTCCACCAATCAGTATTATAACCTTTCTGGTATTGCGCCGTAAATTTGGGATCAAGCGTTTGTCCTGAATTTTGATAAGCCGCTTTCATATAGTTATAAAACTGGGTACTATTTGCCATATCATATCTGCCCGCGTTGGTTTTTTGACCAACGTAAGCATCTACTGAAGTGATGGTTTGCCCGGTTGTACCCTTTTTTGTAGTAACCAATATTACACCATTAGCTCCGCGCGATCCATAAATTGCCGTAGCGGAAGCATCTTTCAAAACTTCAATATTTAAGATATCATTGGGGTTGACACTATTTATATCATTAAAGATTTGACCATCAATTACATATATAGGATCATTACTATTTACAGTTCCAAAACCCCTGATCCTTACCACACTCGTTTGCCCGGGTTGGCCCGAGCTCGTACTTACAAATACACCGGCCGCTTTACCCTGCAGCAATTCAGAAACGTTTGATACAGCATTGTCTTTAATATCTTTTTCAGAAATTGAAGAAACTGCCCCTGTAAGATCACTTTTCTTTTGTGTGCCGTAACCAACAACAACCACTTCATTTAATGAATTGGTAGATGTTCTTAAATCAACATTTATAGTATGCTTTTCGTTGACAGCTACCTCCTTGCTATCAAAACCGACGAAAGAAAATATTAAAGTGCCGTGCCCATCTGGAAGGGTAATTTGATATTGTCCTTCGGTATTTGCCGCAGTCATAGCAGAACTACCTTTCAATTTAACAGTTACCGATGGTAATGTTTGTCCTTTATCATCTGTAACTACCCCTTTAACAATAAATGTATTCTGAGCAAATACATTAAAGCTCATCACCTGCAATAAGGTTATACAGAGAAAACAAATACGAAAGCCTCGCCTGAAAAGCTCAAAGGTTTTCATGTGCTTAAATAATAGTAATGCTACTTTCATAATAATTGATAATTAAGTTTATAATTTGATTATAGTCATTCAATGTATTTTCCTCGACAGGATATTATCTTTTAAGTTCGGGGTATATCTGACATAACCCCTGTAATTAATTTTCTTTTACGGATCAGGAGGCGCCGGTTTATGTGGGTCGAAAACAGCTACCCCAACCCTTGAATCAGCACAGCCGTAATAGAGAAACCATTTTTTCTTAAAATAAACCATTCCTTCAATAAAAACGGTTCCGTTTACGTATTGCCCACTTTTTTCAAACGACGCCACCGGGCGTAGGAAAGGAACATCCAAACGGGTAATCAGCTTCGAAGGATCAGTCAGCGACAATAAGGCCTGACCTGCGCAATATGAATTGCTGTTAAAACGTTTATCTCCACCCTTTCCGGGATGGTTTTTGCCATTATAAAATAAGATAATGCCCTTATCGGTCATGATTGCGGGAGGCCCGCACTCGGTAAGATCACTGTCAAAATAGCCGGCGCGCGGAGAAAATAATTGTTTGAGTTCACCATTGCCATCAACTTCAGGCCTCCAGTCTACCAAGTTGGTTGATGTGGCTGCATACACATGCTGCTCGCCCCAGTACATCCAGTACTTACCATTTATCTTCGCAATAATCTGTTTATCACTGGCTAATTTTGTAAGAATGGAAGCAGACTTATTAGGGATATCGGCAAATTTGCCATTATAGCATTTCCTAAAGATGGGGCCATATTTTACCCAGGTAAGTAAGTCTTTTGAAGTAGCTACACCCAGGCGCGGAACTTTACGGTTCCATTGTGTATAAAACATTACATAAGTTCCGTTATTGGTTACTGCGACACGGGGATCTTCACAACCGCCAGGCCATTCAAATTCTTTCTGACTATCATTACCCGGATACAGTACTGGCCCGGATTTTCTTTTAAAGGTAAACCCGTCGCTACTTTCAGCATAGCCTATTCGCGAAGTGCGGCTTCCGATCTCAACACCAGTTAGGTCTTCCGAACGATAAAGCACTACAATTTTTTGGCCCTTAAGTACAGCAGCAGGATTGAAGGTGTAATTAGCTTCCCATTTTATTGTTTTCTTTGACATAGGATCCAAAAACACTGCGTTCAAGTCCGGAGAAATGATGGGATTAACGTTATTAGGTCTTACAAAGCCCCCAAATGCCCATTTTGGGAGAATATTATGGTCGCTTGTTTGAGCGACAGAAAAGTTAAAAACCAGCAAACAAGCTACAAATACTGATAGTTTAGTAAGTATATTCTTCATTAAGCGTATTCATAATTGGTTTAAACTTGGTTCAACAAATTGAGATTCGAAAAACCGGTTTTATTACTCAGTACTAATTTTACGGAATAAAACCGGTTTTGCAAATTTATTTTGAAAATATCAAATTTGTTGCAACTTTACCGGCCTTCACAAATAAGCCCGATAACCATATGAATAAAAATTAATGTTTTAACCTTTAGAATTTATATTTGAATAAAAAGATGACGGCATAACAAACAATCGGTGTATAGTAGGCTTTTTAAAAACGTGATTAAAAACCTGCCCCGTTATTAAAAGGAAAACGGCCTCGCCCATAACTCCCATTGACATAAAATAAGATACCTGCTGAGTATATGATCACAGGTTTTTTTTAGCAAAGGCTAAAAAAAGTCGGAACCATCAAGTCAGAGATATTCTATCTTAAAAAATATGACTCGGTTAATTAGCTGAAAAAAGATATTAGAGAATATATTTGCTACTATAATAAAGACAGTGAATATTCTGATGATGCTGACCCCTATAGTTCTGGAATTTTAAAAATGCCGAAGGCGCTTTTCAGCATGTTTCGTCCTGATTGTTTTTTTATAAACATTTAATATTTTTAGAAATACTTTTTGAGTACATGGTTCATTGAATGTAATACCCCAACATTTAAAATAAGTAGGCGTCAAAAATAAAGTTGACTCTAAACTTTTTTTCGATAACTGCAACTTTTTGCATAGCATGTAAAACTATAACTTGGTTACTGAATTTAAAGACGCGGTGCTGCTCAGGTTGTCAAACATTGCCGCAGCACCTATAAGAGGGGCGTATTCACCGAGTTGTGCCACCTTAATCGATATAGAATTTAATTCTTTTGTAAGGTACGGGAGGAAAAATTGAGATGCCTTAGCAATGTTGCCGCAAATAATTAAAACTTCAGGATCAAACCTGACAACAGGCCCCGAAAGAAACTCATTCATATTAATCGCAAATTCCATGAATATATCTCGTGCAATTTTGTTGCTAGGTGCCAACCCAGCAAGTTCCTTTACACCGCTGGTTAAAGGTACACCTGCTAATTCCAGGTAACGCCTCAAAAACCAACGGGTTGAAAGATAATCGTCCGCTATGGTTTCCTTGTAGAGATTACTGCCTAGATTTAAATCTTTTGTAATTGCATTTTCGGTAAATGCTGATCCTAAACCGGTACCAAGTGTAACACCCATCACACGCTTATAATCTTTGCCAGCTCCCTTTAATGCCTCTCCAGCAATGGTTGATTCCGCATCGTTCCTAAACCGGACATTTTGATGATCGATGTCCATTAGTCTAGAGAAGTAACATTTAATATCCATACCATACAAAGATTCATATTTATCAAGTCCTATAATATAAGATATGCCTTTCTCATAATCGAACGGGCCGGGCATTGCAATGCTTATTCCCGAAATTGACGATGCCATTCCCTTCTCTAAAACCTGTTTAAATGCACTTTCCCAGCAGGCAAGTATATATTCTGCTGAGCCTTTACTATCCACATCGACCCGGGTTATACTTTGCGGAAGGACACTATGGCTTTCGAGATCGCAAATGGCTGCAGTAATATGCGAACCACCAATATCAGCGGTTAGAATGAGTGTTGTTTTAAAACTATTAATTTGCATTATTAAATGTTATTATTAATTATAAAGTACTTAAACTTCATATCTAGATCAGTATAGCCAGAGATACTTTACATTGAAAGATTTCTTTTTTTTAGCATCAACACTATTTATCGATCTGAAAAAAAGGCATAAAAAGTTTAATGATTATTTTTAAAAAAAAAGAGTCCTCATTTATAATTTGGCTGAATAATTGGTTAGAGGAATAAATTTTTGGATACTTTTAACAGCTTAGGTAG
>Ga0123338_10004231_pt1 | contig 12601 bp, 8 predicted proteins | sample grotaG_FD_89793 | JGI IMG/M metagenome (GOLD analysis project Ga0123338, IMG submission 89793) | Glacier valley bacterial and archeal communities from Borup Fiord, Nunavut, Canada, to study Microbial Dark Matter (Phase II) -... | ecosystem: Environmental > Aquatic > Freshwater > Ice > Glacier ... | reverse complement strand
GCGCAGACGGTCCGTCTGTGCGCTGTCGGGGATATCATGCTGGCTGGCGAGATCGAACGGCTGATGACGAAAAAAGGGCTGCTCTATCCGTTCGCCAGAATGCAGCCCGTACTAAAAGGCGCTGATGTAACTTTCGGCAACCTGGAGTGCTGCCTCTCGACACAGGGCAAACCGATCCCTAAGCAGTTCAATTTCCGCGCAGATCCTTCCGAAGCCGTCGTTCTGAAACAGGCGGGTTTCACGATCGTCTCCTGCGCCAACAACCACGCCTGGGACTACGGGCGTGACGCGTTGCTCGAAACCGTACAGGACGTCGAGCGCACTGGAGTCGTTGTCGTTGGCGCGGGGGCGAACCGCGCTGCCGCCCACCGTCTGCGCGTTATCACTAAAAACGGTCTCAAAATCGGCTTTCTCGCCTACCTCGGTCTGATCCCCGCGCTCGTCGCCGAGTCGGAAACGGAGCCCTGTCTGTCGATGGCGAGCGTTGAGAGCATACGGCGGGAAGTTGCGAGTGCACACGATCGGGTCGATGTGCTGATCGTGTCGCTTCATGCGGGACAGGAGGGCGCCCCGTCTGCGACGCCTCGCCAGCGGCTGTTCGCGCAGACAGCGATCGATGCAGGCGCGGACATGGTGATCGGGCATCACCCACATGTCGTGCAGCCGATGGAAATGTATCACGGCAAGCCGATCTTCTACAGCCTCGGCAACTTCGTTTTTTCGGTGAGCGGGCGCGGCAGCGGCGCGATGATCGATGCGACCCTCACGCGACATTCGGTTCACGCCAAGATGATTCGCCTCGTGCTGACCGACAACGCACAGCCGCATTTGCCTGAATCGAAGCATTCGCGCCAGCCGACCAGAAAGGGCTTTCGCAGCCAAAGCCCGCTCTCAGTCCGCGAAGGCGGACTTCGCAATTCCAGACGGAGGCTTCAGCCCCATGTCTCGGAGGAATTCTAGACCAGTCTGCAGCCGCCGGTGAGTTATAAAAGCCGGTAGGTATTCTGCGGGAAAGTGTCTAATATAGCGAGTATATGCCTGCCAGGTAATATATTCAATTCGCGGGTACTGGCAAGATAACAATTTACTATGAATGCCGCCGGAGGAGAGACAGAAATGCACTTGAGTGAAAAGCAGTTGGGAAGAGCCTCGGAAGCTTCCAGAATCAGCCAGAAGAAATGGCAGCGAGCCGTCGGTGTCACAAGCGTCTTATGTCTGAGTATCGGGCTGCTGGGCTGCCCGAAAGATAAGCCCGCCGATACATCCGCCTCGTCCGGCGCACCAACCGGAAACGCTCCCGCGAAGAAACTCCGGATCGCGGTGATCCCAAAGGGTACGGCGGCATCGTTCTGGCAGACCGTTCATGCGGGCGCAGAAGCGGCTGGCAAAGAGGACGGCGTTGAGATCATCTGGCAGGGACCCTCGCGCGAAACGGACATTTCCGAGCAGGTCAATCTCGTTCAGAATCAGGTTTCGAGTGGCGTCGATGGAATCGTGCTCGCGGCAACCGACGCTCAGGGTCTCGTCAAGCCGGTGCAGGACGCGATCGCGAAAAATGTTCCGGTCGTGACCATTGATTCGGGCCTGAAAGAACCTGTTTCGCTCTGCTTCATCGCGACCAATAACGTCGAGGGAGGGCGCAAAGCGGCGGAGTCGCTCGCACAGTTGGTTGGCGATAAAGGCAAAGTCGGCATACTGCCATTCCTGAAGGGGGCAGGGTCGTCCGATGATCGCGAGAACGGTTTTATAGAAGAGATGAAGAAACATCCGAACATTCAGGTGATGCCTGCACTCTATACCAACAGCGACGCAAATGTCGCGCTGGAGCGCACAACGAACATGCTGACAGCCAACCCGGACATCGTCGGGATTTTCGCGGCGAACGAACCCGGCGGAATCGGCGCAGCGAACTATCTGAAGCAGCGCGGGCTGGTCGGCAAAGTAAAACTCGTCGCCTACGACAGTTCACCGGACGAATTGAAGGCGCTCGACGACGGGATTATTCAGTCGCTGGTCGTGCAGGACCCGTTCCAGATGGGCTATCAGGGCGTCAAGACCGTATTCAAGGCGATCAAAAAGCAGCCGATCACGACGAAGTTCATCGACAGTGGCGTCAAAGTCGTCACAAAGGAAAATTTGAACACGCCAGAAGTGCAAAAACTGCTCAAACCGTAGTTTTTGGATGTCGTTTTGCATCTCGTCAGCGTAAAATGAGGTAACAAACTGGCGATCGGTTTGTCGAAACAGATAAGTGCATTTAGGTCTGATAATTAGGGTTGATATAGATTGTTGCGGGAAGGAAGCGGAATGCGAGAGATGCAAAAAGGCGCGATAGTCGGTTTAGTCGGGAGTGGTCTGCTGCTCATGCTTGCTCTGGAGATGCCAGGCAGAGCGGATGAGAAGGATAAAACGCCGCCTGCCGCCAAAATTGCGAAGCCAGTGTCCGGTACGAAGAATTCCGCAACCGCTGCAAAGTCTGTGACTGCCGCGAAACTGAATGATGGCACGGCAAAAGTAACTGTGCCAGTCGCCAAAACAGAGGGCATCACACCTGCGCCTAGTGTCAAGCCGCCGATGGTCGTTACCGAGGCACAGCGTCAGCTGTGGCCCTTCAAGCGTTTTACCAAACCTGCCCTCCCGAAAGTCAAGTACACCGCCTGGGCGCGTACTCCGATCGACCGCTTCATACTCGCCAAACTTGAAGAAAAGGGGCTCAAGCCTGCCGCGCCTGCTGATCGGCGGACACTCCTGCGCCGTGCCACCTACGATCTGATCGGTCTGCCGCCGACACCGGAAGAGACCGCCGCCTTCATCAGCGATAAATCCCCGAACGCCTACGAAAAAGTCGTTGATCGCCTGCTGGCTTCCCCGCATTACGGCGAACGGTGGGGTCGACACTGGCTGGATGTTGCCCGCTATGCTGACTCGAACGGTCAGGACGAGAACATCGCCTACGCCAACGCCTTCCGTTATCGTGACTATGTGATCGCCGCCTTCAACAACGATAAGCCCTACAATCAGTTCGTGATGGAGCAACTGGCGGGCGATTTGATGCCTTCAGAGAACGACGCGCAGCGCAACGAACGTCTGACGGCGACCGGATTTCTGTCGTTGGGGCCAAAAGTTCTTGCCGAGCAGGATAAACCTAAACTGGTCATGGACATCGTAGACGAGCAGATTGAGGTCACCAGCAAAGCGTTCATCGGTCTGACGGTCGCCTGCGCGCGCTGCCACGACCACAAATTCGACCCGATCCCGACCCGCGATTACTATGCCCTGGCGGGCATTTTTCGCAGTACGAAAACGATGGCGAATCTCTCCTTCGTCTCGAATACGAATGAGCGCCCGCTGATGACGAAAGAGCTGCAGGCGCAGGTCGATCTTCATAACAAAGATGTTGAAAGCAAGAAATCCGCGCTCAAAACGCTGACCGATAAAGCGAACGCCGATCTCGTTGTGAACCTCCATCAGAATGCGGCTAAGTACCTGCTGGCGGGCTGGGAACTCTCGCAGCAGCCCAGCCTGCATTCCGTGGCGGAACTGCCCGTCAAGCCCGGCGATCCGGCACGCCAGATCATCGAAGCCGAGAAGTTCGACCGTGGCAACGCCAACCGCGACTTCGAGGTGTATGGCAAGGGAATCGGCATCATCCACACGGTTGCGACGCCGACGTTCGCCGAATGGGATATCGTCGTGCCGAGCGCGGGAACCTATCAGGTAGAGTTTCGCTACGCATCCAACGAGTCACGTCCAGTCGTGCTTTCGCTGAATGGCACAGTGATCAAGCAGGCGGCAGCTGGTCTGATAACCGGCAGTTTTCAGCCGGAAGGTCAGAAGTGGGAGCCGCAGGGGATTTTCGAGTTCAAAGCAGGTAAGAACACGCTTCGCATCGAGAACAGCAGTTCGATTCCGCATTTCGACAAGCTGCTGATTGTAGCGACACCACCTGCCTCTGGTGGTGCGCCGCGTACCGCACAGCAGATCGCGGCATCCTACGGTGGGCTGATTCCTGAGGTCCTGACAAATTGGTCTGAGAAGCTGCGGAACTCGTCCGGCGATCCCGTGCTCGGCGCGTTTGTGAGTTACGCAAAATTGCCGGCATCACATTTTGCCGCTGAAGCGGAGACGCTGACCGCACACCTCGGCTTAGCAGGAAACGGCGTCGATCCGGCTGTCGCGAAGTCATTTACAGAAAAGCATCCCGGTTCATTGACTGAAGTAGCGGACCGATACGCCGGTCTTTTTGCCGGTGCGGAGAACAGCAAAGAACCTGTGCTGAAAGCGATCAACGCGCTGGCAGCTGGCAGGTCTGGACTGTACAATCTTCCTGAGAAGCCGGAAACGCTCTATCCAGCCACAGTTATGACAGCATTCAAGCAGTCCAGCGATGCGCTCAAATCGTCGGAGGCTATGTCCCCAAAAGTCCCGATGGTGATGGCGGTCGAGGAAGCCAAAGCTGAGAACTGTCGTATTCACGTGCGGGGCAGTACGCTCAATCTGGGTGCAGAAGCGCCCCGCAAGTTCCTCGCGATCCTGAACGGCGACAAGATGGCGCCGATCGACGACAAGCGCAGCGGGCGGCTGGAACTCGCGCAGTGGATCGTGCGTCCCGATAATCCACTGCCCTCCCGCGTCGAGGTCAACCGCATCTGGCAGACCCACTTCGGGCAGGGGATCGTTCGTACGTCCGACAACTGGGGACTGCTCGGCGACCATCCGAGCCACACTGATCTGCTCGACTGGCTCGCCTCCACGTTCATCGAAAACGGCTGGTCGATCAAGAAAATCAACCGTATGATCCTGCTCTCAAGTACTTATCGACAGAGCAGCATCGAAGATCCCAAGTCGATGAACGCCGATCCCGACAATCGATTGTTGTGGCACATCAAGCGACGGCGTCTCGAGGCGGAGCCGTTCCGTGACGCGATCCTCGCGACATCAGATAAGCTCGACCCTTCCATGGGAGGGACACTGCTAACGACCAATGACAACGACTATGTGACGAACGACCAGTCGGGCAACGCCGCGCAATACAGCAGTACGCGCCGCAGTGTCTATCTGCCGATCATCCGCAACGCGCTCTATGATATGTTCCAGGTGTTCGATGTCGGCGATCCGTCGGCAGCGATGCCGCACCGTGCCGCGACGACCGTCGCGCCGCAGGCGCTCTATGTGATGAACAGTCCGTTTGTGATCGAGCAGTCACGCGCTTTCGCGGAGAACTTGCTTAAACTGCCCGGAACGGACACCGATCGCCTCACTGCCGCTTATCGTAAAGCGCTCGATCGTGCACCGAGTCAGCAGGAAATTATTCGTGCGACGGGCTACCTGACGAACTATGCCGCGCGTCTTGCGCCAGTCGAGCCCGATGCAGCGAAACGGAAGCTGAAAGCGATGCAAAGTTTTTGCCAGATACTTTTTGCCTCGAACGAGTTCCTCTATCTCGATTGATAAAGTATCTCGACCGTGCGAAAGAGGCACTGTCATCGCAGATGCAAGCAAACCGGAATGGTGAATTTGAGCCAGGAAATCAAATCTGCCAGAGGCAAATCTGACGGTAGCAGAATGAAAGACAAACCGTCCCGCAGCGGGCGGGTGCTGAAGACGCTCGCGGTACTCAGCGGCGTACTGTGGGGAGTATACCAATATCAGCCGCAGCGCTACGATTTCATTCCGCGCCAACTGCCCGCAAGCAATCCCTGGACGGACCCTGACAGCGACCGCTTGTTTTCGCCCGGCGTACGGGTGACGATCGTATCCGCGCATCCGGACGATGCGGAGTTTTATATCGGCGGACTGCTGACACGGCTCGCCAAATCGGGAGCGGTTCTCAGTCTGGTCGTTGCAACCGATGGCGATAAGGGTTATTACCCGTTCGAAGATGCCGCTCGTAACCTCGCGGTTCGGCGCGATGAACAGGAAGCGGCGGCGAAAATGTGGAATGCCGAAGAGGTCGTCTATCTCGGTTATCCGGACGGCCGCTTCGATGTAACAGGTCAATCGGTTGCCGATATCGCCAGAGAACTTCGTCGCTTGCAGCCGGAGTATATACTCGCTTTCGACGGAGATTATCCGCCCCGCCTCAGTCATGGGGATCATCGAAACGCGGGTACGGCGACCGAGCGGGCTGTCAAACAATCCGGTGTGGGCAAATGGCTGCTGCGCTATTCGACGATCGCGCCGAACTTCGCTTTCGACGTGACGGATTCATGGCAGAGCAAACTCGAAGCGCTCGCGGTTCATAAAAGTCAGTTTTCGGGCGGCAAAATGAATTTCATTTCGAATATGCTCGCGGGGATCGCCACCCGCGACGGCGCCCTGATCAATACCCGTTATGCCGAGGGCGTGCGCTGTACACGGCTCGTTCGATAAATACGCATTTTCGGCTGAATCATGTGTGTGATGGCGAAACACGATATTCGTGTTCGGAAGGAATGAAGATGAGCGGACATTATAAACAGCCGAAAACACGGCGTGAAATGCTGACGATGTGCGGTGCGGGCTTCGGCATGATGGCTTTCGCCGGACTGCTCGGCGAAAATGCGGAGGCTGCCGCGACTGCCAGCCCACTCTCGGTCAAGCCGACGATGTTTCCACCGAAAGCCAAACGTGTGATCTTTATTTTTATGCACGGCGGTCCGTCCCAAGTCGATACGTTCGATCCGAAACCGCTGCTGACCCGCGACAGCGGCAAGCCCTACTCCGGAACCAAACCGCGCATTCAGTTCGCGCAGACAGGCAATCTGTTGCGTTCGCCGTGGGAGTTCAAGAAATACGGGCAGAGCGGCATCGAAGTCTCCGACCTGTTCCCGAACGTCGCCGCGCATGTCGATGATATGTGCGTGATCCGCTCGATGCACAGCGACAACACTGCGCACGGGGGGGCGCTCCTGCAGCTGCATACGGGGTCGGACACATTCGTGCGTCCCAGCATGGGTTCGTGGATCACGTATGGTCTCGGCACCGAAAACCAGAGCCTGCCCGGATTCATCACGATCTGCCCGACGCTCGGGCACGGCGGCGTTCAGAACTGGTCGAGCGCGTTCCTGCCCGCCCCCTATCAGGGAACTCCGCTCGGCAACGCGGGCATTCCGGCGGAAAAAGCCGCCTTCGACTACATCCGCAACCCCGACACGCCCGCCGATCTGCAGCGAATGCAGCTCGATATGCTCAAAGGCATGAACGAAGAGCAGATGCGCCACTTTGGTCATGATCCGCAGTTGGAAGGGCGAATTCAGTCGTTCGAACTGGCGTTCCGGATGCAGACCGAAGCTCCCGAACTGATGGATTTGAAGCACGAATCGAAGGCGACGCTGGATATGTACGGCATCGGTATGAAGCCGACCGACAACTTCGGGCGGCAGTGTCTGATGGCGCGGCGGTTTTGCGAGAAGGGTGTCCGATTCGTCCAGATTTCACACAGTTATAAGTGGGATCAGCATGGCGACCTGAAAAACGGGCACAGTACGAACGCGCACGAAGTGGACAAACCGATTGCCGGACTGCTCGCCGATCTCAAATCGCGCGGTCTGCTCAAAGACACGCTTGTGCTGTGGGGCGGCGAGTTCGGACGCACTCCGACGGCGCAGGGCGACGACGGGCGCGACCATAATCCGCATGGCTATACGATGTGGCTGGCGGGCGGCGGCGTGAAACCCGGCACAGTTTACGGCGCGACCGATGATTATGGCTACTACGCGGTGGACAACAAAATGCACATCCACGACCTTCATGCGACGATGCTGCATCTGCTGGGCATGGATCACAAGCGGCTGACATACCGCTATGGAGGGCGCGATTTCCGCCTTACAGATGTGTTCGGCGAGGTTGCGCACGGCATCATCGCCTGATACATTCTGCTATAACCTGATACAGTTCGCTGCGTGACTGTACGACGGACAGGCTTATTTCGATGGTTTATGCCCCGCTTTCATTTTGCAAAGCGGGGCATACTCCTGTATACAGTTTTGGCATTCGCGCTATCCCGAAGCAGTACCCTATCCCCGACCCCGGCCCTCCCACAACGCAGCGCGTTCTGCTGCCAGCGGCGGAAGTATTCTGCTGCGTTCCGAACGCACTCTACTGCATCGTTCCTCGTCAGGAGAGGGGAAGAGAAGGAGAAAGAGAAGGAAATACGCTGCAGTGGCAGGAATTGTCGGGTACGCGAAAATCGAGCAGGCACAGGGGGCGCGAGATGGACATTTCGACTCAGGAAGCGTGGCAGGAAGTGCAATTACAAGACCAGCAACAGCTCGCAGCACGCTATCCTGACCACCCGGAATATGTGCAGGGACATATAGACTATCTGCGTTCGCTCGATGAAAAGCGGGCTGCATTACTCGCGCGTTTCCCTTACGCTGTGACTGCAGAGGGGGATTACTCTGAGTTCAGCTATGCCATCCGGTGGGGCTGGCAAAACATCGGGCCGCCAGACGGTCCCTGCATCTTCCACCTGCAGGCCGATTACCCTGGCTGTCCGCTCATTCTCGAGACGGAGTCGGTGACGTACGGAACACGGACGGACACGAGCGGCGCGGTGATTCCCTGGGTACGGAAGAAGTACAGCCCTCCTGCTGAACACGGACACGAGGGCGAGTGGAGTTTCTTATGGTTTGGAAAAACGGGTTATGACTGGGGCTACGGCGCATTTTATTTCGGAAACGAACCTGATCATGCAAACTTCGTGCTCGCCTTCCCGACCTTTACCTGGAGTGAGGAATGGAAGCAAGAGGGTCTTTAAGGGACCGTAAATTGATACGTTCCCGAGCATTTGCAGGGGCGCTGCTTGCCGCGCCCTCGTCCTATCGGAACGTTGAAAAGTGACAGACCCTGATCGATGCATCCCAGAAAAGGGAAGGAAAATACGGTCGGCAGCGGGAACTGTGGACTACGAAAAAACGATTTCGTGCAGGGAGCGTGAGATGGATATCGACCCGATGGCAGCAGTTGAAGACGACGATGAGGATGCTGGCAGGGAATTGACCGGTGGTAAACAAGACACTGCAGACCATCACGAAAAACGTAAGAGCCGACTCAACAACTGGGTTGCGCTGACGATTGCGATCCTTGCGACTTTTATGGGTATCTGCAAGGTCAAAGACGATAATATCGTGCAGGCTATGCAGCAGGAGCAGGCGAACAAACTCGATAACTGGAGTTATTATCAGGCCCGGAACGTGCGCGAGGAGATCGCTAATTCAACGGCGGTACAGCTGCACCTGCAGTCGTATGCGGCTCCTCCAGCGGCAAAGGCAGAATATCAGAAACAGATCGCCGCGTTTCAGTCGCTGGCAAAAGAACAGCACGAAAAGAAAGATCAGGTCAAGAAAGACGCGGAAGCCAACGATGCCAACTACAATCGATTCAACTTCCACGACGACCAGTTCGATCTCAGTGACGCGATGCTCGCGCTTGCAATCTCTCTTCTTGCGGTTACGTCCCTGACGCAGAAACGGTGGCTGTTCGGGGTGGCGATGGTGCCTACCTGTCTGGGCGTTCTGATGGGCATCGCCGGACTGTTCAATCTCAACATCCATTCGGACTATTTTGCCAAACTGCTCGGCACATGAGCTGTTGACAGGATGGGAGCTTTCTTCCATGCGGTGGAGCCAGAGCAGTTTCAAGTTCATAATTGTGGTGCTGTGCGGAGCTAGCCTGATCTGTTGTCGGTCGGCAGTCGTGGAGGGGAGCAGAGCTGCAGGGGTACGCGCGGGTGTGCAGACGGTGCGAGCTGGGAACCGATCCTATCGCTGCAACGTGGTAACGCTCGATCTGACAAAAGTGCAGCCCCGTGTGGTCGTTGCGAACGGTGGAGTGGGGCGCACCGAGCCGTTTTTGCGTATGATCCAGCGTTCTCATGCCGTCGCCGCAGTGAACGGATCGTTCTTTGAAGCATACACGCAGTCGGGTGATAAAGACCCGGACATGACCCTGATTCACAATGGACAGGTAGTACACAAAGGCAGTATCGGAAGTGTCATCGGGTTCGGTGAGGATGGGGCTGTGATGGGACAGCTCGATCTCCATATCCGCGGAACAGTCTCTTCCTTGCGACGCAGGGAGACGGAATGGTATGCCTACTGGCTGAATCGGACGCCGCACAGCGATGCCAGCATCACGCTTTTTACACCCGCGCGCGGCGCGAAGACTCGTGCGGCAGGCGGGATGTCCGTGATCGTGGAGAACGGAATTGTGGTCGAGGTCGCACGCGGCGATGCAGCGATTCCGGCGAACGGTTTCGTGATTCAGTTCCAGAGTGAGGAAGAGCGTCAGACACGCAATTTTCCGCCCGGAGCGCGGGTCGAGTATCATATCGAACGCAAATCAGCGACCGATTCCGCGGCGTGGAAAACGGTGCGCGAAGCAGTCGGTGCGGGGCCGCGTCTGGTAACGGACGGGCGCATTACGGTCGATGCCGATAAAGAGGGTTTTGTCGACCAGAAAATTCTTGTCAGCAGCGGGCAGCGCAGCGCGATCGGCATCGATGCGAAGCAAAACATCTTCCTCGTTACGGTGCGTGGAGCGACGGTCATCGAACTGGCGCATGTCATGCAGCTGCTCGGCTGTCGGCAGGCGATGAACCTCGATGGCGGAGCGTCGAGCGCACTCTACTGCAATGGACAGATGATCACGCGACCCGGGCGAGATTTGAGCAATATTCTCGCGTTCATCCCCCGGCAGCAACATTGTATTTTGCAGGGGAACTGCCTGCCGCACTCGTTTTTACGGAATTAAAATGAAGATGGAGCGACGATGAAATATCGAAAATTCGGGCGGCTGGACTGGCAGGTCAGCGAAATCGGCTATGGAGCGTGGGGCATCGGCGGGGGCTGGGGGGTGACGGACGACAGTGCGGCAAAAGAGGCGCTGAACCGCTACCTTGATTTCGGCGGGAATTTCATCGATACCGCCTACGGTTACGGGGATGGACACAGCGAAGTTCTCATCGGCGAGGTGCTGCAGGAGCGAGGCAGCACGAATTCGGAATTGCCGGTCTATGTAGCAAGCAAAGTTCCGCCCAAAACGAGCACCTGGCCGATTCCGCCCGGAGTGCCAGTGACCGAGACGTTTCCGGTGGATTGGGTAATTGAGTGCACCGAGCGGTCGCTCAAAAACCTCGGTGTCGACTGCCTCGACTTGCAGCAGCTGCACATTTGGAGCGACGATTACAACGAGCAACTCGACTGGTACGAAGCCTTCGTCAAGCTTCGTGAGCAGGGCAAAGTGCGAGCGTTCGGAGTGAGCATCGCCGACTACGCCCCCGAAACCGGTGTACGCCTCGCACAGTCCGGTCGTGTCGATTCCATTCAGGTTATCTACAATATCTTCGAACAGACACCCGAGAAGGAGCTGTTTCCCGCCGCGCTCGCCAACGGTGTCGCGATCCTGCCCCGTGTCCCATTCGAGGAGGGTGCGCTGACCGGCACGATTACGCGGCAAACGCAGTTCGACCCCGAAGACTGGCGAAAACAGTACTTCACCGCCGAACGACTCGATGAACTGGAGCAGCATCTCGCGCCACTGCGGGAACTTCTCAACGCCGATACACCAACTCTGCCTCTGCTCGCGCTGCGCTACTGTCTGCATCACCCTGCCGTCGCCTCAGTCCTGCCCGGAATGCGCCGCGCTGCCAACGTCGATAAGAATATGACGGCATCGGACTACGCGCTCGCACCCGAGCTCATTCAGGCGCTTCACGCCAATGATTGGGATCATGGCTGGCGATACCCCTGGTGCGTGTAACACAGAAAGCAATCGGTAACAAGTGATTGCGATAAAAACTTAGATCTTTGATCATATAGATGATAAGGCAATGGAATGACGGAACGACTGTCGACACTCTAACTGATGGCACAGCGAAGCAGACTGTCTAGCATGGACATTTTTCATGTGTGGAGCGAGTCCTGAATGTCGAGGCAATGACACCAGTGTTGCGTTGGAGCGGAATTCAGAGGAGCCATCGATGACCCGTTTACATACTCTTGCGCGGCGTGGCAATTATGAGGAAGCGGTGGTTTGCATTTCTCAGGGAGCGGATGTAAACGCAGTGAGTGTCTATTTTTTCACTCCGCTGATGTTAGCCGCACAAAATCAGCATCTGCCTCTGGTCAATTTGCTGCTTGCATCGGGAGCAAGATTCGATATTGCTCATCCCAATGGTCGCACGCCGCTTCACTTCGCCGCCGCTGTAGGCTGTCTTCCGATTGTCGAAGCGCTCGCAGCGCACGGGGCGAACGTCAATGCCATTAGCAACATCGGTTGTACCCCGATGATCGAGGCAGCCTGGTTCAATTATAGCGCCGTCGTCGCTTTTCTCAAAGAACAGGGCGCGGATAGCAGCATCCTATCGCGCGAGGGGCGCACTGCCGACCAGTGGCTGGAGATAGGAGGAGTACCCGGCGAGTTTCGGAAGTTGTTTCCGCATTCATACGCTCTCGAGGATAACCCGCACGCGCATCCGCTGGCTCGCGAGAACTCAGAACAGAATGTACGCAGGTTGATGAGCGGAGGTGGTACGCCGGAGGAGTACGCGGCGAAACATGGACGTAATATTCTGATGTATTCCTATGGACACTACAGCTTTCGGGACCCGGCGGTCGAG
>Ga0123338_10004228_pt1 | contig 12608 bp, 11 predicted proteins | sample grotaG_FD_89793 | JGI IMG/M metagenome (GOLD analysis project Ga0123338, IMG submission 89793) | Glacier valley bacterial and archeal communities from Borup Fiord, Nunavut, Canada, to study Microbial Dark Matter (Phase II) -... | ecosystem: Environmental > Aquatic > Freshwater > Ice > Glacier ... | reverse complement strand
GGCGGCTCGATCGACGGTGACCCCGTCGTGCTCACGCTGCCGCCGCTCACCAGCGCCGACGTCGACATCGTGATGCATGGCAGGTGGGATGCGGCCGTGGCGATGCCCGGCCTCGGCGCCCCCCTGCTCGACGGCGCCGGCGTACGAAGTGCCGCGGGTTTCGAATCGTGGCTACTGGTAATGCAGCGACACGTCGCTGCAGCTTCGGAGGCGATCTTGCACGAGGCCGCACTGGCCACCATGTCGCGGGGCGACTTCGCCAACGCGGTCAGCCATGCCGCACGCGCGGCTGCGATGAGCCCTTACGACGAGAACAACCACGCACTGCTCATCCGGCTGTATCGGCTCGCCGGAGACGACCCCGCTGCTGAGGCGCAGTTCGCGACCTGCACCGAGATGCGGCGCCGCGACCTCGACACCGCCCCCGGGCCAGTCGTGCTTGAAGCAATGCGTGAGACGAGGCACGGCACCGTGCCACCGATGTCCGACGTCGCGTCGATCGACGCGATCGTCGAGGCCGGCGCCGCAGCGGTCTCGGCGGGTGCGGTCGAGGCCGGCGTCCACTCGCTTCGCAACGCCGTCCGACTCGCCGATGCCGCCGGTACGCCCAGCCTGCGCGTGCGTTCGCGATTGGTGCTCGCCGAGGCCTTGGTGCACTCGGTCGGCGGTCTCGACGAGGACGGCCTCGCACACCTGCACGCGGCCGACGAGATCGCCCTTGCCGAAGGCGACAACAAGTCGGTGGCCCACGCTCGCTCGGAGATCGGGTACGTCGACTTCCTCCGTGCCCGTTACGACCGCGCCGAGCGCTGGCTCGGCCAAGCGCTTCACCTCGCCGATGGCTCACCGTCGATGGTCGCCAAGGCACAGACCTACCTGGGCTCGGTCGCCAGCGATCGCGGCGACTACGCGCGGGCGGGCGGTCTCCTCGGCGACGCACAGCGCAATGCTCAGCACGCCGGCGACCTCCGCCGCGAGGCCTTCGTACTGTCGATGCTGGGCCGCGTGGCGCTGCTGCGCGGCGAGCTGGTGAAGGCCTCGGAACATCTTGCGGCGTCGATCGAGCTGGCCGAGCGTGACCACTGGCTCGCGATTCTGCCGTGGCCGCAGGCGTTGTTGGGCGAAGCCCGCCTGAAGGCAGCTCAGATCGACGAAGGTGCCGCGATGCTCGAGCAGGCCTTCGCGCGGGCGTGCCAGTTGGGCGATCCGTGCTGGGAGGGCATGTCGGCGCGTGGGCTGGCCCTCGTGGCCGACATACATGGCGAGCCAAGTCGAGCGTTCGACATACTCGCCGACGCGCGCCGGAGATGTCGGCGGTTGGCCGATCCCTACGTGTGGCTCGACGCCTACATCCTCGACGCGCAGTGCGAGCTCGGTCGTCGGCACGATCATCCCGACGTGACCACGTGGACCGACACCTTGCGCGAGCTGGCGTCGCGGACAGGGATGAAGGAGATGACGGTGCGCTCGCTCCTGCACGGTGCGGCGCTGGGCCGTGAAAACGACGCCGAGGCGGCAACCTTGCTGGCGGCCGACCTCGACAACCCGATACTGACCCGCGGCTGAACTCAATCACCGATCCCGTGCCGTGCTCGGTGGCATGCCGGCGACGACGATGTCGATGGTCAGTTGGAGAAGTGAGAGGCTGGCAAGTCAGTAGCGTCAGGCCAGCAGAAACTCGACACCCGCCGGCGTCGCGCAAACGGCTCAGCCGAGCGTTCGCCCCGACGCTTCCCAGCCGTCGAAGCCACCATCGAGTTCGACAATGTCGGTGTAACCGAGAGCCTCAAGGTCACCAACGGTGTCTGCGGACATGTTGCCCGACCGGCAGTAGACCGCCAGTGGCGTGCACCGATCAACAGGCAGCTCGCTCGACTCGGCGATCTGGTCGAACGCGATCGTGAGATCCGTCCCGGCGATTCTTCCTTCGTTCGGCGTGTGCACGTTGATCGTCACTACGCCCGGCGCCTCGATCCGTGCAGCGAACACGTGAGGGTCAACCAACGCCGGTGAAGCTTCCGCGCCGGTGGTGGCGGACGTCCCGCCGCCCCCACCGCGCCGACAGCCGGCCACGATCAGCGCTACCGTCATCAACCCGGCACCCAGGAACGATCGCGCAACCCGCACCCCAGCAGGGTGCGCAACGAGCGCCACCCATCGCGTTCACCTGCCCGCTCTCGAATGGACTCCGTGGGCGATCCACTTCCTTGGTCCTGATCTGCTGATCGGGCTGTCCACGTGCACCGGGTCAGCGGTGGGGCATAAACAGCGCTGCGACCGTGGCGGCGGCGTCGTCGTGCATGATCGGCAGCACGTGCGAGTAGGTCTGCAACGTGATTGCGATGTTCGAATGCCCCAGGCGCTCTTGAACGACTCGCGGGTGGACGTCCATCTGCAGGGCGAGCGTCGCCCACGTGTGTCGCAGCCCGTGCAGCGGGATCGGAGGTAGATGGTGGCGGATCACCGCCCGCCTGAACGCTTGATAGACACGCTCAGGATGATGCGGCCCGCCGTCGGGCCCACAGAAAACCAGACGGTCGGCGACAATCACAGCACCCGCCGCTGCCGGCCGTGCCAGCATCGCGCGCTGATGCTCGCGAAGCACCTGCACCATCGACGGGTCGAGCGCGATGGGACGTCGACCGGCCTGGGTCTTGGGTTGGCCGAAGTGGACGTTCCAACCAATCGCGATCACCGTCTGGTTGATCTGCGCCCGCCCCGCGTCCAAATCGACATCCGACCACCGCAATCCGAGCGCCTCGCCTCGGCGAAGTCCGGTCGTCGCGATCAGCATCCACAACGCTGACAACTCGTCGTCGCGCGTTGCCTTCAAGAACGTGCGCAACGTATCCGCGGTCCACGCTTTGATCGGGCGATGCGTCGCCGACCGTTTCGGTGGATCAGCCATGTCCGCGGGGCTCTTGGGGATCCTCCCCCACCGAACCGCGTCTCGCAACATCCGATGCACCGTCATCGCAACGTTCTCCACACTCTTGGCCGACAACCCGGTCACCGGACCACCTGGGCTGGCCGGTTTACGACCCGACACCGCGAGCTGCGCCCACAACCGGTTCAACGCCGGGCCGTCCAGCTTGGCGAGTTGCACGAACCCGATGTGGCGGATCACATGGGCGCGCAGATCACGCTGATACTTGTCCAACGTTGATGGCCGCACCGTCGGCGCGATCGTCGCCAACCACTCCACGGCGAACTCGCCCACCGTCTGCCGGTTGGCTTGCAGGTAGTCGCCGCGTTGCATCGCCGCCGCCAACTCGTTGCACGCCGCCTGCGCCTCACGCTTGGTTCGAAACCCCGAATGCCAACGCCGTTTGCGCTTGCCGGTTGCCGGGTCGCGGTCCTCGATCACCACGTACCACCGATCGTTCTTCTTCACCACAGAGCCGCGCATCAGCACCTCCCCACAAAACAGGCGTCATTCCCCACCGGGGTCACCGGGACCCCGATGAGGAATGTGCCGTCGAGATTGGATGTGAACGTGTCCGCTTCTACCGATCTTCTACCGAAGTTCGCACCACAGACCACCAACGGACGACACAGATCACCACGATCAAACAGCATCGTCGCAGCTCACAAATACTGAACACCACGGATCAACACCGAGCCACACGATTTCGAGGGGTTCGATTCCCCCCAGCTCCACAAAATGCCCTCTGACCAGGAGTTTTAAAGAAGTCGAAGCGAGGGCGGCGGATTCCCCCCAGCGACAGCAGTGCCTCTGAACAGGGCAAATGCAACTGAGGTGGACGGGGGAATCTGGGGGTCAACACACCCCAGCCCCGATCAGCGATCAGCGATCAGCGATCAACGAAACCGCAGGTCAGACGCCGCCGATTCGAGGTCCGACGCGGCGAGGGCGTCAAAAGGGCGGATGAGAACACGACTGCTCCGGCCGAAGGTAACGAAATGGAACGTCGTAGCAGTCTCATTTCGTCGAGCGCTTCCGGCCGCGCCGCGAACGTCCTGGGTCTCGCGCTGACGGCACCTATCGCGGCGCATCCGACTTCACCGCGCAGCGATCGTTACTCGGGTGCTGGAGCGCCCTCGGGCCGTTGGTCAACCGGCCGTCGCCGGGGACCTCGCATCAAGATCACGGTCGAGGTCCCTGCCGCGAGTAGGGAAGCAAGAAGGATGGCGAGCTTGGCGTTGGACTGCTCGACCGGATCGGTCAGGGCGAGTTCGGTGATGAACAGCGCCACGGTGAATCCGATGCCGGCTGCAGTACCGACGCCAATGATCTGGTGTGGGGCCGCCCCTTCTGGGCTGTCGGCGAACCCTGCCTTGATGGTTCCCCGGGTGGCGAGCACGATGCCGAGCGGTTTGCCGAGCAGGAGTCCGAGGAGCACACCCCATGTGACCGCCGATCCGGCGGCGTGGCGTAGCCCGTCTACGGAGACGCGGATGCCGCTGTTGGCGAGCGCGAAGATCGGAACGATCACGAAGCTGGTCCAGGGGTGCAGGACGTGCTGGAGCCATTCGACGACCGACACTGACCCTTTCGCCAATTGGCTCGTGGTGTGGGCCGCATCGGCGTCGGAGAGGTCGGTCAGCTCGTCGCTGTCGATGAATTCGGGTTGGAGCCGCGGTGTGGACGGTGCCAGCAACCCCATGACCACGCCGGCGATGGTCGGGTGGATGCCGGCTTCGTACAGACCGAGCCACACGACCGCACCGATCACGACGTAGACCCAGGTCGAGTGCACGCCCGCCCGGCGGACCAGCAGCGTCACCAGCACCCCGACTGCGGCGGCCGCCAACCAGCCGAAGGCGACACCGGTCGAGTAGACGGCGGCGATGATCACGATCGCACCGATGTCGTCCACGATGGCGAGGCCGAGCAAGAAGGCTCGAAGCGACGCAGGGATACGGCTGCCGGCGACGGCGAGGATGCCGACCGCGAGCGCGATGTCGGTGGCCATCGGAATCGCCCACCCGCGTGGGGCGGTCGTGCCGGCGATCGCGAGGTAGACGAGCGCAGGGACGACCATTCCGCCAAGGGCCGCCACACCGGGAAGCAGCGCGGCTCGACGGTTGGAGAGGTGCCCATCTGTGAGCTCTCGTTTGATCTCGAGTCCGACGACGAAGAAGAAGATCGCCATCAGGCCGTCGTTGATCCAGTGACGCAGGTCCAGATCGATGGTGTGGCCGGCGACGGTGACCGATGCTCGGCTGGTCCACAGGTGCTCGTAGGACGCCGACCACGGCGAGTTCGCCCAAGCCAGCGCCAACACCGCGCCACTGGCGAGCAGGACAGCACCGGCCGCCTCGGTGGCGAGGAAGTCGCGAAGAGGTGACAGCAGCCGGACGATGGGCGAACGGGAACGGCGGGGGCGCGAATCAAGGAAGTCTCCTGACATCGCCGACCAGACTTCCCGGCACACCTCGGTTGTGCACAGCACCGTACCCGCCCTGGCTCACGGACAGCGGTCCACAAGGAGCGGTTCACCGTCCGTTCATCGTGGACGTCGCCTTCATTGGGCCTGACGGCCAGACCCCGCGCTCGACTCGAGGTGAACGGCGAGGTCTCGATACCACACGAGCTTGCGCTCGAACCCGGGGTACGCCCGATTGCGGCCGCTGGGATTGGGCAGCACATACATCTCCGAACCGTGGAGGCGTTCCGGTTTGAGGCCGGGACCTCGCGACTTGCCCGACGGGAAGAACACCGGGTACAGCGTGAGGCCGAGCAGGGCAACGAGTTGCGGCTGGTAGCGCTCGACGTGGCGGCGCACGACTGCTGCTCCGGCTCGGCGTTCGGACAGCGACAGCCCGGCCGCGGATGGCGTGGCGCGATGCACCGTCGAGACGAGTCCGATCCCGTGGTCCAACAACCGGTGCTCCTCGACGGGCTCGAGTCGGACCGGCGTCAATCCCGACTCGTGCAGGAGGCGCCAGAACGGGTTGCCCGGAGAGGAGAACGAGTACCCCATCCCCGCAGACCGTGTCGATGGGTTGATCGCGACGATCAAGACTCGCAGACCAGGGGCGATCAAGTCGGCAAGCGGCGTTCGATCCGGCTCGATGCTCCTCATCACCCGAACCGTCCCGGCCATCGACCGCTTGACACGAGAATGCTTGTTCTCATAGGATGAGAATATACATTCTCAGACGAACGGAACCAACCCGATGACAACCCCGAAGAGACCGCCTGCACCACCCTTCGATGAGGTATCGACGCGACACAAGGTGCTCGCGGCCGAAGCAGCGTGGAACACGCGTAACCCCGAGCGCGTCGCCGCCGCCTACACGATCGACTCTGTGTGGAGGAACCGCTCCGAGTTCGTCGAGGGACGCGACCAGATCGTTGCGTTCCTGCGTGCCAAGTGGGACCGGGAGCTCGAGTACGCGCTGCGCAAAGATCTGTGGGCGTTCGGCGACGATCGCTTCGCGGTACGGTTCCAGTACGAGTGGCACGACCATGACGGCAGCTGGTTCCGCGCGTACGGGAACGAGAACTGGGAGTTCGACGAGCACGGCTTCATGCGCCGCCGGGAGGCCAGCATCAACGACGTCGCGATCTCCGCCGACGAGCGGCGCATCTTCGGACCTCGCCCCGACGGTGACACGAGCGGGCTTCCGCTGCGATGAGCCCGGCCGCGACCATGCTCATCGACCAGGCACGACGCGCCGTGCTGCGCGCCGCCGACGAGTTGTTCTATGCCCGCGGCATCAGCGGCGTGGTGATGAGCGACATCCGTGACGCGTCGGGTGTCTCGATGCGACGGCTCTATGCGATGTACCCGTCGAAGAGCGAGCTCGTGGCTGCGTGGCTGACCGACCGCCACGACACGTGGATGGCGTGGTTCACGACCAGCGTCGACCGCCACGTCGCCGCCGGCGCCGAGCCGGTGCTGGCCACGTTCGACGCGATCGGCGATTGGGTCGCCTCGCCCGGCTACCGCGGCTGCGCGTTCATCAACTCCCTCGCCGAGACGAGCGAGATGACCGACACTCACCGCACCATCATCGCCGCCCACAAGCGCGACCTCGTCGAACACCTCGGCCACCTCGCCGCACGCGACCACCCCGACGCCCCACCCTGGCTCCCCGCCGCCCTCGCCGTCATCGTCGACGGCGCCATCGTCCAATGCACCATCTTCGCGAGCACCGAACCCCTCGACGCGGCGCGATCCGCCGTCCATCAACTCCTTGAAAGGACACCAAGATGACACTCACTGTCGGCGCCCTGTGGCGCTACCCCGTCAAGACCCTCGCCGGTGAACGCCTCGACACCGCCGAGATCACCACCAATGGCATCATCGGAGACCGGATCGTGCACGTACGCGGGCCAGAGGGTGTGCGCACGTCACGACGCCACCACAACCTGCTCGGCCTCCACGCCACGCTCGGCCCCGACGGTGAACCCCTCGTCGACGGCCTGCCGTGGACCTCGCCCGAGGTCCTCGACCGCGTGCATGCCGCCGCCGGGCTCGACGCCACCCTCGCCCGTTACGACGGACCCGAACGCTTCGACGTCCTCCCCCTGCTCGTGGCCACCGACGGCGCCGTTGCGTCGTTCGGTCGCGATGTTCGCCGGCTCCGCCCCAACATCGTCATCGACGGAGTCGACGGCATGGACGAGATCCACTGGCCCGGCGCCGAGCTCCACATCGGCGACGTCGTCATCGCGCTCGATTCCCGCCGCGGTCGCTGCCCGATGACCACCGTCGACCCCGACACGCTCGACGTCGACCGTGGGGTGCTCAAGGACATCTTCACTCGTTTCGAGGGGAAGCTCGCGCTCAACGCCGAAGTCCTCCGCCCCGGCATCGTTCACGTGGGCGACCCGGTCCGGCTCGTCTGGCCGACCGGCGAACCCAACTCTGGCGCCTGACCGGGCTCCAAGGACTCGCCGGCGCGACGAACGGATCGGAGCCGACCGCCCATCGAGGTGGAACACATGTACTATGCAAGTGTTGTCTACTGCATCGAGAGTCCCATCAGCCACCGACATCGACATGGTCACCGAGTCGCTGCTCACCGCATCACGGGCGCTGGTCGCCGCCGCAGAGCGATCGCTCGCTGCCGTGGACGAGTCGGTCACCCTGCCCCAATACCGCGTGCTGCTCGTTCTCGCGTCTCGGGGTCCGCAACTGATGGGCCAGCTCGCCGAGGCACTCGGCGTCCACCAATCGACGGCCACACGCGTGTGCGACCGCCTGGTCGGCAAGGCCCTGGTCGAGCGGTCCAGTGGTCATTCCAGCCGCCGTGAGGTACGGATCGACCTCACACTGCAGGGTCGACGAATCGTGCACGAGGTCTCCGCCGCGCGACGCGTCGACATCGAACAGATCGTCGGCCGTATTCCACCGGCGCTGCGCGCGGCGACCGTCGAAGCGCTGACCGCGTTCAACGACGCCGCGGGAGAGATACCCCAGCCATCGTGGACGCTGGGTTGGCAATGAGTCGGATCCAGATCGTCTCCCCGTCGCGTCGCCTCGAGCTGAAGGAGCTCGCCTCGCGTTCTCACCAGGTCGTCATCCTCGCCGCCTGCGCCGGTGCGATCACCGGACTGTTCGTGGCCGGCTTCGATCGCCTCGTGATCGACGTCGGGTTGGATCACGTCCTTCAACTACGACCATGGTTGATCGCATTCATGCCAGGCGCGGGTCTGCTGCTGGCCCTCCTGGCACGACGGACGATCGCCCCGACAGCCGGACCCGGCACCGCGGACGAGTACCTGCACGCCTTCCACGACCCAGCACACCACCTGACCTGGCGACCGTTCATTGCCCGTATCGTCGCCGCGCTGGCCACGCTCGGCAGCGGCAACCCGATGGGTCTCGAAGGGCCCTCGATGTACGCCGGCGCCACGATCGGCGACCGTCTCCAACACCACTTCCCGAAGCTGTTCCGCACATCGGACCGCAAGGTACTGCTCGTCGCCGGCGCAGCCGCGGGTGTCGCGGCGATCTTCAAAGCACCGGCCACCGGGGCCGTGTTCGCGATGGAAGTCCCGGACCAGGAAGACCTCGCTCGAGGGATGCTGCTCCCCGCGCTCGTTGCCAGCGGCACGGGCTACCTCACCTTCGCGGCGATCAACGGCACCAACGCGCTGTTCCCCATAAACGGCAGCGGCGACTTCGCGATGGCCGACATCCTCGGCGCCGTCGCTGTCGGCATCATCGCTGGGCTCGGAGCCCGCAGCTTCGCCAAGCTCTTGCGCATCGCCAAGTCGCTTGCCGCCCGCCCACACCCCGCGCTCATCGCCGCCGCTGCAGGCGCCACCCTCGCAGTGCTGTACGTCGCGGGCTGGCTCCTCACCGGCGAGTCGCTGACGGTCACGTCCGGCTATGACGTCATCGCCTGGGCCAGCACCCCCGGCCGCACGATTCCGATCCTGCTCGCGATCCTCGTGCTGCGCAGCCTCAGCACCGCCGCATCGGTCGCCGGTGGCGGAGTCGGCGGACTGTTCGTCCCGCTCGTCGTCGCAGGCGCCCTCACCGGCTCGATCATCGGTACCGTCGTCCAGCCCAAGGACCTCACGATGTTCATCGTCATCGGCGTGGCGGCGTTCCTCGGCGCTGGCTACCGAGTCCCCCTCGCCGCCGTCACGTTCGTCGCCGAAACCACCGGACGACCCTCGTTCATCGTCCCCGGTCTGTTCGCCGCCGTGGCCGCCGAACTCATGATGGGCACCGCCTCGGTCACCAAATACCAACACCGCAGGAACCAGCCGGTCCACTGATTGGGCGACGTCTCGCATCTCGACCACCCGTTCTGCAGCACCGTCGCGGAGGAACTGATCTTGTGATGGTTCCGACCTCGCCCGAACCGGACGCGCCCACGTCAACCGCCGCGAACGACGAGAGACAGCCCGAGACCAGAGAGTCAAACGCCGGCGTGCCGATGAGACCAACGGGGGCGACTTCGTCACCCTTTTGGGCAGGATTCCTGTCGGAACGAAGCCGGTATGCGTTTGGCCAGCGCCGATCCGGGGTAATCGAGAGTGGCTGAGCACGACACCCGCGTCCAAGAAGGCAGGGTTCCACCATGAACTATTCCGAGCTGTCCAGGCTTGCGGACGCCGGATTTCCACCTGGCCATCCCGCTGGTTCCGGCCATTTCGTGTCCGCCGGAGCGGTGCTGTCAGGCCGCGGGCAAGGCAGGGGTGGGGGTTCTCTGGCGTCCGATCTGCAGGTTCGCGCACGAGAGCCAGACTCGACGGTCGAGGGTGATGGGGTGTCGATCGAGGAGACGTCGACCGGGGATGTGCCGACGATCATGATCGCGGTCGAGGACTCCGAGGAGTCTGTCGATGCCGTGCGGACGGCTCACCGCCTGTTCGGCGACGGCGCGAGGTATTTCGTGGTGAACGTCGGGCAAGGCCGCTACTCGAGCATGCGTTGGGCGTACGTCTATCCCGTGATGACGCCCACAGCGTGGTACCCGCCAGCATGGACGACCGACGAAGCGAACAGCGGTGAGTCGGGCAGCGACCTCGCCGAAGATCGAGCGTTGCTTGTCGCCGATGCCGCCGGGGTCGACGATGTGACAGCGTTGGGTGACGTCGGCGATCCTGCGACCGCGATCATCCAGGCGGCGCACGAACACGCCGCCGATGTCGTGGTGATCGCGTCGCACGAACGGAGCTGGTTCAGTCGGCTGTTTGCCGGCTCGGTCGAACGCGACGTGCTGCGCGACGCAGACTTCGCCGTGCTCGTCGTCAAGTAGCCGCCATGTCGCATCGACAATGTCGGTTCGAATCCGAAAATACGCGCCCACGACGTCAATGACACCGTGTTCCGTGCGGCAAGTGCGTCTCACAAAGAACACCCGAACAGGTTTGTCGACAACACCGTTCGGGTACATCCACGTGCAGACCGAGAGACGCCCGGTTCGGGATGGACGACCAAAGTGGTTGTCGCCTGTTCGGGCTCGACGCCTCCCGCACAATGGAAGAACGTCATGACCACACTCTCACCCCCCGCCCCCGCAGCCCCGGCCAGTACCGCTGCCACCACGCCAACCATGCACGCCCTCGTGTATCACGGCCCCGACACCAAGTCCTGGGAAGAAGTCCCCAAGCCCGTCCTGGTCGACGACACCGACGCGATCGTTCGGGTCGACGCGACCACGATCTGCGGATCCGATCTGCACATTCTCAAGGGTGACGTCCCCGAGGTGACCGACGGTCGCATCCTCGGCCACGAAGCCGTCGGCACCGTCGAAGCGGTTGGCGCCGGCGTCAAGAACGTGAAGGTCGGTGACCGGGTCCTCGTCTCGTGCATCACCGCATGCGGCACCTGCCGGTTCTGCCGCGAGGCCCGCTACGGCCAATGCATCGGCGGTGGAGGATGGATCCTCGGTCACCTGATCGATGGCACCCAAGCCGAATATGTGCGGGTCCCGTTCGCCGACACCTCCACCTACCCCATCCCCGATGGAGCGTCCGATGAGGAGATCTTGATGTTGGCCGACATCTTGCCGACCGGTTACGAGATCGGCGTCCTCAACGGCCGTGTTCAACCCGGCGATGTCGTCGCGATCGTCGGCGCCGGCCCGATCGGCCTCTCGGCCATCATGGGCGCCCGCCTGTTCAGCCCCAGCCACATCATCTCCATCGACCTCGCTGACAGCCGCCTCGACGCGGCCAAGCGGTTCGGTGCCGACGTGGTCGTCAACAACAGCCGCGACGACGCACTCGCCGCGGTGATGGAACTCACCGGCGGCCTCGGAGCCGACGTCGCGATCGAAGCGGTCGGCATTCCGGCCACCTTCGAACTCGCCACCACCTTGATTCGCCCGTGCGGCCATGTTGCCAACATCGGCGTGCACGGCAAGCCGGCAACCCTGCACCTGGAGACGCTGTGGACCCGTGACGTCACGATCACCACCGGTCTCGTCGACACCTACTCCACCCCGACCCTGTTGCGTCTCACCACCGGCGGACAACTCGACGCCGCACAGTTCGTCACCCACCACTTCGCGATGGACGACATGCTCGAGGCCTACGACACCTTCGCCCGCGCCGCCGAAACCGGCGCCTTGAAAGTTGTCATCACCCCCGGCAACAAGCCAGCAGCCTGACCGATGCGAACCGACGCTGACCATGACATGGCGATGACTCACGAGAACCACGCAGGTCATGCGCCAGCGCCCGGTGACGCACCGCACGCAGGACCACCAGCCGGGCACGATTACGCGGCGTCGGCCGCGAGCCCCTCCTCGCCCGGCGCACCCATGGAGCATGGACATGGGGATCATGCGGCGATGTTCCGCCGCAAGTTCTGGATCAGCCTGATCCTCACCATCCCGACCATCCTGTACAGCTCGATGGTCCAGCAGTGGTTGCACTACACGGCCCCGGCATTCACCGCGCACACCTTCGTCGCTCCGTTGTTCGGGACGCTCACGTTCTTGTGGGGTGGACCGGTATTCCTCCGCGGCGGGTGGAGCGAGCTACGCGACCGCAAACCCGGGATGATGCTGCTGATCTCGATGGGGCTCCTGGTCGCGTTCGGGGCCTCGGCGGCCACCCTGTTCCACCTGATCGACGTCGAGTTGTGGTTCGAGCTCGCCACGCTGGTCACGATCATGCTGCTCGGCCACTGGCTCGAGATGCGCGCCATCGGCCAAGCCCACGGGGC